>Ga0302347_1003382_pt1 | contig 14188 bp, 7 predicted proteins | sample PhyWR1_FD_202178 | JGI IMG/M metagenome (GOLD analysis project Ga0302347, IMG submission 202178) | Leaf surface microbial communities from wheat plants in UC Gill Tract Community Farm, Albany, California, United States - DLSL W.R1 (v2)... | ecosystem: Host-associated > Plants > Phyllosphere >...
GGCAATAATGGCGCCGATAATAACACTGGTTTCCCGCAGCGCTGAGACCTTGGCCACCGCGTCCAGCGACAATGCAAACAACACCAATGCGTAGGACGCCAAGTAAAAAACGCCGCCTAATAGGCCGACTCGCCAGTGCCCACGTATCGCTTGAGCCAAAGCCGAGCGCTCTTTGGAAAACGCCAGCAGTGGGATCGGAATACTCTGGAACACCGTCAGGTAGACGATGTACTGCAACACCGTCTCACTGGTTCTTACACCTTTGGCGTCCACTACAGTGTAAGACGCGATAAACGCTCCAGCGCACACCGCCATCAGGATCGGCTTGAACATCTGCGCCGTCATCCGACGCACAAAGGTCAGGCTGATAATTCCCACACATATCAGCGACACACCCACCAGTGCCTGAACTGACAACTGTTCATGCAACAGAAAGTAGGAAAACAGCGCGACCAATACCGGCGGTACCCCACGCATCACCGGGTAAACCTGACCGAAGTCACCCGTTTCGTACGCTTTGATCAGAAATAATCGATAGACCGTATTGAGTACCACGGAGACGAGGATATAACCCCCTACTTCCAGGCTCGGTACACTGACAAGCGGCAACGCCAACAGGCATATCACCAGCGCGGTGCCATCCACCATGGCCAAGGTCATGAAGCGACTGCTACCGGCACGGACTACGGCGTTCCAAGTGGCGTGCATAAAGGCAGAGATCAGGACCAGCGTGATCGCGATATCGGAGTTTTCCATGGGGTTCGGCTTATGGCGGATAGAGGGGGGGATGTAACTTAGGCGCCTCGAGGCATCATTGTTTGCGTAACCACATCCGTAGCATGTAGCGATTTAGATCGTTCAAGGACTCGCCATCATCAATCACACAACGTGGAATATCATATCTATAAAGTGCGTGCGGGTATGGAGAAACTTGTTATCGGCTGAAATGAGTACCTGCCCTGGTTCCAGCAACACTCGATGCTGAACCGATGACTGATCGAGAACGGTGTCCAGAAAGTCTAGCGCTTGGGATTGGGCCATGGTTAATGGCACTCCCGCCTTAAGGTGAGCGGACTCAATGTAGACGCGAAAGTATCTGACCAGTGGAATACCTTCATCGGAAAAACTCAGGATAGGCGCTTTGAACAACTGCTCCTCATCTGACATGCCGCGGTTTTCAAAAAAGAAGTCGCATTTAAGTTCTTCCAGTATTTCTGGAAACGCCATCAGCTCCGCGTATACCGCGCTTGCATCAATCAGAATGCTCTCACCTCCCAAAAGCGCTTTTTGTCCGCACGCCAGGATCAAGTAATCGATAGGCAACGGGTCGCTCACTCCATCGTTGTGCACATAGGCACCTTGGCGGGTTTGATGGTATCTCGCACCATCTTCAATGCTCTTACCGCCCCTGTCATAAACCTCAATCACCTTATGACCGAGATGGTTCTGCACCATTGGCACACCGAGTAGAGAGCCAAATGTCCATATCAGCGATTTGAAACTCGAAAGTTTGTCGACCTTAAAGCCATCAAGAATCAAAACATGGCTTTCATGATCGATCATGGTTCGGATTCTATCTAGCTCCTTGCTCAGGACGGGTGATTGTAGAGGATTGATGTGCGCGGCTTTGGTATCGAATCGAACTCCCTGACTTTCAGACTCGAACAACGCTCTTGCGCTCAACAGCTCATTAAAAGCACTGTGTGAAAGCCTAGTTTTAGAAACCTCTTGGCGGAAGTTACTGACGTTTATGCTCATCGCAGTCCTTTACGGTGGTTACTTGGAGCGGCCATTTAACTAAGCCCACCCTTTGCGAAAAAGCGAAACTTCGTCAGCCTAGCCATCAAGATTCGTCATGGCAGACTTCTCCTACAGGAAACATGCTTGACGGTCTTTGCTGAGATACGGTGATGGTGCGTCAACGCAGGCGATGACACCGGGCCGGTAAGCGAACGCTGTAGCCAGGCACCGCAAAACCCACTGTGGGAGCTGGCTTGCCGGCGATGGCAGTGTGTCAGTCAGTACATCCCGTACTGAGACACCGCTATCGCCGGCAAGCCAGCTCCCACAGTTGATTGGGTTTTACATTGAGGTCGGTAGGACGGGCTCAGTCCGCGATCACCACAATCGACACCCGCCGATTTTCGGTGCGTCCCGCCACTGTGTCGTTGGACGCCACTGGCTGGCTGCTGCCCAGCCCGCGCAGCTGGATGTTTTCTTCTTTCATGCCCACGCCGGTCAACACCGTCGCCACACTTTTGGCACGGCGCAGGGACAGTTGCTGGTTGTAGGTTTCCTTGCCCGACGCGTCGGTGTGGCCGTCGACGCGAACGCGTTCGATACCCACGCCCAGCAGGGCTTTGCCGATACGCTGGACAATCTCGGTGCTGGGTTGGTTGAGCGTCTCGACGTCACTGCCGAACAGCACTTTGCCGGACAGGCCGAATGCCCAGCCGTCATCGGTCAGCTCGAAGCCCTGCTGCTTGAGGACGGCCACTTGCGCTGGGGTCAGGCCTTTGGGCGGCGGCGTCTGGCAGCCGCCAAGGGCGAGCAGTGCCACGAGCAGGGTGATAAACATGAAACGCGCGGTCGAGAACAAGGTGTCAGCTCCTGTGTTGAACGTTGGCGGCCGAGTGCTCCGACTCCGCCGTTTGCTGGCCGCCCGAAGACAAACGTTTGGCCTGGTACATCGCCGCGTCGGCGGCATTGAGCAAGGCACCTGGGGTGGCACCATGATCGGGGTAGATGGCGATGCCGATGCTAAGGGACGTCAGTACCTGGGTGTTGCCTGGCACGGGGATCGGCAGGTCCATGCTGGCGATGATCTTGTCGGCAATACGCTCGGCGTCTTGCGCCTTGTGCAACGGCGCCAGCAGGATGGCGAACTCATCGCCGCCCAAGCGCGCCACCAGGTCATCTTCACGCAATTGCGCACGCACGCGCTCCGCGACGGCGACGAGGACTGCATCGCCGGCGGCGTGGCCAAAGCTGTCATTGATCTCTTTGAAGCGGTCGCTGTCGAGGTAAAGCACCGCCACCTGTTCTTTGGCCTTGGCCGCACTGCGCAGCGCCCGAATCAAACGGCCTTCGAAAAAAGCACGGTTGGGCAGGCCGGTGAGGCTGTCGTGGTTGGCCTGATGGGCGAGGGATTCGTTTTCGCTTTGCAGATGGCTTTGCCAGGCTTCCATCTCGCCGAGCAAGGCGTTGAAGTCACTGCCCAGGCTGTCGAGTTCGGCGATTTTTGCCGGGGGTACGCGGCGGTCGAAGTCGCGTTCACTGCGCGCGGCGTGGGCCACCGCGGCGAGGCTTTGCAGCGGGCCGGTGATGCCGCGCAACAGGCGCCGCGCCAGGTGCAGGGCGATCCACGCGCTGAGCGCAGTGCAGATGAGGATCCCGGCCAGGCCGCTGAGCAGGAAGCGCAGCAAGCTGCCGCCGTGACCGGTGAGGTGGGTGCTGCCGATGACTTGGCCTTGATGCAGGATCGGCTGGCTGATGGGTTGTTCGAGCAGGGTATGCGCCAGCTCCAGCTCGACCCGAGAAAGCATGCCGGTTTCCGGGCGTATCCACTTCGCCAACAACGTGCCGTTGACATCGAAGACTTCGGCCTCGGCCACTTCTTCGGTGGAGGCGATCAGGCTGAGGGCTTCGGTGGCCGCCGCGCTGTCGTTGAACACCACCGCCGCTTCCACGGTGTAATTGATGGAACGTGCGATCAGGTGCAGGTTGTGCTCGGCATAGACCCGCAACGCCAGCACCCCGAGCAAGGTCAGAGAGACACTCGCCAGGGTCACGGCCACCAGCGCCAGGATCAGGTGTCCTCGGCCGATGACAGAACCCAGGGTCGGCCGCACTTTGACAACCGTCATGACGCAGGCGCTCGGCGACGGGACAACTGCAGCACGCTCGGGTGAATGCGTACACCGCTGCGGGCGACGGAGTCGAGGTTGACCTCGAACGAAACCTGCTCATCGCTCACCCGCAGACAGAACAGACTGCCCACCGTGCATTGGTCGCCACCTTCGCTGATGCTCAGTACCGGATGGCCGATCAACGACGTGAACAGCTGGCTGCGCTCATCGGCACTGAGTTTGCCGATGTACACCGCGTCACAGGCATTGACGATATCCGGATGGTTGGCCAGCAGGCGCTGAACCACGACGGGACGGCCGGTGGCCTGGGTGGTGCCTTTGATCAAATCGTCGGTGTACTGGGTCGGGCCAACAATACACAGGCGCAATTGCGCAGGCTCTACCGGCCAGCGCGCATAACTGAGGATACCCAGTACCACTTGGGTGACCGCCTGGGCGCGGTGTGCGGCAAGGCCTGCAGGGTCGGATGCCTGGGCGCAGGCGTGTGGCGCGAGCACACACAGGACCGCCACCAGTAGCAGGCGTCTCCAGCTCAAACTGCGCTCTGTGGACGCGACAGCCACGTTCATGCAGCGATTCTCTCAGGTGTTTTTATAAATGATGCCGCAACGATAGCACAGCGGCGGAAAACCCCACGAAGACGGGCGTTGGCGGGGCTCGCTATTTTTTCAGAAAAATCAGACGCCTGAATAAGAAATATTGCATGAGCTGTCAGTCAGTTTTTTCTGATTCGTGACCCAACTCCAGCATCAACCCACTCAAACGCTTGACCTTACGCCTGACGGCTTCTTCAAACACGCCGCCTCGGGGCTCGATCAGGCTGAACCAACGCTTGGCCCGAGTGATGCCGGTGTAGATCAGCTCTTTAGTGAGCACCGGGCTCAACGCATCCGGCAGGATCAGCGCGGTATGCGTGAATTCCGAGCCCTGGGATTTATGCACGGTCATGGCGTACACGGTTTCCACATCGTTCAAACGGCTGGGCAACACAAAACGCACGCCGCCCTGGCCGTCGTTACGCGGGAAAGCCACGCGCAGCACCTGGGGACCGCCGTCGCTTTCGGGCAATTTGAGGGCGATGCCGATGTCACCGTTCATCAAGCCCAGGCCGTAATCGTTACGGGTCATCAGCACCGGGCGCCCCTCGTACCATTGTTCGTCGCCGTCGATCAGCCGTACCTTGCGCAGGGCGGCGGTGATGCGCAGGTTCAGGCCTTCCACGCCCCAGGGGCCTTTGCGTACCGCGCAGAGCAGTTGGAACGCGTCGAAAGCTTGCAGCAGTTGTTGCGCCCAGTGGGTCCAGGCGTCGCTTTCACGCGGTGTTTCCGGCGACGGACGCGCGCTTTGCAACAGGTTGAGGTAATAGCGATAGCCCTCGGCACCCTCGCCCTGCCCGTCCAGCACCAGGCGTTCCAGGGCGTGATCGTGTTCGCCCTTGAGACTGACGCAAAACAGATCATCGTGACTGCGCGCGGCAAGCAGTTTGCGGGCTTCTTCAGGGTTTTGCTGGTTGACCCAGCGCGCCAGTTGGCCGATGCCACTGCCTTCGCCGAAACGTCGCGAGTAACGCAGCATCACCACTTGCTGGGCCAGGGGATGGCTGCCGTCGAAGTCTTCCTGCAGGCCGCTGGCGCTGAGGTCTTCACCGCTGACGGCCTGCAGCCATTGGCGCGTCTCGGCGCTGTAGAAACCGGCTTCGGCGTCGCGGCACAAATCACCGAGCACGGCGCCCGCTTCTACCGACGCCAGTTGGTCCTTGTCGCCCAACAGCACCAGGCGTGCATGGGGCGGCAAGGCGTCGAGCAGGTTGGCCATCATTTCCAGGTCGATCATTGAGGCTTCGTCCACCACCAGCACATCCAGCGGCAATGGGTTGCCGATGTGATGACGAAAATGCCGCGTGCCCGGACGACTGCCCAGCAGGCGGTGGACGGTGGTGACCTGGGTTGGGATTTTTTCCTTCACGCTGTCAGGCACTTTCAGCGACAGCACTTGTTGGCTGATGGACTCGGTGAGGCGTGCGGCGGCCTTACCGGTGGGCGCGGCCAGGCGAATGCGCAGTGGGCTGCCGACGTCCACAGCCGGCGCCTGCAACAGCGCGAGCAAGCGCACCACGGTGGTGGTCTTGCCAGTGCCGGGGCCGCCGGTGACGATGCTGAATGCGCCGCGAGTGGCCAACGCGCAGGCGAGTTTTTGCCAGTCGATCACGCCGTCGGGCGGTGGTTGGTCGAACAGGCTGTTGAGGCGCTGCGGCAAATCAGCGGCGACACTCTCCTGAGTAGCGAGACGCAGGCGCAGGGCGGTGTCGATGCGCCGTTCGTAGGTCCAGTAGCGGCGCAGGTACAGGCGCTTGCCGGAGAGTACCAAAGGGCGACTTTGGGCGGATTCGCGGCCATCGACTGCCAACGCCACCAAGTGACTGGCGGCCAGAGCATGGCACCAGTGGGCGCCGTCCAGGCCGTCGAGCAACTGCGACGGCAGCAGCATGGCGCCGGTTTGCAGGTCGCCTTCAGGCGGCAACGACAGGGCGAAATCCGGCGCCTTGAGGGTTTCGAACAGGTCAAGGCAGACATGGCCGTGGCCCAATTGATGGCTGGTCAGCGCGGCGGCCAGTAGCATCAGCGGGTCCGCCTGTGGATCAAGCTCGTGCAGGAAACCGACAAAGGCTTTGTCCAAGGCACGCAACCAGCCACGGTCGACCCAACGTTCCAGTAATTGCACCAGGTCGGCGGCGCGGCTGAGGGGCGTCAGTTCCTCCAGCGGTAACGGCAACAGGCTCATAACAACACTCCTTGTTCCCAGGCGGGCTCAACCTTGGGCGGGATGGGCTTGCCCTGGAACAGCAGGTCCAGGCCTTCAATCAATTCCCGCGGCGGTCGGGTGAAATACGCACCCTGACTCGCGGACTGCGTACCCCGCAGGAAAATGTACAACGCACCGCCGACATGGCGGTCGTAGTCGTAGTCCGGCAGGCGCGCCTTGAGTTGGCGGTGCAGGGCCAACAGGTAAAGCACGTATTGCAGGTCGTACCGATGATCAAGGATCGACTGTTCCATGGCATCAAAGGTGTAGGCCGAATCGTCGGGGCCCAGCCAGTTGGATTTGTAGTCGGCCACGTAATAGCGGCCGTCATGTTCGAAGGTCAAATCGATGAAGCCCTTGAACATACCGTTGAGCAGCACCGGCTCTGCGGCGACGCGGGATACACCGTTGTGGGTGTATTGGCAGACCAGCTTGTCGAGGGCGAGTACGTCGACCTTGTGGCTGGCGAACCAGAATTCCATCTCGATCTGGTACTGCTGCAAACCACTGAGGGAGACGTGGCTGTTATTCACAGGCAATGGCGTTTGCAGCAGGTGGCCGAGCCAGCTGCTGAGGGTAATGATCCAGCCTTCCCAGTTGCGCCGGTTGCAGCGGGCGCCCACGGCCTTTTCGATCGCCTCGGGCGTGACGTTGAATCCGTCCTCCCCTGCCCATTCCAGCAGGCCGTGCAGGAAGGTCCCTGGGTTAGGGCCGCGTGGGAAACGGTGAATGTCGCCGCCGGATGCCGCCACTTCGCGCGGTGCGTCGGGATCGAGGCGTTCGTCATCAAACAGCTTTTGGGCCTGCGGGCTTTCCGGTGCTTCGAGGGTGGCGGCGCTCATGCTGTCGCCGATGCGCAAGGCGCTGTAGGAAGCAATCCACCAGTTTTCTGCAGCCTTGCGTTTGGGCAGGAGGGGCGCTCGCAGCGTGGCTTCGTTGCGGGGTGGGTGGAAGAGGTTGTCTTGCGCTTCGGGCACCTGGCCATAGTGGATTGCCGTGCACCCTTCTTGAAGGTCCAAGAGCCAGCGCGCCAAGCCGGCGGACTCACCCAGTGATGCTCCTGCGCCAAGCAAATAGCCCAGCGCCGACAGGTGCAGTACGGAGTTGTTGCTGTTGCCGCGCTTGAGGTCGGCGATACCCAGCCAGCACGCATGCTTGGCGCGGGTCAGGGCTACGTAGAACAGGCGCAGGTCTTCGGCCAGCCGTTCGTTGTCCGCCTGGGCGATCAGCTCAGGCGTAGGGCGCAGGCTGACGTGGGATTTGCCGTTTTCATCATGGTAATGAAGGGGCAATCGGCTACCGTCCACGGGTTTGGCTGAGCAGATGAAGGGCAGGAAAACCAGGTCGTATTCCAGGCCCTTGGATTTGTGGATGGTCACGACCTTGACCAGTTGTTCATCACTTTCCAGGCGCAGGATTTGTTCTTCGCCCGCCTGGCCGGAAAGTGCCAGGTGCTCGGCCAAATGGCGGATCAGTGCCTGCTCGCCATCAAGTTCAGAAGCTGCCTGTTGCAGCAGTTCACTGAGGTGCAGCAGGTTGGTCAGCACACGCTCACCGTCACTGCGTGCGATCAGGGTTTGCGGCAGCTTGAAGTCGTGCAGCAGGCGACGCAGCATCGGCAGCACGCCTTGGGTGCGCCAGATCGTGCGGTAGCCACGGAACTGCATGACGCGGCTTTCCCACGCCAGCTCGTCCTGGTTCAGGCGCTCCAGTTCTGCCAGTGACAGGTTGAGCGTGACGCAGGCCAGAGCGGCGCGCAGCGGGCGTTCGACATCCGGCTCGGCGCAAGCCTTGAGCCAAGCCAGCAGGTCGTGGGCCTCCTGTGCGGCGAAGACGGAGTCCTTGTCGGACAGGTAGACGCTGCGCACTCCACGGGCGGCCAATTCGCCGCGTACGGCTTGGGCTTCCTTGCCGTCGCGCACAAGGATCGCGATGTCTGACGGGCGTACACCTTTGAAGCTGCCGTCCGGTTGTAGGAAACCTGCGCTGCCTTGCTGCCCGCCGTTGAGCAACTCAACAATGTGCGTGGCACAGGCGGCCGCCAGCTGCTGACGATAAATCACGTTGGAAACCGGCTGGTCGGTGGGTAAATGCCAGAGGTTCATCGCGGGCAGCGTTTGCCCACCGACCTGCAATTGTTCCTTGCGCCCCTGGGACAGTACCGAGTGGAACGGCACCGGGTTTACACCATCGGGCTCGCGGAACAGGAATGCACCACGGCCCGTTTCCGCACGCTGAAACACATGGTTCACTGCCTCGACCATCGCGTGGCTGGAGCGGAAGTTGGTGCCCAACGTGTGGTGGCGGCCGGTGGTGGACTGACGGGCGCGCAGGTAGGTGTAGATATCGGCGCCACGGAAGGCGTAGATCGCTTGCTTGGGGTCTCCGATCAGGAACAGGCCACTGTCGAGGTGGTTTTCTTCAATGCGGTAGATACTGTCGAAGATGCTGTATTGCACCGGGTCGGTGTCCTGGAACTCGTCGATCAGGGCCACCGGGAATTGCTCGCGGACCACACTGGCCAGGCGTTCGCCGCCGTCGGCTTGCAGCGCGGCGTTGAGGCGGATGAGCATGTCGTCGAACCCCATTTCGGTGCGACGGCGTTTTTCTTCTTCAAAGCGTTTGCCCACCCAGCCGGCGGCGTGTTGCAACACGGCGGCGTCGGGGGTCGGCAGCGCATCGAGAGCCGCCTTGAGACCGGCCATGGCGTCGATGCCAGGATGCTGCGGTGGCTCGCCTTTCCAGGCTTCGGCCATGCCGTCAGGCGTCAGGCGCGTGAAGCCGGTGCCGATGTCGAGTTGTTCGAGGGTTTCGTCAGCAGCCCAGGCACTGATTTTTTCGAACCAGGGTTCGAAGTAGCGCGCCTGCATCTTGCGCCCGTCGACGGCTTTGGCGGCCACGGCTTGCAGGCAGATGTCGCGCAGCTCAGTGGCCCATTGTTGCCAAGGCGCCTTGAGGGTTGTCAGCGCTTCGCGGCGCTCTTGCAGGCAAGCCGTGATCAGTTCTGCGGGCTCGCGGGTTTCATCCGTCGGCCGCTCGCTGCCGAACAACGCGCGTACCCGTGGCATCAACGCAGCAGGTCCACCCCAGTGACTGCGCACCCAGTTGAGTGCGTCGTCATGCATCGGGTAGCAGAACAGCCGCCAGTAATCGCGCAACACTTCGCCGAGCAAATCGCTGTGGTCGGTTTCCAGGGTCTGGGTGAACAGGCTGCCGCTGTCGAACGCATGTTCGCGCAGCATGCGCTGACACCAACTGTGGATGGTCGAGACGGCGGCTTCGTCCATCCACTGGGCGGCGATGTCCAGGCGGTTGGCGCAGGCAGGCCATTGTTCGGGTAGGTAATCCGCGCGCAGATCGGCGATCAGGGCGTCTGGCTGTTCAATCTCTTCGCGAAAAAAACGAGCGGCTTCGGCCAGGCGGATGCGGATGCGTTCGCGCAGTTCTTTGGTGGCGGCATCGGTGAAGGTCACCACCAGGATCTGCGGCGGCAGCAGTTCGCGGCCAAAGCTTGATTCATCGCCCCCGTGGCCGAGGACCAGGCGCAGGTAGAGGGCGGAGATGGTGAAGGTCTTTCCGGTACCGGCGCTGGCTTCAATCAGCTGGCTGCCTTTGAGCGGAAAGGCCAGGGCCAAGGGTCTGCTGGTCATGCGCTGGCCTCCTCGCCGGTGAGTGATCGCCACGGGGCGTTGAGCAGCGGGCGATACAGGGTTTCGCACCAACCTTCGAATTCTTCACTGGCGATGAGTGTGGCGTAATCGGGGAATTGCCGGGTGAGCGCCGGCGTTTCGCGGCGTTCGCCTTCGTTGTTGAGCCCATCACCTTCGTAGGTTTTAACTGCGGCTGCTTCGGCCTTGACGGGGTCGGTCTGGCTGAGCCACGCGAAAGCGGTTTTGACGGCCACGGGCAACGGTTTGCTCATTCCGGCATGCCAGGCGAGCAGCAAGTGGCCGAGGACTTCCTGGGCATTGGCTTTATCCAGAGGCGGCAGCAGCAGGGTGTCATCGCTGGCCACCAAGCCGGTGCTCAGCGGCAGACCGCACGCACAGGCAACCAGGTGATTGACCCAAGGGCGAATCAGGCGATGCCACTTGCGGGTCTTGATCGAGCCGATGCTGTTGGGAATGGTGGTAACGCTTAGCAACCCGCCATCACTGCGTCGATGCAGACCGCTGATCCAGCCTTCCAACTGCACGCCGTGATGCTCAAAACTGACCGGTTCGGCACCGGTGTGCGGGGTAGGCCAAAGGGCGAGCAATTGCTGATAGCGTCGCAACAGATCGGGTAAAGGCTCGATCAGTTCGTTGCGCAGGCATTCGCCGAAACCAACCATCGGCAACAGGCCACTGCCTTGCAGGCGCAGGGCCTGGGCGTTCAGGGTCTGGTCGAGCTGATCGGGTCGGGTGAGCGCGGCATTCAGCAGGCTGTCACTCAGGCTGTAGCGTTGCAGTGCGTCGAGAACAAAAGGCTCTTCGTCGGCCAGCGGCACTTCGGCGGCTTCGAAGAATACTTTCAGGCGCTGGCTGAAGAAGTGTTTGACCGGGTTGCGCAGGAAGTCTTGGAGCTGGCCGAGACTCAGGGGTTCTTCCTGTTGGTGGGGAGCCAGGTCGTGTTCTGTCGGGAGGGCATCGGAGGCTTCATGAAGCAACTGCCATTCGCGCGCGTAGCTGAACAGCGCATCGCCTTCATGGAAGTAACGGGCGCTGAACGGTTGCAGCGGATGCTCTTGGGTCATGGCTTCGATCAGCGGTTTGTCACTGTTTGCCAGGTGCCAGCCACTGGCGAGATGGTCACGCAGTTGGCCGATGAGTACCGACGCTGGGCGGTCACTGTTGTCGCGGATGCTGCGGCCGACCCAACTGACGTAGAGCTGGTCACGTGCTGAAAGCAGGGCTTCGAGCAGCAGGTAGCGGTCGTCTTCACGGCGTGAGCGGTCGCCTGGGCGGTAGTCGCTGCCCATCAGGTCGAAGTCCAGCGGTGGTTGCGCGCGCGGGTAATCACCGTCGTTCATGCCGAGCAGGCAAACGAGCTTGAACGGGATCGCACGCATGGGCATCAGAGTGCAGAAATTGACAGCCCCGGCGAGGAAGCGTTGGGACAGGCGACCTTGGTCCAGCCCCGCAAGCCAGGCCTCGCGGACCACTGTGAGAGGTAATTCGTCTTGCAGGCCGACGGATTCGCAGGTTTCCAGCCAGGTTTCCCTGAGTTGTTCGAGTTGGCCCAGCAGGTAGTCATCGTGCTCGCTGCTGGGTAGGAAGAACAGTTGTATCAGGCGTTGCAAGCGCTCGCCCCATTGCGTCGGTGAAGCCGGCAGTGATAACGCTTGATGCGCATCGCTGAGTGCGTCGAGCAAAGCGACCAAAGGGCCGATGAGCGCCGCATCAAGGCCACCGATTTCGTCGTAGGGCTCGATACCATCACACGCGGCGCCGGTGCCGACGGCGTAACCGAGCAACATGCGGCGCAGGCCGAAACGCCAGCTGTTTTGTTCCAGTTCTTTTGGCAGGCCCAGACCGGCACGTTGTTCGGCGTTGAGCCCCCAGCGGATGCCGGCGCCTTCGATCCAGCGATGCAGCGTGGGCAGGTCGCGCTCCTTGATGGCGAAGCGTTCGCGCAGGGCCGGCACGTCGAGCAGATCGAGGATCTCGCTGACCGGGAAGCGGCTGTCGGGCAGTTTCAGCAGGTGTTCGACGGCGATGAGCAGCGGGTCACGGCCGCGTTGGCCTTGGTCGGTCAGGGTGAACGGGATGAAGCGTGGGTCATTGCGTTCGAGTTGGCCGAACACGGCGCGGATGTGCGGCGCATAGCTGTCGACATCCGGGACCATGACGATGACATCCCGCGGGCGCAGCGAGGGGTCGGCACTGAAGCGTTGGAGCAGTTGGTCGTGGAGAATTTCCACTTCTCGCTGCGCGCTGTGGGCGATGTGGAAGCGAATCGAGGTATCACGTTGCAGGTCGACAGCAGGCCATAGCTCGCGTGTTTCATTGAGTGGACGCAACTCCAGGATGTCGTCCTGGAGTTGATTGAGCAGTGTGGTGGGCTCGCTGTCGCTGAACAGGTCGATGCGGCCATCGCGGAATGCAGCGCGGTAGCTATTGGGGTCGTCGTAGCTGTCCAGCAGGCTGATGTAGTCACGGCCTTGTTTGCCCCAGGCGGCCAGTAGCGGGTGGGCGTGCTGGTGCAGGGTTTGTGGGTCGATGGTGACCGGCATGCCGGCTTTGCGCGCCTGGCGTTTGTATTCGTTACGCAGGAGGTCTTTGTCGGCGACGATGTCGGACCAATGGTGGCGGCAAGGGTTGTGCACGCAGAGCAGAACTTGGCTGAATCGCGCGAGGCCGGCGAGGGCTTCCAGTGCCTGGGCGGGCAACGAGGAAATGCCGAAAACGATGACTCGGGATGGCAGGCCCCCGGGCGCTTTTTCCAGTGTATTGATGCGCTCGATAAAGCGCTGATGAACGCCGGCGCGGCTTTCGGCCATGCCTTCTTCACCAACATCCAGCAGCAGTGCTCGCCATAGTTCGGCTTGCCAGCAGTTGGCAGGGTTGAGTGGCTTGGATTCGCCTCGACCGTTGCGCAGCTGGTGGCGGCCGGCAGCCCAGTCTTCGAGCCAATCGGCACGGTAGACCTGATATTGGTCGAACAGGTCAGCCAGACGCTCGGCGAGTTGGTAGCGTTTGCGCAAATCGGTGTCGTGGGTGAGAAAGCGCTGGAGTGGTTCGAAGTGCGGTTGATCGATAAGCTCCGGAAGCAGGCGCATGAGGCGCCACGTCAGCGGGGCTTTATCGAGCAGGGATTTGGGCGGAATTTCATCTTTTCCCAAGACCATACGGTAGAGCTGCCACATAAAGCTGCCGGGTAGTTGAACATCGATGGCGGCGGCGATGCCGCAACCCCCCATGTCGTCGTCTTCCGGATCTTCCGCCAGGGCCAGCTTGAGCCACTGGGCGATACCGTTGCTTTGGACCAGGGCGATTTCGTTTTCCAGGGGAGCCAGGGGGTAGCGGCGCATCCAGCTGACCACCAGGCTGCGCAGTTCGTCCAGGCGATTGCCGTGAACCACCATGAATCCAGCGCTGAGGGACGTCGCATCCGGCATAACGGCTTCCTTGGGAAAAGCGAAAATCGAGGGTGCGACTTTAGCACTGTGGGCAGTTGTTGGCGGAATTGCGATGTGAGCTGTCTTTCCGACCGCCCAAAACAAAACCCCATCTGCTTTCGCAGATGGGGTTTCGGAATTTAATCTTGACGATGACCTACTCTCACATGGGGAAACCCCACACTACCATCGGCGATGCATCGTTTCACTGCTGAGTTCGGGATGGGATCAGGTGGTTCCAATGCTCTATGGTCGTCAAGAAATTCGGGTACTGAGTCGTGACCTGATGGTCTCGCTTCAGCAAATTGGGTATGTGACAGATCGGTGTTTTGTGAGATATCGAACTTTCGGTTCGTATCATCTTCACACACCGCAATCTGATGCTCGTTAGAGTAGTCAAATTGCTTGGGTGTTATAT
>Ga0302347_1003385_pt1 | contig 14182 bp, 12 predicted proteins | sample PhyWR1_FD_202178 | JGI IMG/M metagenome (GOLD analysis project Ga0302347, IMG submission 202178) | Leaf surface microbial communities from wheat plants in UC Gill Tract Community Farm, Albany, California, United States - DLSL W.R1 (v2)... | ecosystem: Host-associated > Plants > Phyllosphere >...
AGACGGCGCGTGTGCATAATTACCTCTGTGGAGAATCAGTAAGATGAAGGAACGCCGCGCCGCGCATTCCTCCTGCATCACCGTGCCGGGCGCGCTCAATGCGCGGCACGCTGGCAACCGGTAATAGATGACGCGGTAACCGCGCCGCGAGTCCTTCAGCTATAGCACTAAAGTTAGACAATCCACCGCCAATCACCACTAAATTGGGATCAACAATGGTCAGAATATTGCCAAGGCACACCGCCAGCAGATCAAGATAGCGCTCAACATGCAGACGCGCCCTTTCATCGCCCTGTTGCCACAACGTCACGATCTCTTCGGCACTCAGCGTCTGATGGTAATAATGTTGATAGAGCCAGGCAAAACCGCGGCCCGAAAGATAATTTTCAATGCAGCCGAGCTGACCACAGCCGCAGCGTCGCAGTGGAAAATCAAAACCCATCAGGGTAAATGCATCTACCGGCAGACGTATATGGCCGAACTCACCGGTAATGTAGCTGCGCCCGGTAATGGCTTTACCGTTAATCACCAGCCCGCCGCCGACCCCGGTACCGAGGATAAGCCCCATCACCAGCGGATACTGAATAAATTCCTCATCCCAGGCTTCAGAGAGGGCAAAGCAGTTGGCGTCATTATCCAGACGCACGTCGCGGTCCAGCAGACGGCTAAGATCGGCGCGCAGCGGCTTACCGCTGGCGGCCGGCACATTGGCGGCATACAACGTGCCGTCATCGGTTTCCGGCATACCCGGGATCCCGATGCCGACCGAGCCAATACAGTTAAAACGCGCATCGGCCTCGGCCACCAGATCGGTCACCGCCTGTAAAAATGCTGTATAACTTTCTCGTGGGGTGGCGATTCGCTTTTCCCATTGCAGACGTCGCTCAGTATCAAATACGCCAAGCGCAATCTTACTGCCACCGATATCAAATCCGTAATACATCGCCACTCCTTGTTAAATTATTGCCCGCTTAATACCCTTGCAGGATCAATGTTACTGGCACGTCGCGCCGGATACCAGCTTGCCAGCAGGCTCAGCAACAATGCCGTCACCAGCACATACAGTACGTCCAGCCAGTGTAATTCTGAAGGCAGGAAATCGATAAAATAGATATCTCCTGACAGGAACTGATGGCCTATTAGTTTTTCAATCCACGCGATAATCGCGGTTAATTGCAGCGCGCCAATAACGCCAATAACCACCCCGATAACGCTGCCCAGCAGCCCGGCAAGCAATCCGTACCAGACAAAAATGGCGCGGATAAGGCCATCTTTCGCCCCGAGCGTACGCAGCACTGCGATATCGCTGCTCTTGTCTTTCACTGCCATTACCAGCGTGGAGACAATGTTAAAGCAGGCCACGCCAATCACCAGAATCATGGCCAGATACATAATGGCGCGGATCATCTGGATATCACGGTACATATAACCGTAGGTGCCGACCCAGCTTTTGATATAAACGTAGTCGTCCGTCACTTCGCCTGCTGAACGCACCAGCGCCTGGGCATTAAAAACGTCGTTTACCTTAAGCGCAATCCCGGTCACGCTGCTACCCATATCCAGATACTGCTGGGCATCCTGCATTGGCACCATGGCAAAGCTATGATCGAGCTGGCCGCTCAGCTGCAAAATGCCAACCACCTGAAGCCGGATGCGTTTCGGCTGAAGCAATTTATGATCGGTACTGGCGTTGGGGATCATAATGGATACTGAATCCCCCTGTTTGACTTTAAGCGCGTCGGCGACACCTTTGCCGATGATGATTTGCTGTTCACCTGCCTTAAAGTTTGCCCACGCGTTGCCCTGAACATAGTGAGGCAATGCGCTAAGCTGGCTTTCCTGCTGCGGGTCAACGCCTTTAACCTGAATGGCCCGGATGTTGGCCCCGCTTTCCACCAGACCGGTGAAGTCCACATATGGCGCTGCGGCCACAATACCGGGGACTTTCTCGATTTTACCCAGCTTGTCCTGCCAGCCGTTCCACGGTTGATTAACCGGTTCGATCTGCCCGTGCGGAACCACGGCTAAAATCCGGTTATTTAATTCACGTTCGAAGCCGTTCATCGCGCTCAGCCCGATAATAAGTACGGCAACACCCAGAGCAATACCGATGGTGGAGATAATCGAAATAAGCGACACCATGCCGCTGCGACGGCGGCCACGGCTAAAACGCAGCCCAATAAGAAGCGATAAAGGCGAGGCCATTACTGTGCTCCCATCAGGCTCAGTTCTGCACTCAGATGGCCATCGCGCATCTCCATCTGGCGGGACATCCGGCGCGCCAGCTGCAGGTCATGCGTCACCACCAGAAAGGCCGTTCCCTGCGACTGGTTCAGCTCGCCGAGCAGTTTGAAAATACTGTCGGCATTGCGCGCATCGAGGTTACCGGTTGGCTCATCGGCCAGCACCAGCCGGGGGTTATTGACCAGGGCACGGGCAATCGCCACGCGCTGGCGCTCGCCGCCTGAAAGCTCGGAGGGACGATGGCTGGCACGATGATCCAGCCCCACCGCCTTCAGCATATCCCGCGCGCGCTGGTTAATTTCAGCCGGTTTTTTCTTGCCGATCAACAGCGGCATCGCCACATTTTCCAGGGCGGAAAAATCGGGGAGCAAATGGTGAAACTGATAGATAAAGCCCAGATTCTGGTTGCGCAGATCCGCTTTGGCCGCCGAGGAGAGTTTACTCATCGACTGGCCGCTAAAAATCACATCGCCGGAGGTTGGGGTGTCCAGGCCGCCAAGCAGGTGCAATAGCGTACTTTTACCGGAACCCGAGGTACCCACAATCGCCATCGTCTCGCCCTCTCCCACGCTGAAGCTGACATTGTGCAGGACATCAGTTTGCACACTGCCTTCCTGATAGCGTTTGCACAGGTTGTCGCATTGCAACAGGATCTTATTCATAACGTAAAGCCTCAGCGGGTTGAGTGGCGGCAGCGCGCCACGAAGGATAAAGCGTGGACAATAGCGCAATCGCCATTGCGACCAGGGCTATAACGACGATTTGTAGCGGTTCAATGGCCACCGGAAGCGCGGCACCGTCAAGGAAAGCACCGATGATCGGCATTAAATTATCAAGCTGACTGGCAAGTAGCGTGCCCAACGCTGCGCCCAGCAGCGCGCCGATAATCCCGGCGCTTGCCCCCTGCACCATAAACACCGCCATAATTTGGCGCGGCGTCAGGCCCTGCGTTTGCAGAATAGCTACTTCACCCTGCTTCTCCATGACCATCAATCCCAGTGAGGTAATGATGTTAAAAGCAGCGACGGCGACGATGAGGCTTAACAGCAGACCCATCATGTTCTTTTCCATGCGTACAGCCTGGAACAGCTCACCTTTGCGCTCGCGCCAGTCCTGCCACTGAGTGCCTTCAGGAAGCGGCTGCTGACTGAGGGTGTCGACCTGTAAAGGCGCATCAAGCCACAACCGCCAGCCGGTAATATTACCTGCGGGATAGCGCATCAGGCGCGACGCATCCTGGATATTAACCAGCATCTGGTAGCCGTCAACTTCGCTGTTGGCGGCAAAGGTGCCAATCACCTTAAATAAGCGCTGGCTGGGAATACGCCCCATCGGCGTAAACTGGCTGGCCGATGGCACCATCACACGGAGTGAATCACCCCGGTTAACGCCCAGCTGCCCCGCCAGCTGCTCACCAAGAATGACGTTATACGCGCCCGGCTGGAGATCGGTTTGCTTCACATTGACTAAATAGCGTGAAAGCGGATCGTTTTGTGCCGGATCAATACCCAACATCACGCCGACGGCAACGCTACGCGCGCTTTGAAGGACCACGTCACCGGTTGTGATTGGCGCAACGCGATTGACGCCCTGAAGCGTAACCGCCTTTTCAGGTATTTTTTGCGGATTAAGCGACCCCTGGGAAGAAGAGAGAATGGCCTGCGGCATCAGCCCCAGAATGTTGTTTTGCAGCTCACGTTCAAAGCCGTTCATCACCGAAAGCACCGTCACCAGCGCCATGACGCCAAGCGTGATGCCGATAGTCGAAAGCCATGAGACAAAGCGACCGAAGCGGTCCGCTGCGCGCCCACGCATGTAGCGCAGGCCGATAAATAGTGCGACAGGTTGATACATGTAATCCGTCTGGTTGCTGTGGCAGAGGAGGAAGTATATAAGCGAAAGCGCACAGCGTAAATGAGGGAAACCGTAACAGTACGTCATCAGACATTCAAAAATATCAGATAAATCAATTTGCTATTATTCATTCATTTGTACTGATGCAGAGTGCTATACCCTTTGCTAATGTAAATTGAACGCGGATAATAATCTGCATTGAGAATCAGCGAGTTGACCCCATATCTTCTGGGCACACCTATCAGAGACCGCGACACGAACTATGCCTGAACAACATCGTTATTCCTTGCCTGTTAAAGCAGGCGATCAACGTCAACTGGGAGAGTTGACCGGTGCGGCCTGCGCGACAGAGATCGCCGGGATCGCCGAGCGCCATGCAGGGCCGGTGGTGCTGGTGGCACCTGACATGCAAAACGCGCTGCGTCTGCACGACGAAATTTCCCAGTTCACCGATAGCCTGGTCATGAATCTTGCCGACTGGGAAACCCTGCCTTACGATAGTTTTTCACCGCATCAGGAGATCATCTCCTCGCGTTTGTCGGTGCTCTATCAGCTTCCCACTATGCAGCGCGGCGTCCTGATCCTGCCGGTCAGCACCCTGATGCAGCGTGTCTGCCCGCACAGCTACCTGCACGGCCACGCGCTGGTGATGAAAAAAGGCCAGCGGCTTTCCCGCGATGCATTACGGGCGCAGCTTGATGCCGCAGGCTATCGCCATGTCGATCAGGTCATGGAGCACGGCGAGTATGCGACGCGCGGCGCGCTGCTGGATCTCTATCCAATGGGTAGTGCGCAGCCATACCGCCTTGACTTCTTTGATGACGAGATAGACAGCCTGCGCCTTTTTGATGCAGATACTCAGCGTACTCTGGAAGAGGTTGAGGCCATTAATCTCCTGCCGGCGCATGAATTTCCAACTGATAAAGCGGCGATTGAACTGTTCCGTAGCCAGTGGCGCGATAAGTTTGACGTTAAACGCGATGCCGAACATATCTACCAGCAGGTAAGCAAAGGCACGCTGCCCACCGGTATTGAGTACTGGCAGCCGCTCTTTTTTAGCGAGCCGCTGTCACCGCTATTCAGCTATTTCCCGGCGAATACGCTTATCGTCAATACCGGCGATATTGAGAGCAGCGCCGTTCGTTTTCAGACCGATGCCCACGCCCGCTTTGAAAACCGGGGCGTGGACCCGATGCGTCCGCTGCTGCCGCCAGAGCTATTGTGGATGCGCACCGATGAGCTACTGGGTGAATTAAAACGCTGGCCGCGAGTGCAGTTAAAGACCGACTCGCTGGCGGATAAAGCCGCATTTACCAATCTCGGCTATCAAATCCTGCCCGATCTGTCGGTACAGGCACAGAATAAATCGCCGCTGGATAACCTGCGCAAGTTCCTCGAATCGTTCGACGGTCCGGTGATTTTTTCCGTTGAAAGTGAAGGCCGCCGCGAAGCGCTTGGTGAACTGCTGGCGCGCATTAAGCTTTCGCCAACGCGTATTCTGCGACTCGATGAAGCCGCTGAGACCGGACGTTACATTATGATTGGCGCAGCCGAGCACGGGTATATCGATACCCTGCGTCATCGGGCGCTGATTTGTGAAAGCGATTTGCTCGGCGAGCGCGTCGCGCGTCGCCGTCAGGATAACCGTCGCACCATCAATCCGGACACGCTGATCCGCAACCTGGCCGAACTGCATACCGGCCAGCCGGTAGTGCATCTTGAGCACGGCGTGGGCCGCTATGCAGGCATGACAACGCTTGAAGCGGGCGGCATTAAAGGTGAATACCTGATGCTGACCTACGCCAACGATGCCAAATTGTATGTCCCGGTTTCTTCTCTGCACCTGATCAGCCGCTATGCCGGTGGAGCAGAAGAAAATGCGCCGCTGCACAAGCTTGGAAGCGATGCCTGGACCCGCGCCCGGCAAAAAGCCGCCGAGCGCGTGCGCGATGTGGCGGCCGAGCTGCTGGATATCTACGCGCAGCGCGCGGCAAAAACGGGTTTTGCTTTCAGGCATAATCGCGAGCAATACCAGCTATTTTGTGACAGCTTCCCGTTTGAAACCACCCCGGATCAGGCCCTGGCTATTAATGCGGTATTAAGCGATATGTGCCAGCCGCTGGCGATGGATCGTCTGGTTTGCGGCGATGTGGGTTTCGGTAAGACTGAAGTCGCCATGCGCGCCGCGTTTCTCGCTATCGAGAACAATAAGCAGGTTGCCGTGCTGGTGCCTACTACCCTGCTCGCCCAGCAGCACTTCGATAACTTCCGTGACCGCTTCGCCAGCTGGCCGGTGCGCATCGAGATGCTGTCACGCTTTCGCAGCGCGAAAGAGCAGGCGCACATTCTTGAGCAGGTGGCCGAGGGTAAAATTGATATCCTGATCGGCACGCACAAACTTCTTCAGCCGGACGTTAAATTACGCGACCTCGGGCTGCTGATTGTTGATGAAGAACATCGCTTTGGCGTGCGTCATAAGGAGCGTATCAAAGCGATGCGCGCCGACGTCGATATTCTGACGCTTACCGCAACGCCGATCCCGCGTACGCTTAACATGGCGATGAGCGGGATGCGTGATTTATCGATTATCGCCACTCCGCCCGCGCGTCGTCTGGCCGTCAAAACCTTCGTGCGGGAGTATGACAATCTGGTTATCCGTGAGGCGATCCTGCGTGAAGTGCTGCGCGGTGGGCAGGTTTACTACTTGTTCAATGACGTCGAGAATATCCAGAAAGCCGCAGACCGCCTGGCAGAGCTGGTGCCTGAGGCGCGTGTCGCCATCGGCCACGGTCAAATGCGCGAGCGTGAGCTGGAACGGGTAATGAATGATTTTCACCACCAGCGCTTTAACGTCCTGGTCTGTACCACCATTATTGAGACCGGTATCGATATTCCTACCGCCAACACGATAATTATCGAACGGGCAGATCATTTTGGCCTGGCGCAGCTTCACCAGTTACGCGGCCGTGTTGGCCGTTCGCACCATCAGGCCTATGCCTGGCTGATGACGCCGCACCCGAAAGCGATGACCACCGATGCGCAAAAACGTCTGGAAGCCATCGCCTCGCTGGAGGATTTGGGCGCAGGTTTCGCGCTGGCCACCCACGATCTCGAGATCCGCGGTGCAGGTGAACTGCTTGGAGAAGATCAGAGCGGACAAATGGAAACCGTGGGCTTCTCGCTGTATATGGATCTGCTGGAAAACGCTGTCGATGCGCTGAAAGCCGGACGCGAGCCGTCGCTTGAAGATCTTACCAATCAGCAAACCGACGTTGAGTTGCGAATGCCGTCACTGCTGCCGGATGATTTCATTCCTGACGTGAATACGCGCTTGTCATTCTATAAGCGTATTGCGAGCGCAAAAGACGAAAATGCGCTGGAGGAAATCAAGGTAGAACTGATCGACCGTTTCGGTCTGTTACCCGATGCGGCGCGGACCCTGCTGGACATCGCCCGATTACGCCAGCAGGCGCACAAGCTTGGGATCAAAAAACTGGAAGGTAATGAAAAAGGCGGCACCATTGAATTTGCCGAAAATAATCATATCAACCCGGCCTGGCTAATTGGCCTGCTGCAAAAAGAGCCCCAGCATTTCCGCCTTGATGGCCCCACCCGGCTTAAATTTATGCGTGATTTGAGCGAGCGTAAAACGCGCATGGAATGGGTTAGCCAGTTTATGCGCCAGCTTGAAGAGAACGCGGTTGCCTGAGCCCGCTCTTTCTGATATCGCAGGAATAAAAAAAGCCCCACGGTAATCATCGTGGGGCTTCCTGTAAGTATCAGGCAGAGGGTTATCTTATTTATAAATTACAGCCGTTCCGTGCAGGGTATTTGGACCGCTTACTGAGGTAATACGGTAGGATTTTGCGCCCATCTCATCGGCTTTTTGCGCCAGTTGAGCTTCAAGCGAACTTAGATTCGTTCCGGCATCGGCAGAGATAACACCTGCTTTATGCTGATCTACCGGGGTGGACTGCACCTGGACGGCGGCGAAGCTTGCAAAAGAAAGTGAACTTAATACGGCGGCGGCGATAACGTTTTTTACGTTTTTCATAATAATGACCTTATGCAGATGAAGGGTGAATCGCATTAACTTAACGATCGATAGGTAAATGATAATTGTGATCTGCATCACAGTCAAACACATTTTTATAATGACCGTTATAATAAATATAAAATCATTATCTTTCATATAGATAAGCTTATGAATTTTTTTCAGGTCGTAGTGGTAGCACCGGAGTATATTTATTTTTATAATGGTTATTCATTTAACGTAAATCAGGTAAACGGCATCATGACAACTGACGTTCAACGTTGCACAAAAAAAAGCCGTGGCCGACCGAAAGTGTTCGACAGGGAAGCGGCGCTGGATAAGGCCATGACACTCTTCTGGGAGCACGGGTATGAAGCAACTTCGCTTGCCGATCTGGTAGAAGCGACAGGCGCTAAAGCGCCCACCCTTTATGCTGAGTTCGTTAATAAAGAAGGGTTATTTCGTGCCGTGCTCGATCGCTATATCTCGCGCTTCGCTGCCCGCCATGAAGCCGCGCTATTCAATGAAGAACAATCCGTAGAGCAGGCGCTTCGTGACTATTTCACAGCGGTAGCCACCTGCTTTACCAGCAAAGATACGCCTGCGGGCTGCTTTATGATCAATACTTCTGCGACGCTCGCGGCCTCGTCAAAAGAGATCGCCCGGACGCTCAAAACTCGTCACGCACGCCAGGAGCAAATACTGTGTCAGTTCCTTAGCGATCGCCAGCAGCGCGGTGAGATCCCTCAACAAAAAGCGATCCAACCGCTGGCGCAGTTCCTGAACTGTCTCCTGCAGGGCATGTCAATTAGCGCCCGTGAAGGGGCAAGTTTTGATGATTTGCAGCAGATTATCGCCACAACATTTAGCCTGTGGCCAAAAATGCTTACGCTTTGAGCAATAAAAAAGCCCCTCAGCCTGAGCGATGAGGGGCAAACAGCAGATAACGCTTTTTTATGCTTTGTTATTCAGGATCAACTGACCGTTATTATCGAGCGGGATCTGCGTACCCGGATCGTTTTTCATCCGAATTTTACCCTGCTGATCGCCGATTTTATACGTTACGTCATAACCAAGCATATTTTCTGACTTGTCATACACCGTTTTACAGCGTTGCTGCGTGGTGGTGTAAGTGTCCGCTTCCTGCATTGATCCCTGGAGCTGGTTGCCGGCATAGCCGCCGCCGAGCGCGCCAGCGATAGTCGCGATATCTTTACCGCGACCGCCGCCGAACTGGTGCCCAACGACACCGCCTGCGACTGCACCCAATACTGAGCCGGTAATGCGGTTTTCATCCTGCACCGGGCGACGGTGCGTAACATTCACGTTACGGCACTCTTTGCGCGGCGTTTTTATCGTTTCCTTGATAGGCGTTGCGGAAACGACCTGCGCATACTGCGGGCCACGTTGAAAAACGTCCAGACCGGCTACTGCCGCTACACCCAGCGCAGCGGCTACGCCAATCCCTATACCCGCCAACATTGATTTATTCACGGGAGATCCTCCTTCATTGCTATTGCTAATAATTTTGCAGCGCGGAGGCTATTTCGCCAATCAGACCAGCGCTTAAAAACAGGGGATCAGGGCGATATCAGGTTGGATTCAGAGGAGTCTTAGGGCCTTAACCCTTTTTCACAGGATTATATCCCGCCAGGAGGGAATTATGGACACCGTACTGCGATTATCAGGCTTGCGGAGTGACGCTATACGCCTGGATTGTACAAACGGTAAAACCTGGGTTTTTGCAGGCCGGGCAAGCTCGCGCTGCCCGGCAGGTCGGGACGACTTAGTGCAGTTTGAGGCGCGGACGGATAACGCGGTTAATACTGCCGACCAGCATCATCAGGCCGGTTTTAAAGTAGCCGTGCAGCGCAATCTGATGCATACGGTAGAGCGAAATATAAACAAAGCGTGCAATGCGCCCTTCAATCATCATGGAGCCGCGTGTCAGATTACCCATCAGGCTGCCGACGGTTGAAAAGTTAGATAACGATACCAGCGAGCCGTGATCCTTGTACTGATATGCTTTGAGTGATTTGCCTTTCATCTGGGCCAGAATATTATCCAGCGCGCAGGAAGCCATCTGGTGTGCAGCCTGAGCACGTGGAGGTACAAATCCGCCTTCCGGACGCGCGCAGGAAGCACAATCGCCAATAGCATAGATATCGGGATCGCGGGTGGTTTGCAGCGTAGGCTCCACCACCAGCTGATTAATACGGTTGGTTTCCAGACCGCCCAGATCTTTCATAAAATCAGGCGCTTTGATACCTGCTGCCCAGACCATCAGGTCGGCTTTAATGTACTCGCCTTCTTTGGTATGTAGCCCGCCTGCATCGGCACTGGTGACCATCGTTTGGGTCAGAACACGGACGCCAAGTTTAGTGAGCTCATTATGTGCTGCACCGGAAATACGCGGCGGTAACGCAGGCAGAATGCGTTCGCCCGCTTCTACCAGGGTGACATTCAACGCTTCATTGGTCAGTCCCTTATAGCCGTAGCTGTGCAGTTGCTTTACCGCATTATGCAGTTCAGCAGATAGCTCTACACCTGTTGCTCCACCGCCAACGATAGCAATATTGACTTTACCGCTCGCGCCCAGATTGGCAGAGAACTTGAGGAACAGGTTAAGCATTTCCTGATGGAAGCGGCGCGCCTGATGCGGGTTATCAAGGAAGATGCAGTTTTCTTTCACCCCTGGCGTATTAAAGTCGTTAGACGTACTGCCAAGCGCCATGATCAGAGTGTCATAAGCAAGCTTACGCTCAGGAACCAGTAATTCACCTTTTTCATCGCGCAGCTCCGCCAGGGTGAGCGTTTTACTTTCGCGGTTAAGATCGACAACCGATCCCAGCTGGAACTGGAAGTCGTGGTTACGCGCGTGGGCCAGATAGCTCAGCGCATCCACACCCTCATCCAGCGAACCGGTCGCCACTTCATGCAGCAGCGGTTTCCACAGATGGCTATGGTTACGATCGACCAGCGTAATTTTCGCCTTTTTGCCACGTCCCAGCTTTTTGCCCAGCTGCGTTGCCAGCTCAAGACCGCCAGCACCGCCGCCCACAATCACAATCTTTTTCAATGGTGTAGTCAACGTGACCCCCTAAAATTATTAACCAATTGTTAATTAAAAGTTATTAAAATAACGTTTAATTAACAACAAGTTACTGTATTGAAACCCTATCTACACCACGAGAATAACACGTCAGGGTCATTGGTCATACCAAAATTGATATACATCAAGTTTTGATGCTGAAAAGTTGAACAGCTGTAGACAACGGCCAAAAAAAAGGCCATCCCGGGGGATGACCTGATGAAAGCCTGTGACTATTAGCCCAGGGTTTTAAAGGCTTTAATGCGCTGTAAATGCGTGGAGATATTTTTAAATTTATGCGTTTGCTCTTCATCCCAGACAATTTCATACCACGGGCATAACATTTCTGCACTGCGCTGGCTATTTAGGGCCTCATCCTGACGGGAGAGGATTGCCATACAGCGGTCGCGGTTTTTCTCGCGGAAATTACTCACGCATTTGGTTGTAATATCCTCGTACTCTTCCGGACGATCGATTTTGCCTTCCATATTTTCTGCCGGAAACAGATTGGGGTTAAATACCACCTGGCGAATATCGCAGAGAAAGCCAATGCGCTCTGCCCAGAAACCGCCCAGCCCGACGCCGCAGATCAGCGGGCGGTCGTCAGCACTAAGCTGGAGCATCTTGTCCACTTCTTTAAGCAGATGCTGCATATCATGCTTCGGGTGAAGAGTACTGTAACTGATCAGCCGGACATCAGGGTCAATGAACTGAAGCTGTAACACTTTTTCGTGATTGCCCGGACTGTTTGAATCAAAACCATGTAAATAGATAATCATTGCATCCTCACACTACTTCTTATCCCCGAAGGGATTAATGGATTGCTTTATATTCCTGCCAGCGCTCATGCAACTGTTCCAGCTGCGCACTTACTGTTTTCCAGCGTGGGGAATCCATTAGCTCCTGACGAGTGAAAGCTCCCTTATGATACAATTGCGTAACACGCTGCGCATTGATCGGCGACAGATTATCCAGAACACTGGTCATTCCTTTACGATCGTTGCACACCAGGATCATATCGCAACCGGCATCCAGCGCTGCCTGACCGCGCTCGGCGTAGCTGCCCATAATCGCTGCCCCTTCCATCGAAAGGTCGTCAGAGAAAATGACCCCCTTGAAGTTAAGCTCGCCGCGCAACACGGTTTGCAACCACCAGGGGGAACCGCTTGCCGGGCGCGGATCTATCTGACTGTAAATAACGTGCGCCGGCATAATAGCGTCGAGGCGATTTTCGTTAATCAGGGTGCGGAATATCGTCATATCCCTGGCGCGGATCTCCGCCTCAGAGCGGGAGTCATGCGGCGTCTCTTTGTGCGAATCGGCGGTGACTGCACCGTGACCAGGAAAGTGTTTACCGGTGGTTTTCATCCCGGCCGCGTGCATTCCATCAATGAAACAGCGAGCCATTGCCAGCGCTTTTTGCGGATCGTCATGATAGGCACGCTCGCCAATCGCCGCGCTGATATGACCGACATCGAGAACCGGCGCAAAGCTGATATCAATGTCCATGGCAATCATTTCACTGGCCATCAGCCAGCCAGCCTCTTTCGCCAGCCTGCCGCCCTCTTCCATTCCGTGCAGTTCAGCGAAGGTCTGCGCAGCAGGCAGTCGGGTAAAACCGTCACGAAAACGCTGGACCCGTCCGCCTTCCTGATCGACAGCAATCACCAGCCGATGGTGTGAGGCAGCACGAATTTGACGAACCAGCTCGCGCAGCTGCGCGGGATCGTGATAGTTGCGGGTAAAAAGAATTAATCCGCCCACCAGCGGATGCGCGAGGATCTCACGCTCTTCTGCATCCAGTTCAAAACCTTCGACATTCAACATTACCGGACCCACGCTTACCTCTCCTGTGATTTGTGTAGCTGTTTCCATATTTCATCGGCCAGGGCAATAAACTGCCCGTCACAGGTTTGCTGCCAGCGGCATTCAAACCAGCCTGCCATTAACATCAGCACCCATGGTCGCCAGCGTCTGACCTGCTGCCAGAGCAGCGAAGGCATAATGTGTGCGGCTGCCGCGTAATCATTAATAAGCTGGCGTCTGAGCGCATCTTCTGGCATCCATACTGACGCCAGTTCGAGCGCAATGTCCCCGTCACCGGCATATTCCCAGTCGATTAGCCGTATGCCGCCTGCGGTATACACCAGATTACCCGGATGGACATCCATATGCAGCGGCGCTAAACGCAGCGGCTGGGGTTCGCCTTGTCGTTTAAGCCGGGCGAGTTGCCGAAGCCAGAAAGGAGTACGCCGCGCGGGGGAACACGTTTGCCAGTAACGTTCAAGCAGCGGCGTAAGCGTTATACGCCAGCCAAAATGCCGCTGCTGGTGCAGATGATACAGCACCTGCGCCAGTTCGGCAGTCTCAGGAAGTGTGCTTTTTACCTCACCGTGCAGATAATCGACAACCATCCATCCACGATGGTAAAGAAAGGCTTTCGGGGCGAGGGTAACAGGCAGCTGCCGGAGCGCGTGATAGTGACGCAGAAAGTGATACTCAGAGGACTGAGGATCGTAGTGCTGACGCAGCACCCGCCGCTGTTGACCCTTTTCAATGATGCAACTCCCGCCGCCGAGCCCTGAGGAGGGCTTAAGGGCGACGGGATGATAGCCTGGTAAAAAGCGCGACAATAGCTGGTCACGCGACAGCTTATTGCTGCTGAACGGCACCTTTACCGGACCAGATAATTTCGCCCGTCTGCACCAGCATCAGCTGCATCTGAAGCGCCGGTGAATTCACATTTCCCGTGGCGTTTGAATACAACACATAATGTGCGCCGACGTTGCGGGCAATACCAATTGCCTTACTGCGGCTGCCGAGGCTGTCCTGCGGTGAAAGTCCCAGCTGCTGTTTCGCCATTGACAGTTGCTGGGCCGATACCAGGGTAAATTTACCGTTATTGGCTAAGGCATTACGCAGCGCTTCCGTTGCTTCACTGGCGTTCAGCGAACCGTTGG
>Ga0302347_1003386_pt1 | contig 14177 bp, 11 predicted proteins | sample PhyWR1_FD_202178 | JGI IMG/M metagenome (GOLD analysis project Ga0302347, IMG submission 202178) | Leaf surface microbial communities from wheat plants in UC Gill Tract Community Farm, Albany, California, United States - DLSL W.R1 (v2)... | ecosystem: Host-associated > Plants > Phyllosphere >...
ATGCAATTCCTAGCCAACGTTTCCGGCTGAATTTTCCATTACAATCTTATTCCATCCGATAGTTGTACAGTTATTGGTTTTTCTAACCAGAGATTCTTATCATTAAAGCTACCTGAGAATAGTTATTGTTTGAGGTTATTATGCCTGACATTTAATAAAAATAATAAATGCCATCAATTTGCTCCTCGTCGTTTAATGTTTAACGATTATTGTTTTTGAAATTTGTGTTTTTTCCAGATTTATATTTAAAATATAACTGGCATTAGGTATTGATTGAACATCAACTGTATTAGAGTTTCCACTTTTAATCATTTTTCCAGACATATCATATAGTTTCCAAGAAATTAATTTTTCGATACCACCACTTATTTTAAAATAAGTTGAAGCAGGGTTTGGACTAATTGATAAATTGTTATTAACTTCAGGTGAATCTGGTATGTGTGTGTTCAACGTTTTAGTATTTTCAGGCACAGATATTTTATTGCTATTACCATTACAGTCTTCAATGCTAGCACTAAATGATGAGCCAAGTTTTGCATTAAAACCAGGTTTTAAATAAATCTCATCACCTGCACGATAAAATGCAGCAGCTCCGGAATTAATGGTATTTGTTGCGATGATGTATGAGGAGGCTTGTTCATGAGTCACACCATTAATATTAGATGTTATGTTAAGTGATATTGGACATGTGTTACAAGACATGGTACAATGGGAATTGGAAGCCTTGTTTATATTATTTATAATGACATTTCTTGGTTGAATACCAAATCCTTTAGAGAAATTTATCCCTACATTCAAATGACAATAGCTCATTATTGTTCCTCCGTCTTGAGGAATAGGGCCATTACATCCCTCCGAATATCCTGCCTGAGGTCCACAACCATCAATTGCAGTATTGTTACCATTCCAAACACATGCGTGAGTGTGTCGTGAGCCTAACAAGTGTCCGAGTTCATGAGCTGTAACATTTACTGACCAGCTGTATGTAGGTATGCTTGAAAAGCTTCCTAGACCACCAGCAACAGATACCCTGCCCTCAGGCCTTGTAGTACATAATGGTGGACTGAGTTTTGCTTTTCCACCCATATATCTAAAAGTTAAAAGTTGTCCCACAGTACCGCTAGAAATACCATATATACTTGCTCGATATTCAAATTGTGATAATAATGTATCCTGTGTATTACCTGTATAAGGATCCTCAACGTCCCACACTTTCACATGTGCAAGAACAGTAGAAATACCATCATTAAAATATAAAGTTGATACCTGATTATATAGACTAGCCACATACATTAAAACATTTGATACACTACCTTTATTTTGAAAAATATCATATTCTGTTTCAAAATATAGTCCAACACATCTTGAAGCCATAGTGCTGTTTTCAATTAAATTGTTTGCATTTTGATATATATCTATATCTTCGTTGCTTAAGGGCGTATCTTCAGTTCCACAATGGAATGAAAGGTCTGTATTTAGATTTTTATCGTTATATAAAATTAATTTGTTAGAATTTTCAAGCTTTCCAATCACATAATTTCCTTCATGATTAGAAATGAAACCTGACATTTCGTTTTCAAAAAAACTTATACTTACCAAGCTTTCTTCTTGCCCTTTAATTACTCCTCTGTAAAAAACGGCTTTAAAATTAGATGTGTCATAATTTTGGTCATTACCGGTAGTAACTGAAAGACTTGATAAAACCGAATGGTTTTTAACTAAATCTAATGTCATCTCTTCTCCTACATCATTTTGTATTTTCAATGATATATATTCCGGCTGCTTACTAATTAGGTCTGTAGCTTTTGTTTTATCGTAATCATATATGATGCTTTTTGTGAGATACGCAGAAACATTATTGTTCCGATAATTTTTGTCTTGTAATATAGTGGATGAAAAATCTTGACTTTCATACCTTTCTGATATTTCCTTTACCTCTTTTGAGATAAATTTGCTTTGAGAAAGTATTGATATATTAAAGCCAAAAAATAAAACCACTACAATAATATAAGTTTTCATGGTTAATAATTTTAAAATGATTTTTATTTTTGGTCACTCAATTTATTTTCAAGAATTTCAATTTTCTTTTGCTGTTCGATAACATATAGTGTCAACTCTTCTATTTTTTGAAGTAATTTAATCTGGAATTCTCCAACATTTACACCCTCTTTTTCCATTACTTTAGCAGAAGCTATTTCAGGTAAATGTTTGTTTTCTTTGATGAATTTTTCTACATCTTTTAGTTTTGGTAAACCGTAATTTTCGTCAAAAACAAAATCTGCGGTTGGAGTAAGGGTTACTTTTATTTCCTTGGCTTCTATTTTTGCATCTACTTTCATATTATCACGGAATGAGGATTTTCCAGCAACATCCAATTTGCTTTGTGGAGGATTTACGCCTATTCCCATATTTCCGTTCTCATCAATGATTAACGCATCAATGTAATTTCCTGGAGCTGTATCATTATTCACCCTGAAAAAATAGCCGCCTCCAAAATGTTTTGCAGTAGTATTGTCTACAATAATCTGATCATTCGCTTGATGACCAAGCGACAAAAAAGTATACTCGGTATCTCTGGCGTTGATTCTTACATTTCCATTTACATCCAATCTGGCAATAGGATCTTCGTTGTTAATGCCGACATTGCCCCACTTATTGAGATATAACATTCCTAATGATGATCTTAACTTTAAACCGCCCCACCATTTTACATCTAGTCCCCAGTCCCCACCAAATCCTGTCTGTGTATTGGAAATATGATAATTAGGTAATTCTGAAGCATTGCCATTTACCATCCCTCCATATAAATTATTAAAATATACGTTTTCGTAAGTCACTGTTTGAGCTTGTACTGATAAAGTTGATAAGGCAAAAATTGATGCGAATAAGATTTTTCTCATAATAGTTTAATTTTTAATAAAGTTTAATAGGTATTTTTTATTTTCAGTGGTACTTATTGATATCCAATACTTCCCATTTGATAAAGTGGAGCAATTAATCTTATGATCTTTGTTTAGGTTAGCTGATTGTTTAATAAACTTTCCAGATGAATCATAGATTTCAATATTAGATATGCTTATATTTTCAGAGATATCAAGTTCTAGTATATCCTTTACCGGATTTTTTTTAACTTTAATAGATTGTATTTTTAGATTTTCACTAGGGGTAATTATTTTATTACTTTTGGTCTTTCCACCCCCACTACCTCGTGATTTAATAGTAGTGCCATTCCCATCACCAGGTTCAACACAATTATTACAATTATAATTTTTAGGCTTTAAAGTGATAGTGTGATTAGATGTTGGAGTAATAAAAATAACATCATTTGCGAAAATTTCACCTTCCACTAAAGTGTCGATATTAGAAGTGAAATATAAAATGTCATTATAACATGGATAACCATTAGAAATTGGCTCTTTCTCGACGTGTTCACAACTTGTTTCTTGGCTTTTCACCTCAGTTGAAAACAGAATGAAAATTAGAATGAAGAAATAAATGAAGTTTTTATTCATTTCTGATTATTTTTACAAAAATATTTTTTGGACAGAGAAGAAAGTGTAACATAAAACAGTGATTTTTTATCATCATTCAATGAAATGGATTTTTATATTTTTATTATTCTCGATTTCTATACAATCACAAAAAAAGAACAAAGATTTAGAAAAATTAATTGATAAATCTAATAGTCTTCTCTCATCAGATTTAGATTCGGCTCTATTTTACATGAAGAAAGCTTATATTCTAAATGAAAAGAAAGGTGAGGACTATTATAGGGCGAGATGCTTATATAATTTAGGAAATATTACTTACAAAAAAGGCTTTTTAAAAAAAGCAGATTACTTTGTAAAGAAAGCTTATTTTTTTGCTGTTAGATCTAAAAATAAAAAGATACTTTATAGATGTGAAAATCTATTAGGTTTAATAGAATACGATTATACCGAATACGAAAAGTCTTTTGCTCACTTTCAAAAAGCCTTGGGATATATCAATCAAACTACTTTTGAAGATTATTATGCAACGATATATTTTAATTTAGGCAATCTTAGTGCTACAAAAAAAGATACATTAAATGCAATTTCATATTACGAGCTAAGTAATAAGTATGCATTGATGACAAAAGATACATTAACAGAGCTTATAACATATAATAGTATCGCTCTAATAGAAATTGATAGAAATAAAAACAAAGCGAGAAAATATTTTCTAAAAGCATTGTTTTTATCAAAAAAAATAAATGATTATTCAGAATCTTTCAATATACATATTAATCTTAGCAATTTATTCAATAAAAACGGAAACCGTCAAGAATCTATCCATAATCTTTTGGAAGCTGAAAAATTAATTGACAAGATAGGTAACAGCAGTCTTTACTTTTATATAAATTATAATTTTGGAGCCCTTTATAGTAAAATTGACCCTGAAAAAGCAATTGGATTTTACAAGAAAGCTGAAAAAATATATGAACAAGAAAAAGGAATACCTATTGAACAGAAAGTTTCGTTGCTAGGAGATATGTACAAAATATATAAAAATAGTAGAAACTATGAAAAAGCTTTTGAGTACAAATCCAACTATCACAAATTAAAGGACAGCCTTTTTACTTTAGAAAAAGAAAAAGATTACAATCGTCTATTTGCAAAATTCGAAGTTGAGAAAAAGAATAACCAAATCATACAATTAACCAAGCAGAAAGAAATAGAGAGTCTTAAAGGTTCAAGGTTTCTGTTCATTTCAATATTGTTAAGTATCGTATTGTTTTTATCTATGTTGTTCTTTTTCCAAAGACTTCGATCTCAAAAAAAGATAAAAGAAAAAGATGAAAAAATTAATATTTCCAAAGGTATTTTAGAGGGGCAAAATGAGGAGCGAAAAAGATTAGCCAAGGAACTTCATGATGGAGTAGCAGGAAGCCTTGTTAGTATTAATCTTATGTTAGATCAAGAAAATAATATTCAGAATAGTAAAAAAATAATAGAAATTCAAAAGAATATAAATAATCTATATGAAGAAATTCGAGACATTTCCCATGATTTAAGAATAGGTGTTTCTGAAAATACAGACCTTAAGCAACTCATTCAAAATTTAGCTTCTGGCTACGAAAGAAGCAAGACGTTTCATTCTAATCTTTTGTTTTTTCCAGATAATATGTTTTCGGATATTAATTTTAATTTCAAAATGGATATGTATAGAATTTTTCAGGAAATTTTTACCAATATTTATAAACATTCGGGAGCAAAAAATATTGATATAAGTTGTACTCGCAATTCAGATCATATTAATGTAATCATTGAAGATGATGGGATAGGGTTTTCAGAAAATTATACAGATGGCATCGGACTAAAAAATATTAAAGAAAGATTGAATAAATATAAAGGAGAAATGATTGTGGAAAATACTAATTCGGGTACTATGTTAATATTAAATGTCCCTGCGTTATGATAAGGATAGGAATAGTAGATGATCACCCGATTTTTTTGGATGGAATTACAACCGTACTCTCTTCAAAACCTAATTTCCAAGTACTATTTTCTGTTGATACTGCAAAAAAAGTCTTGGAGAATTTAAAAGATAAAGAGATAGACATTCTCATTACTGATATATCGATGCCAGAAATCAGTGGATTGGAATTGATAAATATGATAAGAAAAGAAAATAAGGCGATTAAAATTATTGTAATGAGTAGTTTCAAAAATGCTGAGTCCAAAGACAATATAGATGCTTATTTATTAAAAAATACATCAAAAGAAAAGTTGTATGAGGTTATAGAAAACTTATATTATAACAACAAAAAATATTTTTATTCAGAAAATATTGACTTCGGAAAAATAAATTTTAATAAAAATATTCTCAGTAAGCGAGAAAAAGAAATTGTCATATTTATTTGCGAAGGATTTACAACATTAGAGATTTCGGAAAAACTATTTATCAGCAAAAATACCGTGGAAACCCATAGGAAAAATATTTTTTTCAAACTTAATATTTCCACAACAGCACAATTGGTAACACTAGCTATTAAATTTGGACTCATTAATTAAAATAATCATAAATAATAAAAATACGGTTAACGAAAGTTAAACCGTATTTTTATTTTAGCAAAGAAGTTTATTTTTGAAAAAACTAACAGCGTTTGAAACGATTTTTACAGATTCTTTTTCTCATTTTATCAGGATTTATTTTTTCTCAAAATATTTCAGGAAATGTAATGTCAGAGGATGAAGTTCTAATTCCCAAGGTTCTGATTGTAAATATGGCGACCAATCAAAAAACTTATAGCGATTCTTTTGGTAAATTTTCTATCAATGCTAATATGGGAGACGAAATTCGGTTTGCTAAGGAGAGTTACAGATTAGGAAAAATAATTATTACGAATAATAATTTTCAAGTCGTTAAATTGGAGAAAATCCCGCAAGAGATAGAGGAAGTCAAGATCATTAACAAAAGACTTTCTGAATCTCAAGAGGAAAAACTTAGAAAAGATATTGGACTTCCAAAAGGTCCGGATAAACCTCGGGAAAAACCGGCTGATGCAGTTGATGATATTGTAAAGCCATTGATAAGAATTCCCCCAATGGTCAATGTTCAAGCGATTTATGATGTTCTCAGTGGAAAATCCAGACGATTACGGAGACTTTACAAATATGAAGATTTGCAGGAAGGTTTGGTTTGGATTCAGAATAATGTAGACTTAGAGTATTTTGCAGAAGCCGGAATTTCGCCCGATAAATTCAATGATTTCTTAATGTTTTCATTAAAAGACGAAAAAGTATTGATGTATATGAAAGCCAAAAACGTAGGCGGAATTACGGTTGCGTTGGACAATAATATTAGTGCTTACCTCGAAAGAATTACGAAAAAATGATTTTTTTACGGGAATATTAGTTGTAATTCAATAATTCGTTAAATTGCGTCAATATTAATAGACCTTAATAAATGAAACTATACTTTAGTGTTAACTTCGGAACAAAAGTTGGCCAGCGACTCGTTTTGCGCCTATTTGACGACAAAACAGAGCATCGGGACTACGACTTGACTTATTCCGAAAATAACAACTGGACCACAGAATTGGATTATTTTTCTAAATCAATTCTCTACAAATATCTTGTCGTGAACGAAGATGGGGAAGTTTTGGAGGAAGAGATTCCTTTCCATCAGCTCAATCTTCCAAACAGTTTTAAAGAATTTGTCATCTTTGACCAATGGAATCTCAAAAACTTTCCTGAAAATTATTTAACTAACAAAATTCTTCACAATCGTTTACAAGGTTTTCAGCCTGCAAAACAACCGGTTGTTAAGAAGCACACACATCTTTTCCGAATAGAAGCGCCACTTTATCATCCAAACTGGCAATTAGTTCTTGTTGGAAATGTGGATGCTTTGGGAAATTGGGATTACGAGAAAGCAATTGAACTGAGCGAAACAGATTACGGTGTTTGGGAAATCGGCGTAGAAATCAATTCTCATCAAACGATTCTTTACAAATACGCCATCAAAGATAAAAACACAGGCAAAGTTTTTTACATAGAACCGGGCGAAAATCGTTGGGTTTTCGGAAATCCAAATAAGGATATTCTTTATGTGAAAGCGGACCATTACTTCAAATTCGATAATCATACGCTTTGGCATTCTGCGGGCGTTGCGGTTCCGGTTTTCTCTTTGAGGACAGAAGACGGTTTCGGTGTTGGAGAATTTCCTGATATCAAAAAATTAGGGGATTGGGCTAATGAAACTAAGCTTTCTGTGATTCAGATTTTGCCAATTAATGATACAACAGCGAATTACACCTGGACAGACTCTTATCCTTACGCTGCGATTTCGGTTTATGCACTTCATCCGCAATATCTTTCGATTGAGAAATTAGAATATGCTTTGCAAAAAGATTTGGTTGAGGATTATCAAGCGAAAAAAGCAGAATTGAATGCTTTGAGTTTGATTGATTATGAGCAAATGATCTCCGGAAAATGGAAGTATGCAACAGCCATTTTCGAAGAAAATAAAGACACAATTCTTAAAGACAAAAACTTCAAAAAGTTCATTAAAGATAACGAAGAATGGCTGATGCCTTATTCTGCATTTTGTGTTTTGAGAGATAAATACAAAACGCCTAATTTCAATGAATGGAAGACACATAAAAAATATGTTGCAGGAAAAGTAGCGACACTTTATTCTCCGAAACATAAAGAATATTCCCAATTGATGCTTCATGCTTGGATTCAGTATCAGTTGCATTTGCAGTTACAAGATGCTGTGGAATATCTTCATCATTTGGGAATTTCCGTAAAAGGAGATTTACCGATTGGGATTTATAGACATTCTGTAGAAGCCTGGACAGAACCGGAATTATTCGGAATGGATTTCCAGGCTGGAGCGCCGCCAGACCAATTCTCGGATTTGGGACAAAACTGGGAATTTCCGACTTATAATTGGGAAGTGATGAAAGCCGACGGTTACCAGTGGTGGAAAAAGCGTTTCAAAGTTCTGGAACAGTATTTTGATGCGATGAGAATAGACCATATTCTTGGATTTTTCAGAATCTGGAGAATGCCGATTTCTGCGACTCAAGGTTTGTTGGGATATTTTTATCCGGCGCTTCCTGTAACTGAAAAAGAATTTGCTGACAGACAGATTCCATTTAGCTTTGACCGTTATGTAAAGCCATTTGTGAATGAGCCAATACTTTGGGAGAACTTCGGAGATGCGAAAGATAAAGTTCAGAATCATTTCTTCGATAATCATCAAAATGGAACTTACACTTTCAAACCGGAATTTGATACTCAGAGAAAATTGACTGATTATTTCAAGAAAGAATCTTGGGATTGGGCAGAAGAAAAATTGATTTCTCTAGCTGGAAATGTTTTATTCTTAACAGAAGAAACTAAGGATGGAATCGTTTATCATCCAAGATTTAATATTGCTAAGACTACTTCTTACAAATATCTTCCGGATTGGGAAAAAGCAAAACTGAATGATGTTTATAACGATTATTTCTTCAAACGTCAGGACGGACTTTGGTATCAGAAAGCAATGGAAAAATTACCGGCTTTACTGAATTCTACAACAATGTTGATTTGTGGTGAAGATTTAGGATTGGTTCCGGATTCGGTTCCTGTTGTGATGGATAAATTAGCAATTACGGCTTTGAAAGTTCAAAGAATGCCTTCTGAAAATATCGCTTGGTACGACCCGAAAAATGCAAGTTATCTGAATGTTGTTACGGCATCTTCTCACGATAGTTCTACGCTGAGACAATGGTGGCACGAGGACAGAAATCTGACTCAGAAATATTTTAATAACCAATTAGGACAGTATGGAACTGCTCCTTGGGATTTAGCTCCGGAATTATCGGAAATGATTATGAAACAGCATCTTTATACCGATGCAATGTTGGCAATTTTCCCGATTCAGGAATTTTTGGCAACCGACCAAGAATTGATGAACCCAAATATGGATGAAGAAAGAATCAACAATCCTGCAGTCTTTCCACATTATTGGAGATACAGAATGCATCTTAAATTGGAAGATTTGAAAACCAAAGACAGATTCAATCAGAAAATTGCAAGCTGGATCGAACACAGTGACAGATATTGATTCCAAAACATAAAATTATAAGCCTTTCAAATTTTTGAAAGGCTTTTTTTTTGAAAATTATTAGTCTGATTATCAGATGTAAATCTGATTTTGAATTGAATTTTAACTCGAAATCTAAATTTTCGTTTAACTTTTATTATCCGCCAATATCCAAAAGATAGAAAGTTTCATTTCAAGGAAAAAAGGATTTTCTAATTCAATTTTTAAAATAAAAAGTTATGAAAAAGATATTTTTAACACTTGCTATTATTTTTGGTGGATTAGTTTCTGCACAAGACTATTACGATACTTACCCAACCGAATATAACGGCTACGAATATTATGATAATTCTTATGATTATCCGGACGATTATTATTACAACTATCCAGACGATTATTATCCAGACCAATATTACCAAGGTTATTACAACGATTATAGAAATGCAGTTTTTTCTGTGAATTGGAATCAGTTTTTTGTTCAATACAGATTGACACCTTTCCAGATTGACCAGATTATGATGCTAAATAATCGTTTTGCTTCTTACGCTGTCTGGAATTCTTATTACAGATGGAATCCTGACAGATGGTATTATGACAGATTCTATGCTTTGCAAAATATCCTTGGTCCAAGAATCTTTGTAGTCTATCAAAATAATTATTTCCGTGGAGCAAGTCCTTTTGTTTATTACAGGAACCGTTGCGTGAACTTCTATGCAAGACGATATCCTGTAAGACCAGTTTATAGAAATGTGAATATTAATGTCTACAAAGTGAACCGAGGAAATTTCAGAGAAGGATTTAGAGAAAATGTTAGAAACCAAGGAATGATAAATCCAACTAGAAATAACGGAATCAGAAATGATAATCCAAGAAGTGGTTCTAATGGAAATAATTGGGGAGGAATCCGAGGTTCTGAAAATAATGGAATCAGAAATCAACAAAGCGGAGGAATTAGAACTAATGAAAATAATGGAATAAGAAATTCTGGTGGAACAAGAGATAATAATTTTGGTGGAATAAGAAGCGGAAGTAATTCTGATAACGTAAGAAATCAGCCTTCTCCAAACATCAGAAACGAAGGTGGCGGAATCAGACAAAATCAAAACTCTGAAAGAAAAATTGAGAACAGAAGTAATGAGCGTTCTAACCAAAGAAATTCTACTCCGAAATCTGAAAATGGAAACAGAGGTTCTGGGATGAGATTCACTTCTAGATAAAAACGGATTTAACAAAAATTTATAATATCAACCACTTAACATTATAAATTATAACAAATCAAACAAACAGATAAAATTTATAAATATTAAAATCAAAAAAAATGAAAAAATTAATTTTAAGCGCAGCATTTCTTGGACTAGGAGTTTTCGGATTTGCACAAACAACTACAAAAGCAGATTTCACTCAGAAAAAAGCAGAACGTTTGCAACAAATGAAACAAGAATTAAATTTGACTGATGCCCAAGTTGCTCAAATCAAAGCTTTACACGAATCTAAAGCTGCTGAAAGAAAGCAAGAAATGACAGCAAAAAAAGAAGACAGAATGCAGAAGATGAAAGAAAATGAAGCTGAAATGCAGAAAATCTTAACGCCTGAGCAATATAAAAAATTCCAGGAGTTGAAGGCAAAAAAAATGGCAGAAAGAAAAGCTCAATTTCAAGATAGAAAAAAGGCGGATGCCACGGTTGTTAAATAGTTTTTAGTTAGTGATTAATTTCAGAGAGAGTCGTTATTTTTTAACGGCTCTTTTTTTTATATTTGGGTCTTAAAGTTAAAATTTTATAAAAAAATACATAAAGTTATGGTTTCAGAGAAAATTATTACACTCGTCAACGAACAAATTACCAAAGAACAATACGCAGCACAATTATATCTTTCTATGAGCGCTTGGTTTTATGCGCAAGATTTGGAAGGGATTGGAAACTATTTCCGAGTACAATCTAAAGAAGAATTGATGCACGCAGACAAAATGTTTGATTATGTGAACGACATCGGAGGACAAATCATCCTAAATGAAGTTCCAAAACCTCCACACGAATTCAACAATGCTCAGGAAATCTTCGAAAAAGCACTTGACCACGAGAGATTGGTAACAAAAAGTATTTTCAATATCGTAAAGGCAGCGAATGACGAAGGCGATTTTGCAACCACAAGCTTCCTGCAATGGTTTATTAATGAGCAAGTAGAAGAGGAATCCAGCGCTTCCTTATTGGTGACGAAAATCAAAATGGTAAAGGATAATCCTTCTGCACTGTATCTATTCGATCAGGAATTGGCGCAAAGGGTTTTCAATCCGGCTGCTGAGAATTAATTTTATTTTATTGATGAAAAAACTAATAACCCTATTTGTGTTAATATCTGTCAGGATGTTTTCACAGAATTATGCTATCTCAGAAATTCCGGAAGAGCTTAAGAAAGATGCGAATGCAGTAATTAGAAATATCAGCTCGCATTACATTATCAATTCTCAGAACGATATGGAAATCAATGAAAAAAAAGTGATTTCTATATTAAACAGCCCTGGGGAAAAGTATTCTTACGTTTATATCCCTTATGATAGATCTAGAAAAGTTTCTGATATTAAGATCAAGGTTTATAACGAGTTTGGAAAACAAATCAAAACCTATTCGAAAAGTGATCTGAACGATATTGGTCAATCAGATGATTCTGCCCTCTATACAGATGACAGAGCATTGTATTTGAAAATTTCCAATACGCTTTATCCTTATACATTGGATGTGCAATTCACTACCAATACAAGCAATACTATTTTTTTACCAACGCTGACTCCTTTTTATGATTACAATGTATCTGTACAAAACAGAGAAATTGAAATCTTAAATAAGTCTGGAATTAAGCTTAGAAAAAAGAATATTGAAAATTCATTTGCAAAAGCGGAGTTTAGTGGTGATGATAACAATCTAAAAGTTTCTTACAAAAACATTCCTGCTATCAAAGAAGAAAAATACGCGCCTAGTATGTCTGTGGTTATGCCAAGATGCGAGTTTGCATTAGACCAATTCAACCTTGAAGGGAAGAAAGGAAATTTCACATCATGGGAAGAATTTGGCAAGTGGTATAATACACTTTTGGAGCCAGTGTCGCAAATAACACTTGAGATTCAGCAAGAAGTTAATGCGCTGAATTTGCAAGGTTCTACCGAAGAAAAGGTGAAAAAGATTTACCAGTATATGCAAAGTAAAACCAGATATGTGAATGTTGCTATCGGCATTGGTGGCTGGCAGCCAATGTCTGCTGACAATGTAAGAAAGAAAGGCTATGGAGACTGTAAAGCTCTTACCAATTATATGCGCGTTTTGCTAAAAGCCGCCGGAATCCCTTCTTATTACTCGATTATCTATATGGATGACACTTCAAAAATTTTTGACAAAGATTTTCCTAAGATGGATGGTAATCATGTTGTCCTTTGTGTCCCTACGGATAAAGGGAATATCTGGCTGGAGAACACTTCTCAGAAAATTGCGTTTGATCATTTGGGGTATAGAACTCTGGACAGAAACGTAATGATGGTAAAAGATAATACTGTGGAAATAGTCGAAACGCCAAAAACAACCTCTGAAAAAAGCAAAGAAATCATCCGTGTAAAAGCGAATCTTTCTGAAAATAATACTTTGGATGTTCTGTCAAAGTTCTCTTATCAAGGTAATGCTTATGACGTAATGATGCCATTGCTCTATATGACTCCGATAGAAGCCAATGATGCAATGAAGCATCGTTATCATAATCTACAGTTTAAAACTATCAATCTAGAAAATCTTAATAATGATAAAGATAAAGCCAATATTGATTTCGATTTAAATTTCAAAGCGGAAAATTATTCCAAATCCTTAGGGTCAGATATATATTTCAGAGCGATTCCATTTTTAGAATCCGATTTTTATCTAGAAAGTTCGGAAAGAAGATTTCCGGTTGAGATTCCTTTTGGATTTACAGATGATTATGAAATCGAATATACAATTCCGCAAAACTATAAATTCTCAGAATTGGCGGCTCCTGTCAAAATCGATTCGGAGTTTGGAAACTATTCTTTGGAATTTGTTATTCAGGATAAAAAGCTCCTGGTTAAAAGAAAATTTATGCTAAAGAAAGGCGTCTTTTCTTCGGATAAAATTTCAGAATACATCCAATTCAGAAAACAAACTAATAAAATTGATAACACAAAAATATTGATAACCAAACTATGAGAACTTATTTATTAATTATTACATTGCTTTTCTCAAGCTTCGTTTTTTCACAAAAGTTTCTTGATCCGCCAAAACTGGATATCGAGGATCTTAAATTAACTTCATATACTAAAAATACATCTGAGCCTGCCGAAGTTCTTTATAAATCCTATCACTATTACATCACTGAGGGGGACTTACATCTGGATGTGGTCAGCAGGGTGAAAATTTATAAAAAGGATGATGCTAAAAAGTTCTTGGAAGAAGAGATATATACTTACATGGGTAAGAATAACAATACAGAGAAAGTCACTTCTCTCAAAGTTAATACATATAATCTCGAAAACGGTAAAATAGCAACTACTACAGTTGATAAAAATTCTAAATACCAATCAAAAGAAAATAAAAACTACTCTGTAACCAAGTTTGCTT
>Ga0302347_1003389_pt1 | contig 14153 bp, 6 predicted proteins | sample PhyWR1_FD_202178 | JGI IMG/M metagenome (GOLD analysis project Ga0302347, IMG submission 202178) | Leaf surface microbial communities from wheat plants in UC Gill Tract Community Farm, Albany, California, United States - DLSL W.R1 (v2)... | ecosystem: Host-associated > Plants > Phyllosphere >...
TGCAGGCCGTCAAATTCACCCCGCCTGCGCCGCTGAAAAAGTATACCGAGATCAGCTTCCTGTGCGAGGACTTCGGCAACACCAGTCACTCCGAACTGTTCGACACCAGCGGCCACGACCGCACGGGCGTGGATGAGCGCAGCGGCCTGTTCCATGCCCATTACCCGATCGCGACCCTGCAAGGCCTGCGTGGGCTGGGCCCGGTGTGCGACCTGACCTTGCACTACTCGGCGCTGCGCGGCAACGAAGCGGGCCTGGGCGATGGCTGGGCCTGGCGCTTCTCCAGCATTATTACCAGCGCCATCGAGAAAAACGACCACCGCCGGCTCACTCTCGCCGATAGCACCCAGGTCATGCTGAGCGACGACGAGTGGACCCGGCTGGGCGCAGGCGAATCCATCAAGACCAAGGCCTGCCGGGTGAGCTGCAACAAGGATTACAGCCGGTTCACCCTTGAGTTTCCCAGTGGCCGCCAGGAGATCCTGAGTAAACCGGCTGCGCCCGGTAGTGACACGGTTGAACCGAACGACGCGTTTCGCCGGGCCGTGCTCGAGTACTTGCAGGCGATCAAGTCCGGCAGCGCGCCGGACCCACTGCTGATTCCTGAACACTGGACGCAGTGGGCGCTGCTGGTGATTTCCCCCTATGGGTATCTTGTCGGGGGGATCATCGATTACAAAGAAGCCCGCAATGCCTGGAGAAAGCATTCCAACACCAAGGAACTGGACAGGCGTATCGCGCTGTTTCAGCGGCCGTTCGTGCAGCTATTGCCGTCACGCATCATCTCGCAGTTCGGCGAAGCGCTGGATCTACAATGGAAGCGCCAGAACGGTCAATTCCTGCTGATGAGCATCAAGAGCGGCGAAGCCGAGCTGTTCAGCGCGCAATATGTCAACCCTGAGCTCAAGGCCGAGAGCCGGGTAAACATGCACCTGTGGCATGGCACCGGCGATGCGTTCGAGGTCGAACTTACCCTTGAGCAGTACTTGCTGAGCACACTCAAGCGCATGCGGAAGGGCATCGTTGTGCAGCAGGTGGATTGCGGCTACGACGATGATCCGACCTTGGACAGGGTGTTGTGCCGCCTGCAGGAGCAGGACGGTTCTCTCGAATGCGTCCAGTACGTCAAGGAAAGTGCCTCGTTGAACCGACCGTACGCCCTGCCTCGGGTGGCGCTGCACGCACTGCTGCCAGGATGCGGGCAGCAGAATCATATTGACCGCTACAGCTACACGGGCAGCTATCAGTTCAGCGAAGACGCGGTGTTCATCGCAGCCGTGGAAAGCGGTATTCATGCCGCCATCGCGCACGACCTGCACGCTTTCGGGCTGGACCACAAGGGCATGCGCACAGTGCTGCTGCGAGGCTCAGGCTCCTCAGAGGACCATTGGCTTGAGTTCTATCTGGAACATGGGCAGGCCACGACCACCTTCCGCTATACAGGCTGGGGGGATGAGCTGGCCGAGATCACCAGGAGCATAATCGTCAAGCAGGACGGGGCCTCGATAAAAGTCACCGCAAATGCCCCGGCGACAGACCGCCGGCTGGCCGTATTGCAAAGGTTCTGGCGGCAAGATACCAAGAGGCGGAAGCAGCTGTCCCGAGCGATCATGAACATGCTCAGCCTGTCGCCAAAAACAAAGCGCGAACAGTTGGGCAAGACAGTGGACGCCACCACGATCGTGACTGACGCCCAAGGCAACCCCCTGCGCCTGTATACCAACGGTTCGCATTCGATTCATTACTGCTATTACCACGGTGATCAGACGCATAACCAGATCACGGTTGGCAATGTGCAAGCGCTTGGCGCAGTACCGACGCTGGAGTGCCCCTTCGTGCCGGCATACACCAGTGCGCCGCTGATGGCGGAGTACCAGTGTGACGACTATGGCAACCCTCAGGGCCTGAAGCTCTACGGCTATCGAAAAGTCACCCGCGACGACCGAGACTACCTGGAACTGGCCGAAATGGTGATGGTGGATAACATCCGCGGCACGCTGACCAACGACACCCTCGACAAGGACACCACCTGGGAGCTGACCGGCCAGGAAGCGCTGTGGCACCAGATCAGCACCAGCACTGCAGTTCCCGCCAGCAAGAAAACCCCCAGCGGGCAAAGCGAGGTTCAGGAATGGTCGATTACCAGCCGGCAGACGACGCATCGTGACGACCAGAGTATTACGCTGACCACTGTGCAGAAATTTATCGACAACCCCACCCAACCCGGTATCCAGGTGATCGTCAGTGCAACGACGCCTGCGGGCAGTGCCCAGGTCAGTAAGGAAGTCCGTTCGCGCTACAGTAGGCGCGCCCTGCAAAGGGTCGAGAATGGCGTCGAGACACACTGGGAGGAGCGCGATGCCTTGGGCCGGGTAACCAGAGAAACCCGCTACAAGCTGGCACCCGATAGCACCGGCAAGACAGCCAGGCAGGCGGCTGACGAACGCATCGAATCGGTCTACACCGACAGCAAAGTCAGCAGTACAACGGTACAACGCACCTTCAAGGATGGCAGCCAGAGCCTCTCGTGCCTGGATGGCCTGCAACGCGCCTGGCGCACCTCGTGGCGCAGAGCAGATACTGACAGCTATGTACCCCTGGAGGAACACTGCTTCTCAGACCTGGGTGAATCGTCGGTATTGGGCAGTTGGGCGTGGGATTACCTGCCGGGTGGCCAGGCTGTGCGCAAAGACACACCTTTACGTGGGGCGCTGGGTAGTCAACCCTGGCTGGCCCAGGAAACGCGGGCGGTGACAGATGAGCCGGCTGCTGTTGAAGCGGACACGCTTATCGCCACGTACGACGATGCCAAAGGGAGCTCTACGGGCGTCGAAATATTTGCTCATCGTATAGTTGAAAAACTCATACGCATTGACACTGAAAATCCACTTTTGCATACCCGTCCAACGTTTCCGGTCAACGGGTACAACTATACGGCCAATACCATACGAGGCACGTACGAGGACATTATCTTAATAGCAAAAGAACACGAAGTAACGATAGTTGACCACTTTGAGCTAATCAAACACATCCAACACCTTGCCGGACTTACCGACCTGAGCGGGATCGAGGATGCACACAACTGGCTTCAAGATCCTGATACCTCAAGAGATCCTGATACCTCAAGAGATCCTGAACACGTCTCAGACAGCCTGTCGAACTTCGAAGTTTCCAGCGATTATTTTGACATCTTAAACTTGTTCGATTTAGCCACCACCGATGACAACGAAAAACTAAAGACGCATGCGAAATCTTTTTATCAAAATAACCTACCAACCGACAATTTCTGGGCTACCGCTGATTCGGCCGTACAACTAACCGAACAGCAAGGCCTGGGCGCCCGGTGCCTGTCGAGGCGTACCAGCACCACCACTGCAAAAACCGACGGTACCTTCCAACGCTCGGTGCAATGGGCGGACCACCTCGGCACGCAGCACCTGCGCCTCGATCAGCAGTACGACCCCGCCGGCAATGTCATCAGCCACACCCGCACCTTGGGCGAGCAGACGCTGAATTACACGCTCGAACGCGATGTTCTCGGTAGGGTCACCAAGGTAACCCAACCCGATAACACAACCATCGAGCGCACTTACCACGGCTTCAGCAACCAGGTTTGCACGCTGACCGTGGACGGTAAGGTGGTCGCGAGTCAGGCGCTGAACGAACTCGGCAAGCTCACCACACGCACGGTAGGCAGCCGCGAATACCGGTTTGCAGACCAGACCGTGACCTTGCCCGACAAGACCCGGTTGCAGAGGCTTCAGACTGCCGGCAGCGCGCGCTTTGCGGCAGATGACAACGCCCTGTACAGCGAGACAAGCTATAACGGATCGACCGTGCTGAGCAGCGCGCCTGGCCCACTGTCCGGTTCAGGCTGGCAACAGCTGATCGCCAGCGCGCAGGTGCCCGGGTGCCGGCGAACCACTGAAAAAACACCGCGAGGTACTGTCAGGCGTGCCGAATGGCAGAGCCTGCGGGGGCAAAACCTTGCAGCGCGACGCGCTGATGGCCGCACGCGGCGGGTGTTCCTCGACAGCCAGGGACGGCTGTTGCGCACCTGCCAGGAGCACGAGGACGTGTTGTACCGCTACGACGAGCTTGATCGCCTGCAGGCGCGCCGGGTGCACGCGCTGACTGGCGCCGGGCAATGGCAGGTGCACAGCGAACATGACGGCTTCAACCGGGAAACCGCGCGCACCTTCCTGCGCAACGGAGCACCCTGCTTCAGCCAGCACATGACCTGGCGTGGCGACGGTCGCCTGGCCAGCAAGGCCAGCTGGCAGGACGGCGAATTGCTGCGCACTGAACACTTCACCTATGACCCGCTCGACCGCCTGGCAAGCTATGCCTGTGACACCTCGCATGCGGCACTCTGCCCGCAGGATGCCAACGGCACACCGGTCAAGGCCCAGACGTTCAGCTGGGACAGCCTGGACAATATGACCCGTTGCACCAGTACCCCATTCGAAGGCGATGCGGTGACGGAAACGTTCGACTATGCAATGGCCTCTGACCCTACGCGCCTGACCTCGGTGAAAACCGGCAAGCAGACAACGGCCCTGACCTGGAACAGCAATGGCCAACTGCGCAAGGTCGGCCAGCAACGCACACTGGACTACAACGCCGCCGGCCAGCTCAACAGTGTCAAGGACAGTACCGGCGCCCTGCTCACCCGCTATGAATACGACGGCCTGCAACGTCTGGGGGCGCAATATGACCAGCAGCACCAGACCACCCATGAACTGCGCTACGACGGCGATGAACTGATCGGCCAGGTGTGTTTCGACCAGGCTGGCAAGCCCACCCGACACACCAGCATCTCTCCGGGGCTGGCGCAGTATGACGGCAACCAGGTGCGCTGGCTGATCGACGACCCCCAATCGGGGATCGTCGGCCAGGTCTGCGACGCCAACCTGCAACTCGCCCCGCTGCTACCCTTCGGCGAAGGCGCGGCACTGGAGGACGTGGTCAGCGGCTACAACGGCATGCGCCGCGACCCGGTGATGGACCAGTATCATGCAGGCCATGGTTACCGCTGCTACGTCCCGGCCCTGCGTCGTTATGCCCAACCTGACTGGCTTAGCCCATTCGGCGAAGGGGGTGTCAACGACTATGCCCACTGCCCGGACCCGGTCAACCTGCATGATCCCAGCGGCGCGATCATGATCAGCCGCGAGGAACAGAAACAGACCTTGCGCAGCTATAAAGAGGTCCTGCGTGAGACCAAGCCCATGCAGGTCGGTGGACGCTGGCGTGGCCTGGCGCTTTCGGCCACGCTGACAATATTGGGTATCGTCGCTTCGGTGATGACCGGTGGCGCCGCCTCGGTGCTCTTCGCCGCGATGACGGTCTGCTCGGTACTCTCGTTCAGCTTCGAGGTGGCCTCTGTATTGACGGAGGAGTCCCACCCTGAACTGTCCAGGAAGCTAGGCTATGCGTCGCTGGCGTTTGCGCTGGCGTCGCTTACTGAAAGTGCGGTGGGCCTGATCAAGAAGCTACCGGCCCTGGTCAAGAACGGGATGCGAGCGGTGCGCCAGGTCGGCAAAAGGGTCTTGCACGCCAAGGATCTTACCAGGCCTCCGACCAGCACCGCGCGCTTCAGCGAGTACGCGATGCAGAACTTTCAGGGCGCTCGCACTTCCACCGAGGCAGTGACACCTGCCCGCCGTGGCATAGGGAACACGCTCAAGGCCAAAGCCAGCCAATTGATCGACTACCTGGGCGAGGCAAACTTCAAGGACCTTCGAGAGGTGGAATATTGGAGTTTAAGGATAACGGGGAAAGCCCAGCACAAGCTTTATCTCCTGAACAACTTCGCGATCCTGCCTCGTCGCGCAACAGCAGCCGTCTGGGTAGTAGATAAGGCGATCGAAACCTACATTGCAACCAGCTCCATCATCGCACTCTCAAGCAATGATGTGTCAAACCCCGTCACGCCATGGGGACGTTACACCGTAAAGGTAGAGCAGATGTACAGTTGGGGCCAAACAGGTCGTGGGCATCTGCTGCAATAATTCCAGGAAGATTATCGCTTGCTACCGATCATGCAACATGCGGCAGCCGTGAAAAGCGACAGTAATAAAGTACATTTCAAATGGTCAGCCTTTTTATTGATACCTTAGCGTCAATCCAACCAGGAGCGAGAAACATGAGCGATATAAAAACGGCAAAAGTCAAGATGTACAATGCCTCACTGAAAGCGGGCTTCCTCGACTACGAGATCGAAGATGAAGATGTCATCCTGGCTGAGGAGGCAGTGGGATCGCTAAACTTGAAAAATGGTGACATGGTGAGGTTCACAGTAGTAAAAAAAGGCAGTAGGCACTACGCCACCAACGTAGAGCTTATGTAATTTCGCAAAGCCAGTGTCAGAGAGCAGATCGGCGAACACGCTCGCCCAACCGCCCCGGCCTGCATTGACACTTCGCGGCTAATAGTCGCGAGCTGAGGTACCTGGTGTGGTGTTGCGCAAACACCTTGCCAGGTATCCTCGCTTACTCCCTGCCCATAGCCAGATTCTGTAGCCGGCCTACCTGGTCTGCTCGGTGCGATGCTTGCTGCATCTGGTCTCGCTCCCCGCCATGAACAAATCTTCATGTTGCCCGTCAGCGCCCTGATCACGGGCTACCCAGCCAATGTCAGGCTGACGCCACCCGCCACTCGTCTTGAGGGTGCAGTAGGTGTTGCGTAGCATCCCCGGCCCGATCGCGCGCCCGCACGGCGCGATACCTTGCAAAAACGAGCCACCGATGCCGCAACCCATCCCCCTCAAGGACCACGAAAAGGAAAAGCACCTGGTCAACCGCCGGCTTCTCGCCTGCGCCGCCCTGGTGTTCAGCCTGGTCTGTGTACTGGTGGGCCGGCTCTACGTGCTCCAGGTGCTGCAACACGACCAGCAGACCGCCGTGTCGGAAAACAATCGCGTGCACGTGCTGCCCATCGCCCCTGAACGCGGGCTGATCTACGACCGCAACGGCGTGGTGCTGGCCGACAACAAGCCCAGCTTCGACCTGACCATGACCCGCGAGCGGGCCGGCGGCGACTCGGCCAAGGTGCTCGATACCCTGGCGCAGGTGCTGGGCCTGAACGAAGATGACCGCAAGCAGTTCGACAAGGACCTGCGGCGCGGGCGCAAACCGTTCGAGCCGGTTACCTTGATGGTCGGGCTGAGCGAAGAGCAGATCGCCCTGGTGGCAGTCAACCAGTTCCGCCTGCCAGGCCTGGATGTCGAGCCGCAGTTCATTCGCGAATACCCGTTGGCCGAGCATTTTGCCCACTCGGTGGGGTATGTGGGGCGCATCAACGAGCGCGAAACCAAGACCCTCGACAGCACCGAATACCGCGGTACCCAGTCGATCGGCAAGACCGGCATCGAGCACTTCTACGAAAGCCAGTTGCACGGCCATGTGGGCTACGAGGAAGTCGAGACCAACGCCCAGGGCCGGGTAATGCGCGTGCTCAACCACAAGGCGCCGACACCGGGGCAGGACATTGTCCTGACCCTGGACTCGCACCTGCAGGTGGCTGCGGAGAAAGCCCTGGGCGACCGCCGTGGCTCGGTGGTGGTACTGGACCCGGCCAACGGCGATGTACTGGCGATGGTCAGCAACCCCAGCTTCGACCCCAACCTGTTCGTCAAGGGCATCAGCTTCAAGCAGTACGCCGCCTTGCGCGACTCCATCGACCGCCCGCTGTTCAACCGCGTGCTGCGCGGCCTGTATGCGCCCGGCTCGACTGTGAAGCCGGAAGTCGCCATCGCTGGCCTCGACAGCGGCGTGATCACGCCGGGCAGCCGGGTGTTCGACCCGGGCTACTACGAGCTGCCCAACTACGAGCACAAGTACCGCAACTGGAACCGCAGTGGGGACGGCTGGGTGGACATGTACACCGCGATCATGCGCTCCAACGACACCTACTTCTACGACCTGGCGCACAAGCTGGGCATCGACCGCCTGCACGACTACATGGCCGAGTTCGGCCTGGGCCAGAAGGTCTCGCTGGACATGTTCGAGGAGGCCTCCGGGCTGATGCCGTCGGCACAGTGGAAGCGCGCCACGCGGCGCCAGGCATGGTTCCCGGGTGAGACGCTGATCCTTGGTATTGGCCAGGGTTATATGCAGGTGACCCCGTTGCAGCTGGCCCAGGCCACCAGCTTGCTGGCGAGCAAGGGTGTGTGGCACCGCCCGCACCTGGCCATGACGGTGGGCGGCGATACGCCGGTGGACCCCAACCCGATGCCCAATATCGTGCTGCATGACAAGCATGCCTGGGACCAGGTCAGCCAGGGCATGCAGATGGTCATGCACGACCCGCGCGGCATCGCCCGCGCCGCTGCGGCCGGGGCGCAGTACCGGATTGCCGGCAAGAGCGGCACCGCACAGGTGGTGGCGATCAAGCAGGGCGAGCGCTACAACCGCAACAAGACCCTCGAACGGCACCGCGACAACGCCCTGTTCGTCGGATTTGCGCCGGCCGACCACCCCAGCGTTGTAGTGGCGGTGATGATCGAGAACGGCGAAGCCGGTGGCCGGGTGGCAGGGCCGGTGGTGCGCGAGGTGATGGATGCCTACCTGCTGGATGAACAGGGGCATCTGAAGCCGGAGTTTGCGGGCGGGGCAAGCGCAAAGGGCGTGCCGCACACCTAGGGGCGCTCCTCAAGCCGCCCCCCCCCAGCACCCAACCCCCAGCCAAAACATCCCATTCCCCGTCCCTCCCGTCATAGTCCCCCCGCCCCCCCAATGCCATAGTGGAGAAAACAACACGGATAAAAATCCCATGTACAGAAACACCGCTACCCCCGCGGACGACAACGGTTGCGGCTGGTTCCACCTCAGCCCCGAGCGCCAGCCCCGCGCCGCACACCGAGGGCGGAGCGAGGCACGCTGGGTGGTGCTGGGCGCGGGCTTCACCGGCCTTGCCGCAGCGCGGCAACTGGCGCTGCACCACCCCGACGACGAAATCATCCTGGTCGATGCCCAGGAGGTCGGCTTCGGCGCCTCGGGACGCAACTCGGGCTTCGCCATCGACCTGCCCCACGACATCGGTGCCCCCGACTACATCGGTGACCTGGCCACCGCCAGGATGAACCTCAAGCTCAACCTGCGCGCCCAGTCGATCCTGCGCGGGCTGATCAACCAGCACGGCATCGACTGCCAGATCCGCCCGGACGGCAAGTACCAGGCCGCCGTCGAAGACAAGGGCCTGGCCGTGCTGGAAGCCTACCGCAGCGGCCTGGAAAAACTCGGCCAGCCCTACCAGATGATCGATGCCCGCGACCTGCCCGGGCACGTCGGCACCCCGTTCTACCGCAAGGCGCTGTACACCCCGGGCACCCAGCTGTTGCAACCTGCCGCCCTGGCCAAGGGCCTGGCCGAAAGCCTGCCAGGCAACGTGACCCTGCACGAACGCACCACCATCACCCACATCGAGCAGGGCCGCCGCATCACCCTCAAGCACGCCAACGGCGAGATCATCGCCGACCAGTTGCTGCTGACCAACAACGCCTTCGCCTCGCACTTCGGCTTCCTGCCCGGCCGCCTGCTGCCGATCTTCACCTACGCCAGCATGACCCGCCCGCTGACCGAAGCAGAACAGGCCCGTCTGGGCGGCAAGGCCACCTGGGGCATCATCCCCGCCGACCCGTTCGGCAGCACCCTGCGGCGCACGCCGGACCAGCGCCTGCTGGTGCGCAACAGCTTCAGCTTCAACGCCGATGGGCGCGCCCACCCGCGCCATATTGCCCGCGCCGGGCGCCAGCACCGCGACGCGTTCGAGCGGCGCTTCCCGATGCTGTCGGGCATGCCATTCGAATACACCTGGGGCGGCTCGATGTGCCTGTCGCGCAACCACCTGTCGCACTTCGGCACCCTCGCCCCCAACGTGCATGCCGCGCTGTGCTGCAATGGCCTGGGCATCACCCGTGGCACCGCCACCGGCACCCTGCTGGCCGACTGGCTGTGCGGCGAGCGTGATGAGCTGATCGACTTTCTGCTGGGCTCCAAAGGGCCCAACCGCAACCCGCCGGAACCGCTGCTGAGCGTGGGCGTGAACCTCAACCTGCACTGGGGCCAGCGCCGCGCCGGCCTGGAAAGCTGACAAGGAGACACCATGCACAGCCTGGGCATTCTAGGGGTGGGCGAGCTCACCGAAAAAGTGGTCATCGGCCTGCGCCGCAGCGGTTTCGATGGCCCCATTCTGCTTTCTCCGCGCAATGCCGACCGGGCCGCCATGCTGGCCCGTGAACATGCTTGTCAGGTGCTGCCGAGCAACCAGGCCGTGGTGGACCAGGCCGAGCTGGTGCTGATCGGCGTACGCCCGCATTCGTTGGCCGAACTGGCCGAGGAAATCAGCCTGCGCCCCGGCCAGCGCCTGGTGTCGCTGGCCGCCGGGATCAGCCTGGCGCAGCTGGCGAGCGCGTTTCCCGGTGCGCTCTGCGTGCGTGCGATGCTGTCGTACGCAGCGCAATATAACCAGTCCACCGTCGTGGTCTGCCCGCCCGACGCACTCACCACCGAATACCTGGCGCCCTTGGGCAAGCTGGTGGTGCTGCACGGCGAGCCCGAGTTCGAGTTGGCCACGGTGGCGGCGTGCATGAATGGCTGGTTCTACTTCCTGCTCCACGACCTGCAGCAATGGCTGATGGACAAAGGCCTGCCAGCGGCCGAGGCACGGGCGCTGGTGCTGGGCAATCTGCAGGACTGCGTGGCCAGCGCGGGGCAGCAGCCGGAGTACACGCTCAAGGCCCTTGGACAGGCCATTGCCACCCCTGGCACCTTCACTGCGGATGGACTGGCGGTGCTGATGCATCAGCCGGTGAGCGCGACCTGGGGAGCCGCGTGCGAAGTGGTGCTGGATGCACTGTTGACCCGTTCGCAGTTGGCTGGATCGAAGTAGAGGCCAGCTCTCAGCCACGCAACTGGTACCAGGTGGTCTTGAGCTGCGAATACTTGTCGAACGAATGCAGCGACAGGTCGCGGCCGAACCCGGACTGTTTACCACCGCCAAACGGCACCGTGACATCCAGCGCATCGACCGTGTTCACCGACACGGTGCCTGCCTTAAGCGCCCGCGCCACCCGGTGCACCTGGTTGAAGTCGTCGCTCCACACCGAGGCCGCCAGGCCGTAGATGCTGTCGTTGGCCAGGCGCACCGCCTGCTCCTCGGTGTCGAAGGCGCTCACCGCCAGTACCGGCCCGAAGACCTCCTCTTGCGCCAGGCTCATGCAGCGCTCGACACCGGCAAAAATGGTCGGCTCGATGTAGTTGTCCGAACCGTCGATGGTCAGCCGCCGCCCACCGCACAGCAACCGCGCCCCTTCCTGCCCGGCTCGAGCGATGGCCGCTTCGATCCGGCCCGTCTGCCCGGCGTCGACGATGGCCCCGGCACGGCTCGCGGGGTCCAGCGGATTACCCGGCAGCCACTGGCGGGCCTTGGCCTGCAGGCGCTCGATGAACTCATCATGGATGGAGCGCTGCACATACAGCCGCGAGTTGGCCGAACACACCTCACCCTGGTTGAAGAAGATGCCGAACGCCGCCTTTTCCGCCGCCAGGTCCAAGTCCTGGCAGTTCTCGAACACCAGGTTGGGGCTTTTGCCGCCGCACTCCAGCCATACCTGCTTGAGGTTGGACTGGGCCGAGTACTGCATGAAGTACTTGCCCACCTGGGTGGAGCCGGTGAACACCAGGCAATCCACATCCGGGTGTAGCCCCAGCGCCTGCCCGGCCTGCTCGCCCAGGCCCGGCACCACGTTCAGTACCCCTTCCGGCAACCCGGCCTGCAGCGCCAGCTGGGCCAGGCGCAGGGCCGAGAACGGCGACTGCTCGGCGGGCTTGAGCACCACGCTGTTGCCGGCGGCCAATGCCGGGGCAAGCTTCCAGGCGGCCATGTCGAGCGGGAAGTTCCACGGTACCACCGCAGCGACCACGCCCAAGGCCTCCCGGGTGATGGTGGCGAGGGCATTGGCTGCGGTAGGCGCTACCTGGTCGTATAGCTTGTCCAGCGCCTCGCCGTACCAGGCGAACACATGTGCCGAGCCCGGTACGTCGATGTTGTAGGCGTCCATGACCGGCTTGCCCATGTTCAGCGAGTCCAGCAGGGCCAGCTCTTCACGGTGGGCCATGATCAGCTCGGCCAGGCGCAACAGTACTTTCTTGCGCTCGGTCGGGGCCATGCGCGGCCAGGGGCCTTGCTCGAAGGCCCGACGGGCGCTGGCGACGGCCAGGTCGACCTCGGCCTGGCCGCAGGCGGCGACCTGTGCCAGGACCTGGTTTGTGGCGGGGTTGATGGCGGCGAACGTTGCGCCGCCCTGTGCGTTGACGGCTTTGCCGTCGATCAGCGCGCAGGCGGGCAGATACAGGTCCGAGGCGCGTTGTTGCCAGAATTCGAGGGTGTACATTTGTACTCCAGGTAACCGCCATCGCGGTCTCTGTTGCTCATAAGGTGCAGTTTTCGTACAGCCCTGTGGAAGCGGGTTCACCCGCGGGCACCAGCAAAGCCGGTGCCACACACCGCGTCGCATTCTTCGCGGGTGAACCCGCTCCCACAGGGGTGGCGGTGGGCTTGCGGATGGTCAGAGCCTGCCGACCAGGCGCGCGGTACGGTCCACGGCGATGCGGGTCTTTTCGACCAGCTCGTCCAGCTCGCCATGGCTGGCGATCAGCGCCGGGGCCATGATCATCCGGCCGAGGGTGGAGCGAATGATCACCCCTTCCTCGAAGCCGAAGGTGCGGCATTGCCAGGCCAGGTCGTTCTCATTGGCAAAGCGCTTGCGCGTCGGCTTGTGTTCGGCAAACTGCAGCGCTGCCACCAGCCCGGCACCCTGCACCTGGCCGATCAACGGGTGATCGGAAAACACCTCGCGCAAGATGCGCTGCAGGTACGGCCCGGTGTCTTCCTTCACCTGGCGCACGATGCCTTCGTCACGCAGTGCCTTCAGGTTGGCCACCGCCACCGCCGCCGCCACCGGGTGCCCGGAATAGGTCAGGCCGTGGGCAAACACCCCGCCGCGCTCGACCAGCGCCTCGGCAATGCGCTTGCTCAGCACCAGCCCACCCATGGGCACGTAGCCGCTGGTCAGGCCCTTGGCGATCGACAGCGTGTCGGGCTCGAAGCCGAAGTACTCATGGGCGAACCATTCACCGGTGCGGCCAAAGCCACCAATCACCTCGTCGGCACACAGCAGCACGTCGTACTGGCGGCAGATGCGCTGGATTTCCGGCCAGTAACTTTCCGGCGGGAAGATCATGCCACCGGCACCCTGGAACGGTTCGGCGATAAAGCCTGCTACGTTCTCGGCGCCCAGTTCGAGGATCTTTGCTTCCAGCTGCAGCGCGCAGCGGCGGCCGAACTCGGCCGGGGTCAGCTCGCCGCCCTCGGCGTACCAGTACGGCTCGTCGATGTGCGCCACATCCGGGATCAGCCCGCCCATTTCGTGCATGAACTTCATGCCGCCCAGCGCCGTGGCCGCCAAGGTCGAGCCGTGGTAGCCGTTCCAGCGGCCGATCATGATCTTCTTGGTCGGCTGGCCGACGACTTGCCAGTAGCGGCGCACGGTACGGATCAGCACCTCGTTGGCTTCGGAGCCTGAGTTGGTGTAGATCGCGTGGCTATAGTGCCCGGGCAGCAAGCTGAACAGCAGTTCGGACAGTTCGATCACCGCCGGGTGAGTGGTGTGGAAGAACATGTTGTAGTAGGCCAGCTGGTCCATCTGCGCGGCAGCGGCGGCGGTCAGGTCGCGGCGGCCGTAGCCGAGCTGGGTGCACCACAGGCCCGACATGCCATCCAGGTAGCGCTTGCCCTCGCTGTCCCACAGGTGCAGGCGTTCGCCACCCACGATCACCCGCGGCCCTTCGGCGTTCAGCGCCTTCTGGTCGAGGAAGGCATGGATGTGGTGCGCGGCATCGGCTGCCTGGTAGTCACGGGTCTGGCGTTGCGGGGCGAAAGGCGCATTCATTGTTGGTTTTCCTTTGCGGTGGGGTTGCAGGGCAGCTGGCGCTCAGCGCAGCTTGCCCATGTAGCTTTCCAGCGGGTCCCTGCCCAGCACGCCCTGGGCATTGGCCAGCGCGTCGATGAACAGGGAAAACAGCTCGGACTGGGTACCGATGTCGAGCTTGGCGTAGACGTTCTTGCGGTGCGACTTGATGGTGTCTTCC
>Ga0302347_1003390_pt1 | contig 14152 bp, 15 predicted proteins | sample PhyWR1_FD_202178 | JGI IMG/M metagenome (GOLD analysis project Ga0302347, IMG submission 202178) | Leaf surface microbial communities from wheat plants in UC Gill Tract Community Farm, Albany, California, United States - DLSL W.R1 (v2)... | ecosystem: Host-associated > Plants > Phyllosphere >...
CAGGAGCATTTAAATTGGAGGAGAGTAATAGTTATTATCCTTTTGGTCTTAATCATATAGGTGCAAGATCTGGAGGCGATGTCGGGGCAAGTTTTAGTCCTTCCACAACTTATAAGAATTACAAGTTTGGAGGCAAAGAGCTTCAAGAAACGGGTGCATACGACTTTGGAGCGAGATTCTATATGCCTGATATTGGGAGGTGGGGTGTTGTAGATCCAATGGCAGAAGCTCATCCTGAAATGACACCTTTCAGATATAGCTTTAATAATCCTATAAACGCAATCGATCCTTCAGGACTGTTAGAAGATTGGTATAATGACAGTGATGGGAACGTATCTTGGCACGATAGTCAGGATGACCAGATTACCGGAAGCAATGGCGAATCTCTTTCACGCCTTGGGAAATCCGGCTCTTATTTAAATGCAAGTGGAAGCGTTACCACGCTTAACGAAGATGCAACTGTTACACAGGGCGGAAATACTTCTATTCTGCTATCACCTGAGAAAATGTCAAGTGCGGCAATGGGTGGCGATGCAATAAGCAGTCAAGGAAGCTCTGCAACTTTTGCAACTTTTGACACCACAAAATATAGTACACCCGGGCCATTCCCACTCCAAAGTCCGGCTTTGATGGATCCGAGTGCCGCAATGTTTAAGTTTTATGCAGAATGGCAGGCAGGCTCTGCTATTCTTAGAATTTTGAAGGCTCCAACAGTAGCAACTACTAATCTTTACAGGTCGGTTTCTCCAGCAGAATTAGCGGATATAGGAGCGAATGGATTACGTGTGGGGGAAACTGGATATGCTACAGAAAAATTATTTACAACAACGGCGAGTGATGCTTCATTTTTTTCAAAATCTTTTTATCCTTGGGATAAAACCGCAAATACAATTATAAAGGCTAAGGTTCCTAATAGTGTAATGCAGACTTCAGGTTCTTTTATTATGGACGGAAAAAGTGTAATCTCTATCCCCGCCAATCAGCTACAAAATATTAAAAATGTAAAAGCTCTTAGCCATAGCCCAATACCTTAATATAAAATTAAACTATGTTAACAATTAAAGCAATATTGCATTTATATGATGGTATTAGAAAAACTCCTTTTTCTAATGGATATCGCCCTGCTTTTGATTTTGGATCGGAAAGTTTAACATCTGGAAGAATATCATTAAAAGAGGGGAAAAACAACTTTTTCCCAAACGAAATTGGAGAAGTCACAATTGATTTTATGTTTGAGCGATTTGTGAAAAACAAATTAAAGATTGGAGAAAAAATTTATTTCTATGAAGGTCCACATCGTTTAGGAGAAATAAAAATATTAGAAATAAAATAATATCTCCTGCTGGTGCGAGTGTCTCGCTCGTATCTATTAGTAAGAACAAAAGCCACTCATTTGAGTGGCTTTTGTTCTTACTTTTCAAACTGCTTATCAACGAGCTCAAGGAAACCTTGCGCCAGTTCATCAAGTATCGGGAAATGTTTCTCTCCAAGATGGCTGAAGTTCCAGTACAGGTTCTTGTGCGGATTAATGAACTCAAAGAAATCGAAGGGCAGTTTTTTGATAAGGTAGGAAAAGTCCTTGACCTTTGGGTCTGCATACTCGCAGAGCTTCCAGAGAATCCGGATATTGATGTCGTTGGGACGGTAACCAAGAGTTGCATACGGGAATATGGCGCCAATCTGTAATCTCACCCATCTTAAGTACACTCAAAAGTAGAGTTTTTGGTTAATAATTCCTTGTTGTTGTTAAAATTTTGTTGGAATGTGGGAAACTCGTTGGCCTTAGCTTGGGCAAGTTTTCCATATTTTAACAAAAAATCCCTTGGTGTAAGGTATTGCAAAGCACTATGCGGGCGCTCATTATTATACATCCACATCCAGATTTCTGAATAATTTCTCATCTGCCTGATACTCTCAAAAAGATAAACATCTAAGAATTCTGTCCGAAAAGTCCTGTTGAATCTTTCTACCAAAGAGTTTTGCGTAGGTTTTCCAGGCTGAATATAATGAAGTTTGATCTCATTTTTATCGCACCAGTCTTTTAGTTTTCCTGCAATAAACTCTGGACCATTGTCAACCCTTATTCTTTCCGGTTTCCCACGCCAGTCGATCAGCTGTTCCAGCTCGGAAACCACTCTTGCTGACGGCAAACTGGTATCGATGGTAATATTCAAAATTTCTCTGTTAAAATCATCAATAATATTAAGGCTTCTAACGCTTTTACCATTCTCCAAAGTATCGTGCATAAAATCCATACTCCAAGTTACATTGGGATAAATAGGACGAAGCAATGGCTCTTTTACCCTTGCCGGAAGCCGTTTCTTACGTTTACTTCTTAAATTTAGCTTCATCGATTTGTAGATCCTGTAAACCCGTTTGTGGTTCCACCCGAAACCCAAATTTCTCAAACGATGGTGCATCGTCCAGAATCCCCATGTCTGATGCTGTTCTGCAAGCAATACAAGCTCTTGCCGGATCTTATCATCTTCATTGTTTTTCTTCTTTTGGTAATAAAATACAGAACTGTTTATGATGAAAAGTTTACACGCATTCCGAGTGCTTACTCCGTGCTGTGATACGGAATAAACAACCAGTTCCCGCTTCTCGGAAGGCGTTACAGCTTTTTTGCAATTACATCTTTCATCACCACATTTTCCAGGGTAAGTTCCGCTACGATTTTTTTGTATTGAGAAAGTTCCTTTTCAAGTTCTTTCATCTTCGAGAGTTGCTGAACATCCAAACCGCCATATTTCCATTTATAAAATGTCGGTTGGCTGATGCCATGTTCCCGGCAAATCTCATTCACCGTTTTTCCTTGATTTTGCTCAGATAAAATCTTAATGATCTGAACTTCTGAAAATTTACTGTTTTTCATAGTCTTTCAAATTTAAAAACTATATTTTTAAATGTTCCGCTTTTTGGGGAAGATTACAGTTCTAGATAATTTCAAAACTAGAATTGAATTAGTGGAGGAAAAAGGAAAACTATAGAACAAGAAGATCACGAGACGAATTAAAAGATGCATATGAAGCAGTTCCCGAACATCAAAGGTTTTTCGTTAGTACAATGGATACAAAAGATTATGAAGTTCGTCAAGTGATTTTTGGTGACATAGTAAAAAAGGAATGGAAAGAAGCTTATGGTTATGAATATCATTGTGATGATATGCCCAAACCAATTAATAAATAAGAATAGAAAAAGCACAAATAAGAACATCTAATTTAATTCCGGATTTATATAAATAGCTAGATTTCCAAGCATCAAACTATACACAATTTAGTAGAATTGCATCATTAGTTATTCCAATCATACAACTTTGTCTGCAAATAAATATCACAGATTATGCAGACAACAAATCCATTCCAAACCATTCTCGACGAATTAGGAGAAGTAAAAGACTTACTCTATTCTCTCAAAAAAGAACCTGAAATTGAGTTGAAAAAGAAACTATACTCTATCAAAGAGTGTTCAGAAATTCTTAAACTTGATTACCAGACCGTACGCTCACACATTTTAAAAGGTAATATCAAAGCTGAACAAATCGGAAGATTCTACAGGGTCAATCATTTTGATCTTATGGATGCTTTAAACGAGGTCAAATCGCTTAAGTACAGAAGATAGATAAGACTTTATTTATCAAGCATTCTGATTCACCTTTCTGTACTTTCTAAACAGAATCAAACTTTAAAAATATGAGCGAAAAAATCCCATACCTCAGAGTAGGCACAACATATTATAAAACTATTGAGAAACCACTGATCTCCGGAAACAAGATATCAATTTTGGTACGTTGGAACCGTGAAACTATAATTAGCGACCACGGAAAAATCTATGTTTCAAAAGTTTCAAAGTACGATGGTTTCTGCTGTATTCCTTCTCATCTTGACTATAAGCAGATCATAGACGGATTCTACAATATGTACAATGAAATTCCTTATCAACCAATCAATGAGTATACAACTTCTGAAGCTTTAGAAAATAAAATTCCATTCTCACTAAAATTTATGGAACATATTTTCGGAGAGCAATTGGATTTAGGTTTGGATTACATAAAGATATTGCTTGAACATCCAACGCAGATACTTCCGATTCTTTGCTTGGTTAGTAAAGAAAGATCTACTGGGAAATCTACCTTCATCAAATGGCTGAAATCCATCTTTGGATTGAATATGACCTACATCAAAGGAGATTCATTCAGTAGTCAGTTCAATTCAGATTGGACTTCGATGCTCATAGTGGCTATCGACGAAGTATTCTTTGACAAAAAAGAGATCACGGAACGCTTAAAATATCTTTCTACAACCGACAAAGACAAAAAGGAGGCAAAGGGTAAAGACCGTGAAGAAGTTGAATTCTTTGGCAAATTTATTCTCTGTTCCAATAATGAGGACAACTTTATTCAGATCGATGAAAATGTTATCAGATTCTGGATCATCAAAGTAAAATCGATCAAAAGCGAAAACACCGAATTTCTAAAAAATCTCAATAAAGAGATTCCTTATTTTCTTCGATACTTAATTCAAAGACCTTTCCACAGTCGTAAGGAGACAAGGATGTGGTTCACAGAATCACAGATCAGAACAAAAGCTCTTCAGAAACTGGTTTGGAAAAATAATAACAAACTTGAATCGAAAATCATCGAGCTTTTATATGAGTTTTTTGAAAGTACAGAAGACAGCAAGATCCATTGTATTCCTCAGGATATTTTCAATATGCTTGGTAAGATGTTCGGCAAGGAATATTGGACAGTTAATGATGTCCGGAAAATATTGAAAGAAAACTGGAAACTCGAACCTCAAAGTAATTCTTTGGCATATATCAAATATGATATTGATTACGGCGGAAGCTTCTACCAACAGAATAAAACAGGACGATTTTTTTCTTTAGAAAGGAATTTTATTCTTCAAAAATTTGATGAAATGATGAATTGATTGATAATGAAAATAAAATCAATTAGTTACATCTCATCAAAAGCCTCATCAAACTTTTAAACCTTGATTTTTGATGAGAGGATGATGAAAAGAATATTTTCAATTTGATGAGGTGATGAGACTTTGATGAGAGATTAAGGTGTTGTTATTCAATTTTTTATATGGCTTTCTCATCAATTCATCAAAAATTATGTAAAACTAAACTCGTCCGCCTGAACTGACAAGACACCTACTATTTACTGCTAGAAAAACATTAAAAATTACAAAAATGAACTGCAAACAATTCAACAGCATATCGTTGGAAGAAGTCCTCCTTTCTCTCGGACACCTTCCAACGAAACAAAATGAAAAAGAAGCTTGGTATCTCAATCCATTTGCCACCGAATCCCAAGCCTCTTTTAAACTCGATAGAAGACTGAACGCCTGGTATCTTCATTCGGAAGGAATCGGCGGAAACAACACCGATTTTATGAGGAAATATCTGAACGCTTCAGTAAGTGATGTTTTAGTTTGGGCAGAAAATCACAATTTCTCTTCTTTTCAAAATCAAAATGTTTCAAATCAGAAATTAGAAAATCTTCCAAAAAATTACGAGATAATTGAAATTAAAAATGTTCAGCATCCCGCACTTCTGGAATATTTGATTGAAAGAAAAGTTGAAAATCAAACTCAATTTTTACAGGAAATCTATTATCGGATGAATGACAAAAATTATTTCGGAATTGGTTTCAAAAACGATTCAGGCGGTTATGAAATCCGCAATAAATATTCAAAAATATGTCTCGGCAAAAAAGACATCAGCAGCATAGAAAACGGCTCGAAATCACTTCGCATTTTTGAAGGATTTTTTGATTTTCTTTCCTTTAAAAATGTAGAGGAATCTTTAGAAAAAAAACCTTCTGATTATATTATTTTGAATTCCGTTTCTATGATTTCTAAGATTAAAAATTCAATCGAAAATTATGAAAATATTGAGCTTTATTTTGACAATGATGAAGCCGGAAATCGTGCCGTTGAAATGAGTAAAAATGAAAACAAAAACGCAGAAGATTGTCGGATTTTATATTCCGATTTTAAAGACTTAAATGATTGGATGATTCACAAAAATCCACCATCCGAAAGACAAGTGAAACTTAGGAGAAGATGAGTAAAATAGGTGCAGGTTAAAATACGGTGGGTAGCTAGTGCAAAAAGTACCCAAAGTTTACAATAAGCGTAGCCGCTGATTGCAAAATTGGGATTTTTGATTTCTTCCTATCGTCAGAAATGTTTTTAAATACAATAAAATTTACACAATGGAAAAAGACTTTTTACAAGAATTCATATACGAAGTTGCCAAAGAAAATGAAGCAAAAATTGCTCAGGAAAAAAGAAAAAAACATTTTCAGGAGCTGGGCAGAAAAGGCGGTTTGAAGACCAAGGAAAACAAAAAACTGGATAAGGTTATTTCGATTAGAATGACCAATTCCGAATATGAAAATCTAATTCAAAAACAAGAAAAATATCCGCTAAAATTGTCTACTTATATCCGGAATATTTTGTTCGAAAAGGAACTAAAAATTAATGAATTTCAAACCGATGAAGTCTTACTTCAGTATGGAACTAATTTCAAAAAAATAAGCAATCTTTTACGAAATAGAGAATGGAATGTTTTTGAAAATAAGATAGAAATTTTAGTAAGAATTGAAAATCTGATCGAAATGATTCATCAATATTTATATTCTAAAACTCAGAAAAATGAATAATTCGGCAACCACAAGAGCTATCACAAAGATTGCTTTGGAATACAATAGCAATGATAAAGGAACTGCGGAAATGATTTCGTCAAATTGTCTTTTAAGTTCAAATCCGGAAGGTCAGTATTTAGAAATGAAAACAGTAGCCGACCGAAATCCCAAAGTAAATAAATGGGCACTGACGGGCTACATTTCTCAACCGGACGAAATTGGTAGAAAATTGAAGGATGAAGAATTTTTAGAAATCGCAATCAAAGCTTTGGAAAAAATTGGAGTGACAAACAAAAATCAGTACCGATTGGATATTCACAACAGCACAAAACATAAGCACATTCATTTTATCGTGAACAGGATTAATATTTCGGGGAAATGTACCGTGAAAGCACACGATATCGGAAAGAGATTCGGTGAAGCTGTCAGAGAAGTTTGCAAAGAGAAAGGGTTATTGACCGATGTTGAAATTGGAATTCAGAAAAAAGCTGATATGCTGAAAAGCTTAACCGAAGTTATTAGGTCAGAAGATAATTTTGATGATCTGATCGTAGCAATGAATAAAAGAGGTTTTGAAATTCAACTGTCAACAAATGTCAAAGATGGAATTTCAGGAATGCGTATTGTGATGGAAAAGGACAAAAATCATCAAACTGAAAGAATTTATAAAGCTGGTTACAAATTGTCGGAAATTTCAAATCAATTGAAAATTTCTGAGATAAAATATGTATTTAAAATTAAAAAAGTGGTCAGGGAAGCACAAAAACACGCTGACAATTTAAAGGAATTTCGGGAAATTCTACAACAGAAAGGAATTTCTGTAAAGATCCAATACAAAGGAGAGTTTAAAGCCGGTCAAAAAAATGAAATTCAAGATTTATGGATAAATAGAATTGATAGTAGTCAAGAGAAAGACGGATTCTTTTTCCGGAAAAATGTCGGGTTCTCTCTTTCGTCAGTAGATTCTGATTTTGGCAATGTAGTAAGATCTTTAAGTCACAGTAGTGTAAAAAATGATGCAGGTAATCATTTGAAATCAGAAACAAATGAAAGCTTAATAGAAATTGCAGGCGGATTATTAGGTGACTTCCTTAAACCAACCTATGTTTCTCAGGACGAAGATGAACTCTGGAAAAAGAAACGAAAATTAAGACGATAATCAAAAATTTAAAAAAAATCAATATGGAAAATGAAAATCAAGAATCTAAAAGTAACGGGATGGAACTTTTGGAAAATGTTGTAAAATCAAATGAAAGAAATATTGCTTCAAATTTGGAGAATAAGGAATCTAATGCTGAAGTGAAAGCAGATATTAAAGATCTGGTATCGGCAATTGCTCAACTACAATTAGACTTTGAAATCGTAAAAGAAATTCCTGCCAAAATAGAAATAGTCCTTTCACAAGAAACTAAAGGTTTTTATGAGGATTTTTATAAGAAAATGAAAATGAAGGAGAAGTTTAATTGGAGTGGATTAGGAGTTTTTGTCTTTGGGATTTTCACTTTTATGCTTTCCATCACTTTCGCCACCAATTGGTATAAAGAAAGCATCAAAGCCAAAAGTGAACTGCGCCAAGATATTTTAAAAGAAATTGCTGACGAAGGGAAAAAAATCTACGATGAAAATGAGATTGTAATATTGAGCGAAAACACTCAAGTGATGCAATTGTGGATTAAAAATAATCCTAAAAAAGCGGAGGATTTCATTAGATTTAAAGATGGATTTGACGCCAGTAAGGCAGATTAGGGATTCAAAATGTTATCGGGATAAAAAAGTTAAATTAATTACGCGATAAAATTGATTTAAAGTGTGTTTTTGTGTGTAAGGTGAGATTTTAAAAATTGCATTTAAAAATAACCTCATAATATATTTCAAAAAAAACTAATTTTGGTAAATATTAAATTATGCAACTATTAAAAAATGAAAAATTTCGATACCCGTACTTATAACGTTTCTGACTTCATAGAATGGCATAACAATGGTCTTTTAGAATTATCTCCCGATTTTCAAAGAAGGTCTGTCTGGACTGAAAAGGCGAAGTCATATTTAATTGATACGCTAATCAGAAGTAAACCAATTCCTAAAATTTTAATAACTCAAAATTTACAAGGTTCTAAAAATGTGCGTGTAGTTGTTGATGGTCAACAACGTTTACGAACAATATTAGGGTTCTATAATGGTGATTTCAAAATTAGTAGAGTTCATAACAAAGAATTTAGTGGAAAAACTTATGAAAATCTTCCTCCTGAAGTTCAGAATGAATTTTTAAAATATGAATTAGGTGTTGATGTATTATTTGATTTACCATATGAAGACATTCTTGATATTTTTGCGAGAATTAATTCATACACTGTAAAACTTCAGCCTCAAGAAATATTAAATGCTAGATACGTTGGTTATTTTAAACAAAACATATTCGAATATGGATTAAAATATGTTAATTACTATATTGAGGGAAACGTTTTAACCAAAGCTAATGTAACGAGAATGGCAGAAGCGGAATTAACAGCAGATCTATTTATTTCGCTTATTGATACAGTAAAAACTAATAAAGGTATAGAAAGTTATTACAAAAAATACGAGGAAGAGGAAGATGATTTGCCCGTAGCTTGTGATAAATTTGATTTAATTATGTCTTATTTAGGCGGAATTTACCCACCAGCAGAATTAGCAAATACTAACTGGAAAAGACCTCAATTATTTTATACATTATTTACTAGTTTGGGGCATTGTCTTTTTGGTTTAAAGGGTTTAAATGTTGAGGTTAAAGCTAACATCAATGAGAAAATAATTGGTAAACTTCGAGTTATACTTGATGAAATATCGTTGAAGTTTGACACATATACAGAAGATAAAAACGTTGATATACCTTCTGACTATAAAGAATTTATAGATTACACAAGAAGAGGAACGACAGATACAGCCGCAAGGATTTCAAGATCGAATTTTGTCTGCAAAAAAATCTTTAATTCACTAAATTCTTAATGAGTAAAAAAAGAATTAAAATATCAGCAGCCTACAATGATTTTAACAAAGAGCTTCAAGCTTTAAAAAACTTTGATAAAATTAATCAAGAAAATTTTCAAATTAATAAACTGTCAAAAAAGCAGCTTCATTTATTAACTGAATCTGTTTTTTTTAGTGCTTTTAGAGAATACGAAAATTTTTTAAGAGATATTTTTCTGCTTTACACACAAGAAAAGAGAAATGCAAATAATGATAAAATTGAATCTTACTTAAGACCAAAAGATTTTTTTCACGCTGAAAAACTGATACAATCATCGATGAAAATTATTGATTGGAATAGTCCAGATACAATTATAGAACGCTCGGAATTATATTTAAAAAATGGTTTTCCTATTAAAACACCATATACAATTAATAGAACAAAATTTTCTACTTATAGAACATTAAGAAATCATATAGCTCATAATTCGACTAAGTCATTAGAAGATTACAAAAAAGTGTTACGGGCATATTTTGGAACAAATCCATTAATAATCCCTAGTGTCGGTGAGTATTTATTAAAAACATCTAAAACTGAAAGAAGAAATTATAATCTTCTTGATTTTTTTAACTTATTGGAAGATATGTCTAATACTTTAAGGTGATTATTCTGTAATACAATAAATATTATTTATTGATAAGCTTTCCAGTCATCCGTCGTGGATCCTTTAGTTAGTATTCTATCATAATAGTAATTTTTTACGCATCTGAGGTAAAAAAAAGAAGCCCACGCCGTTGTATATACTATTCAGTATTTAGTGAGTGTTCACGACCTCACCCTGTGGGTTTACAAGCACCCTCGTTATTTTTTTTCAGCTATCCAATGACTAATTCGATACCAGCCTTTTCTGCTTTGTATTTTATTTTGGTCTGCAATTCATAATAGCTCCAATTGCGAAGCACGAATTCCTGCTCTTTCGCAATCCCGATTTTGTCTTCCTGATTTTTAAGAATAAGTGTACCCGCCTGTTGCTGGATGCAGAAATCAATAAGTTTCCGGCTATACAAGTGAAGCCGATGGCTTACATAACGGCTTTCCAGATTTTCTGTTTTATACAATGCCTTTTGTTTGCGTTTTGCTCCATTTCCTGAACGGGCATATTCGACACCAGCTTGAATCCTTTTTTGACTTGCCTGAATCGCAAGTCTGCGATATAGGAACTCCTCTTTCGAGCCAATGTTGATTCGCACATTGTTGGCTTTTACCACTATCGGATGTTCCAAAGATAGGGAAGCTTCTGCAATGATCTCGGGTTTTAAAAGGTGCTCTTCTTTTTCAAATTCAAATACTGCAAGCCAATAGATTTTCCCGGCTTTCAGCTGGATCTGCGATGTACAAAGCTTGATCTCTTCTCTTAAGAGGCGCTCCATAATCAGACGCTTATCAGTGAAGTCTTTCCCTAAATACGTTTTAACCGGAATAGCAAACATATTGAAGCAATATGCTTTCTTTTCTGGATCATACTTCATTTTGCTGATGCATTTGACCGGAAGCGGAATGGGAATGTCTTTTTTAAAGTTCCTCAAAGATTTTAACCCCTGCCAGTAATCGGCTTTGTTTTTAGAAAAGGTTGATTGAATCGTATTGTTCAGGCTTCCCAGAATATCGGTAGGGATTTCTCCCTTGAAACGGTCAGAGACCAAGCGTGCCGTTGTATTTGTTTTCGAACGTGTAAATATTCCCATTTCATCTTTGCTTACATCAGCAAGCTTGTATTGGATTTCTTCGGTTAGGTAAAAGAAATCCTTGATCATTTCCTGAACATACAGATGGGAAACGATAAAATTAGCCGCTCGGAAGCAGCGGTTTTGATAACGATAGAGTTTTTCCCACATCTCTTTTTGTTCATTTGCAGGAAGATCGATCAGCAGCTGAATTCTTCGGGTAAGTGTCATTGTGGATTTTTCCATTTCAAAGAGGTATTTCAGAAGTGTTTTGATTTTGTAAATGTTGATATGCATACAAAAATTCCCGATGTACTTCCTTTTCAGGTAATTTGAGTTCTCGGGCAATAACTGCAAATGAGGATTTCTGCTCAAACCTTCTTTCCAAAATATCAAGTTGTTGACTACTGAGTTTTTCTGACTGCTCCTTATTATCGAAAACTTTTTCCTGTGGCTGTTCAAAAGAACTTCTGTTAAGAATTTTCCGAAGGTCATCTATAGCTCTGCTCACCTCATTGCTGATGTCTTTTACACTGCTTCCCATTGCTTCTGCGATTGGTTTGTGCTGAAAGCCATATTCCAGGCAAAGTTCAATCAGGTGTTTTCTTTTGGGATCCAGAACGGGTAAAACCTTTTTGACTTCATCAAAATTTTTCTGATCGGATTCCTGACTTAGAAGATACTCTTTATCTTTTAGCGGGTCATAACCTGCAAGATAATCCTGATAATTCTCAAAACTGTCAAGAGAAGCCATTAAGCGAGTGAATTTATTTCTTGGAGCAGTGACATAAGATATGCAATCTCTTTTCATAACAAACCGTAAAAAGCCAAGAATATGATTCGGAGTTTCAATGGTGTCTCGGTGTAGCCACAATTTGAGGAATGTATCCTGAACGATAGTGTCAACTACAAAATCATCCTCAAGCACTTGCCTTCCAACCCAGAAAAGAAGTCTTTTGTAGCGTAGATGAATGTGTTCGAGAGAGGCAGGATTGCCTTTTTTCAGCAGTTCATATAACTGATGATCGGTGAGCTTTCGGGGCAGAGAGTTTGTTCTTTTCATAAGCAGTATTTTTTCAGCTTAATGATTGCTAAAAGAAACTGCTTAGATGTCCGAATGAATTATCTGTACCACTTTCTTTACTATCTCACTACATATTGCATCCAAATAAATGGCGTGAAACTCAACATATCCGAACTGGGGCACTGGTATACCTTATATGCAGATAAGTGAGCTCACGCCTAGGTCGTGAGCTACTTTACTTATCCTCTCGCATATTAAAAATTACCAGTTTTCAGTTCGAGATTCTAAGCAATAGCTTCTATATTTCTTTGAAGTATCGCAAAGTTACATTTCAATAACTTATTTTACAAATATAAAAATATTTTTCAAAATATGTACTATAGTACATAATATTTTTTGATGTTTTTCATTCACTTTGATTTATGAATGAATCATTAGATGAAATAGAAAGATATGTTATAAAACGTGTTAAAGAAATACGAGAATCAAAGAATATTACCCAAGAGGAACTCTCTCTATCTATTGGGAAGAATATTGGATTTATTTCACAGATAGAAGCACCATCTAAAAAAGCAAAATATAATTTAATCCATCTAAATCTAATTGCAATAGCATTAGGATGCTCCATAAAAGATTTTCTTCCTAATGAACCGATCCCAGATAAGAAATACGATATTAAAGAAATTAAAAGTAAAAAATCCTGACGAAAGTTAGGATTTTTTTGTGAGGAATAATAGTGTATGGAGGTATTATATTATTACGAAGTTAGATTATAACTTATCATTTGATGGATTTATAAGGCTTATCTACATCCATAAAACTTCCCAGTTAAAGTATATAATATATTTTAAGTTGGATTAAACTTTACATTTATTACTATGCATTTGAAGAAAGTATTCTTTAAATATTTGAATTTGAGAGCTTTATTAAAAGGTATCTAATAATTTTCATTTCAAAGAAGTAATTGGAATTTTGAATTACTTGTTTTTATTCTTTATGTTTTATGGTTTACCGTATTTTCCTTTCCTTTATTTTTAGTATTTTTCAAACTTTAAAAAAACGAAGATAATATTGATAACTTCTTAAAAAAAATGACTAACCAATGACAAAATTTGCTTTTATAGCATTTGTCTACTGAAAATTGATTAAATAGATTTATGAGTTTTAGTATTGCAGAAAAGAAAAAAAGTAGTTGTGGAAAATATAATTTTTCCATTTACGAACATTCGTTGACATTCGAAGATCTAGATTCCTATATTCTTGATATAATGTATGAAGAAACTAATCTTAATTATTTGTTTCAAAAAGATAGACCATTATCTGGAAAAGATAGGCTTAGGCAATTACGAAGGTTTATAGAAACTTCATTTGAAAACAGGGAGAAAGATGTGGATGATGATGAAATCAGAAAGTTTATTTCAGACAATAAGAATGAAACCTATTATTCTTTTTTTGCTGAAGCATTATTGGCAAGATTAAATATAGATTATATAGATAAAGACCTAGTAACAGGTGTTATTGCAGTAAATGAAAATCTGACTAAGATTTCTACAGGAGCAGATGTTTGTATGTTTTCGAATAGTAGTTTGGTTTTAGGTGAAGCAAAGTTTTATAGTTTATTATATGGAGGTGTAGGTAAAATTATAAAAGATGTTTCATTTAAAAGTAAATTAGAAGATTATATAAAAAATATCTTAAATACTGATAGTGTCATAATATTAAAGGGTATTACAGGAGAAATATCAGAAAAGACATCTGAGGATATAAAAAAGATGCCTCTTACATTATCTGGATTTGTT
>Ga0302347_1003394_pt1 | contig 14132 bp, 17 predicted proteins | sample PhyWR1_FD_202178 | JGI IMG/M metagenome (GOLD analysis project Ga0302347, IMG submission 202178) | Leaf surface microbial communities from wheat plants in UC Gill Tract Community Farm, Albany, California, United States - DLSL W.R1 (v2)... | ecosystem: Host-associated > Plants > Phyllosphere >...
TTCTGGTGTCGTTATGGCTGTTGAGTCCTTCAGTGAAGGAACAATGTATCTGGTCTCACTCGAAGATTACCCTTTAGGAGTCTGGTTCTTTAATGAAGAAGGGCATCCTGACGGTATTTTTGTTGAAAAAGGGGAGTAACATACCCTGAATCTCCCCATATGAAGGGAGGGGGAGATAGTTATCAGGTGATATGTGAAGTTATGATTGCTGAAAAAATAGCAGTGATAATGAAATATTCCAATCTTGATGATTGTACTTATTTTAATCTTTGCCCGTCATCACGCAGGGCATAGATATATTTAAAATCTGACTCACTACGCTGTTTTTATGACTGAAGAGAAAAAAGGTCACAAGCCTGTTTTTGGTACTATAAACACCAATGAAAATAACAACAAACATACTGCATATCTTTTTCTTAACAGCCATATTTCTCTAATTTAGTTAAATTTTACTCTTTTTATAGATTCCGCATCAATTGGTTGGCGAACTGTACATTATTGGTTATGCATTTTGTTAATTGATAACAAACGTACTAAAAATAGTTGGCTCAGGCTAGTTAAGGTTAACAACAATACCATTAGTCACATTTTCAGCCAGCCGTGTAACATGGAAAATAACTTTTTTATTATGTGTTTTTATTTTTCGCTTAATATTACCTTTGTGTGAGGAAACGGTTTTAGGTTTTATTTTCATTTTTTTTGATATCTCATTTGTATCTTGCCCTGCCATCCAGAGTTTTAAGATACAGTTCTCCGTTCGACTAAGAGTTAACACTGGAAGATTAATATCAGTAATACATTGTATATTTCTGTTTAGATAGCTGTCTAATATATCATCTAAAAATTCAGGTTTAATTGATTTTGGACTAATCAGTAAATTATGTTTTACGCGTAAATAAGCATCAAAACTTGCATTATCAATCGCTATGAAAACTAAAAAAAGCGTCTTAGAATTCAGGTTAATGGTTTTTTTTACTTGATGGCTGTGTTCAATATCATGAATAAAACAGTCCTCATTAATAAATACTACACGCGGAGATGAATTTTGGCAGACATCTGCCAGTTCGGCTATTGTTTCGACACCAGAAATATTTTGGCTATTTATTCCTCGACTGGTCAGATAAGTGATAAGTCCTTGCTTGGTATAACTACACGAGTCCATGATGACTGTCGACATAATAACCCCAATTCTGAATCTCTTATTATTGCTGTAAATCTGTACACGTTTTTTTGAATAAATAATCAATGCTGACAGGCTTTGATATATGATATACAAATTGTGATAAACTTTGCTTTCGGCATTACGCCTGGATAGTAAAAAGTGAAAACACTATTCTGTAAAGGAGATTATTTTTTTTCAGGAGTTTTCGCAATAAATACGTAAAAAAAGAGGTCAATTATTTAACTCAATTTGAAATCAATTTATTTTATTAGTGTTTTTTTTGACTATTACTGAATGCTATTGAATATTAAATTAAATATTTTTTATGTTGATTTTTTAACATTAAAGAGCGGGGAGTTCGCGGATAATATTAGCCAGAAGGTCAAATATTGTGCTAAATAAATGTTCAGTGAAAGGAGCAACTAGTGGCATCATAGCAGCAAAAACGAGCATGCCAATTGATAGCGTGACAGGAAAACCTATTACAAAAACAGAAAGTTGAGGTGACATTCTGTTCAGCATACCAAGAGCAATATTTAGTGTAAGCAACAGGGTAATTAGGGGTAAGGCCAGCATCAAACCATTAATGAAAATAAGCCCGGCAGAACGTGTTAATGTCATAAATGCCTGGCTATTAATCGCTATTTCACCAATGGGTAAAGTATGAAAAGTATCGACCAACAGTGAAATAAGCCATAAATGGCCATTAAAAGTTAAAAATAATAGTATTGCTAGCATATCTAAAAATCTGGCAAGAACCGGCATGTTAAGGCGGCTGCCAGGATCAAAAAAGGTGGCAAAAGAGAGCCCCATTTGCAGACCGACAATCTCTCCGGCAGTACGCACGGCAGCAAAGGCAAACTGCATAGTGAATCCTAGCGTGACACCGATTAATAACTGCTGCATCGCGACCCAGAAACCACTGGCTGAGAAAATAGTGATATGAGTCCCTGGTAGGGAAGGGGCGATAACGATAGTTATCATAATCCCTAATGCAATTTTAACGCGTTTTGGAATACTGCGTTCACTCAGAATAGGCGCAGTCATAATCAGTGCTAACACGCGTAACAGTGGCCAGAAATAGTGATTTAGCCATTCAAGCCACTGACTACTGTCAATCTGTATCATCCAATGATATAGGGCAAATTGGTTAACAGAGTGCGCATGTAATCAAGCAATAGATTAAGCATCCACGGCCCGGCGATGACAATAGTGACAAATACAGCCAGAATTTTTGGAATAAACGATAACGTCATTTCGTTTATTTGCGTTGCTGCTTGCAGCAAGCTAATAATCAGACCACTGAGTAATGCGACTAACAGTAGTGGTGCAGCCAGCGCGAGAGCTACTGTCATCGCCTCGGTGCCCATCACCATTACGGATTCTGGCGTCATCTCACTTCCCCTAACTATAAAAACTTTGTGCTAAAGAGCCGACCAGTAGCTGCCAGCCATCAACCAAAACAAACAGCATCAGTTTGAACGGTAAAGCAATGGTTGCCGGGGGAACCATCATCATCCCCAGCGACATGAGCACGCTAGCGATAACTAAGTCGATTATTAAAAATGGAATAAAGACAGTAAACCCAATCTGGAAAGCCGTTTTTAATTCACTTGTCACGTAAGCAGGTAACAGAATGCGCATCGGTACCGCTTCTGGCCCTTGTAGAGGAGCTGTATTCGCCAGTCGGGCAAATAACGCTAAATCTGCCTCTCGAGTCTGGCGTAACATAAACTCCCGTAGTGGCTGTGAACCTGTCTCTAAAGCGGCTTCCAGGCTGATTTTATTTTCACTAAACGGTTTATAGGCATCACTATAAATTTTATCAAACACGGGTGACATGATAAAAAACGTCAGAAACAGTGAGAGACCAATCAATACTTGGTTTGGTGGTGCAGAGGGAGTCCCTAACGCATTACGAAGTAAGCCAAAGACGATGATTATCCGTGTGAAACTGGTCATCATCAGTAAAATAGCGGGAATAAAGGTTAATGAGGTAATAAATACCAGCGTTTGCACTGGAAGTGACCAGCTCTGCCCACCGTTTGCCAGTGGCTGACTAATCAAGCCAGGTAACTGAGCAAAAGAAGCTGAAGGAACGAGCAGGAGCAACAGCGCCAGTGTGCGAAGCAAGCCAGGTTTCATCACGCTTTCCTGTTACGTTTTAGCAATTTTTTCATTATTTTTTGGAAATCAGTATTGCTGTCAGGCGGTAAAGATTGTTCATTTTCCGGGGACGTAGGAAGAGTATGTAAATGAGTGATTTGTGAGGCCGTTACGCCAAGTACCAATCTGACATCTTCAATATCCACCACTACTACACGCTCCCGGGGGCCAAGACTCGCACTGGCGCGAACCTGTAGTATTTTTTTACCGACCACCGTATTACCAGCAAAGCCAAAACGTCTGGCAATCCAGGCGACCAGTAAAATCAGGATAACAATGCCCCCAAGCGTGGCACTGACCGATATCAACGGAGAGTCAGTATGCGCGGGAGCTGTGGGAGCAATAGACTGGGTTTTCATTTAGCGACTCAAACGACGCATTCGTTCTGAAGGGGTAATGATATCGGTAATACGCACGCCGTATTTATCTGCTACCACAACGACTTCACCCTGGGCGATTAAATAACCGTTAATCAGAATATCTAAAGGCTCACCCGCAAGGCCATCCAGTGCGACGACTGAACCTTGCGTCAAACGGAGTAGCTCTTTGATAGTCATGCGGGTACGGCCTAACTCGACAGTGAGTTTGACCGGAATATCCATTATCAGGTCAATATCTTGCAGGTTCCCTGCAATACTGTTGTCTTCCAGTGCGCGGAAGACATTGTCGGCAGTACTTTTACTGGCAACTTTTTGTTCATTTAAAGCATCAGCCCACAGATCGTCCACTGAGTCAGTATTGTCATTAGACGGTTGATTCATATCACTCATTTGAGCTGTTCCTCGTTCAGCGAATTCAATATCGGGTTGATCAAATGTTCAACACGCAGGGCATACTGACTATTCATCGTGCCATACTGACTTGTCAGTACTGGCACTCCATCCACATGCGCAATGATCCGTTCTGGCTTGTCAACAGGCAGTACGTCACCGGGTTTTAGTTTGAGTATTTGCGATAAACGTAGCGGGATGTCAGCAAAGTTAGCAATCAGTTCCAGTTCAGAATGCTGGACTTGACGTACTAGCGTATCGCGCCAGCTTTGGTCTTCCTGACGAGAGTTTTCCAGTGGCGGATTGACCAATAGTTCACGCAAGGGTTCAATCATGCTAAAGGGTAAACAAATATTAAACTCACCGGTCAGGTTACCTATTTCCACATGGAAAGGGGTATTGACCACAATGTCATTAGGTGAGGTTGTAATATTGGTAAACTTCACTTGCATTTCTGAACGTACATACTCGATATCAAGCGGATAAATCGCTTTCCAGGCATCGCTGTAGGACTCCAGCGCCAGTTTTAGCATCCGATTGATAACACGTTGTTCTGTATGGGTGAACTCACGCCCTTCAACTTTGGTTGGGAAACGACCATCGCCACCAAACAGGTTATCGACGGCAATAAAGACCAGACTTGGAGAAAATACAAATAAACCAGTACCGCGTAGTGGTTTAAGGTGTATTAAGTTCAGGTTAGTTGGCACCGGAAGGTTGCGGGCAAATTCGAGATACGGCTGAATGCGAATCGCGCCAACGGTAATATCCGGGCTACGTCGTAACAGGTTGAATAATCCCATACGAAACTGACGAGCAAAACGCTCATTAATTATTTCCAGGGCCTGCAAACGTTCACGAATAACACGACGCTGCGTGTTAGGATCATAAGGACGAATGTCAGAGTCGCTGGCAGGATTTTCTAACGGCATAGCAGTGCTATCGCTGTCACCATTCAACAGCGCATCTATTTCTGCCTGGGAAAGAATACTATCGCCCATAAAGTTACCGCAAAATGAAGGCGGTATACAGCACGTCGCTGACTACCTGTGGATTTTTTCCAGCAACGAGCGGGGTCGCCAGCGTAGATTGTATCGCCTCAATTAATTTCAATTTTCCGTCTTCGGTTGCCAGTACATTGGCATCCTGACGTGAAAATAAGAGTAATAATCGACTGCGTACTTCGGGTAAAAATTCACTCAGGCGCTGGCGAGTTTCTTCTTCTTGTAAGCGCAAAGTTATACCGATGTATAAAACACGATCAGCATCGCCAAGATTAACGGTGAAGGTGTCCAGAGCATAAAAAATAGGCGCTGAAGGGGGTTTGGGTATATCTACCTGCTCGCCATCGGCTTTTTGTTGCAAAAGCCAATAGCTGTAGCCCGCACTTGCGCAGGCTGCAAGGGTAATAAGTACCAGTAACGGCATCCATAAGGTGCGGCGGCGGCCTTTTTTCGACGCGGTATCAGTCATTGAACGCTTTATTCCTATATCGCTACAGCTGTAACACGATTATCCCGTGTCTTGCGGTGGTCAAAGCGTGGAAAAAGCCTATTTAATGTCTTCACCTCTGGCGTTTACCCGTCATACTTCAAACTGCCTGGGTGTTACCTTCATGAAATGCGCCGAATCACCTAGTGTATCTGTAAACTCAGGCAAAGGTATCCACTGCTCCCTTGTTTTGCGCCAGGCGCTGCAGTGTCTCACTGACGGCTAATGTCGTTTCATTATCCTCTTGCGTTTCAAGAGAGAAGGTTCCGTTCTGTCGGGCGGCTTGTTGTTCCTGCTGGTCCGTATGCTGTTGTTGCATTGATCCTTCGCCGCCGACCTGGCTCTGGCTTAACTGCAAACCGCTTTCACTCAGTGAGGTACGCAACATTGGCAGGGCTGCTTCAAGCGCGGCACGAACATGGCTGTGCGGTGACATGATTTGCAGCTGTAGCTGGTTATCATCCAGTTTTAAGCTGATCTCTACTTTACCCAGATGTTCAGGATGCAGACGTAATTCTGCATGCTGCTGCCCTTGGCGAGTAAAGAGCATGACCTGTTGAGACAACTGCTGCTGCCACTCCTGACTGCCCAACTGAGAATTAAGTATCGGAGTCATTGGTACAGCCAGTGGCGTTCCTGAAGAATGAATAGGAGCACTGCTGCTGAAAGACGGGCTCAACGGCGCCGGATTATCAGCGACGCGTAGGTTCACTTTATCGTCTGTCAGTGTGAAACGTCCGACTGAATTCTCAGTACTGACGGTGCGTGGAGTATCTGTGTCGGTAGTTTGTGCGGCTACTGGGTGTTGGAGTGTGGCGGGGGGAAGACCCAATCCTTTATTCGCGACAGAAGGCTTGCTGGTTACGGCCGGCTCCAGGCTCGTCGCTGGCTGTTGGTGAAGCAGCATAGCAAATAAGGCACTTATCGCCTGCAAATCAGGATCTGTATCAGGATCCTGGTCTGTTTTATCATTCGCTGTCAGTAACGCTTTCGTTACTGACGTGTTTTTCCCCTGTGGAGCCAGTAAGGCTGCCAGGGTCTCTTGCGGCTCAGCCGCTACCTTCCCGGTGACGCGTTCTGCTGCCAGCCCTGCTGTTAGCTTGAGACTGTCATTTTTAACGACGATTTTGCGTAAAATAGTCTCATCTGGTTCTCGTGTCAGACCCGCTTTAGCAGTACGTACTAGCTGTAAAAAGTCCTCAGCAGTACCTTCGCTGTCACTTATCTGACCTTCCGGTGCATCGGGTTTATCAACCGGTTTTTGTTGTGTCACATGTGGCAGGGTTATCATTCACCTCTCCTCAGGGTGGCGCGCTGGGCATACTCATCCATTTGCTTCTGGTCGAGTTTATTTTCGGCAAGTAAGGCTTGAGTTGCTTTTCTTTCCAGTAGTGTTTGCCAGGCTTGTAATTTTTTTTTCTTTTCTCGCCAGGCATTCAGTGCCTGTTCAACTTTATGATGCCACTGCATCAATTGTTGACGATGTTGTTCAATCGCTTTTTCCAGCGTCAAAATAAATTGCTGGTAGTTATGCCAGCGTGCATTCGCCATTCCCTGAGACATATTGGTGTTAAGGGCGCTACGATATTCGTCCTGATAGTTCACGAGCATATCGAGCTGCTGTTCAGCGTGCTGAAAGCCGCGACGCATATCACCTAGCATAATGGCTGCCTTTTCCACTTCCTGAGAAGCAAGCTCACTTAATGTGTCCAGAGCGCTATGTTGAGCCATGTTTATCTCTTATCAAATCGTTGGAAATAATGACTCTAATGTCAGACAAGACTCTTCCCAGCCAGCGCGTTCATCGATGCCCTGTTGCAAAAAGTCTTCCAGAGCAGGCCAAAGGGTAATCGCTTTATCGAGCATCGGATCACTTCCTTTGGCATAGGCCCCTACATTGATCAAATCGCGATTACGCTGATAACTGGAGAGCAATTGTTTGAAATGCCGTACTCGAGCGTAATGCTGATTGCTGATAAGGGCGGTCATGGCACGGCTGATAGAGGCTTCAATATCGATGGCTGGATAATGACCTGCTTCTGCTAAACGACGTGATAACACGATATGACCGTCGAGAATGGCACGTGCTGAATCAGCAATTGGGTCTTGCTGGTCATCACCTTCAGTCAGTACTGTATAAAAAGCGGTAATAGATCCACCGCCTTCAGTACCGTTACCTGCCCGCTCAACCAGTGCCGGGAGTTTGGCAAATACGGAAGGTGGGTATCCCTTGGTCGCGGGTGGCTCACCAATCGCCAGAGCAATTTCACGCTGTGCCATGGCGTAGCGAGTCAGGGAGTCCATAATCAGTAGTACATGCTGGCCCCGATCACGAAAATCTTCAGCAATACGTGTGGCATAGGCCGCACCCTGCATACGTAGCAGAGGGGAGACATCCGCTGGTGCAGCAATCACTACCGATCGTGCGCGCCCTTCGGTGCCAAGAATATTCTCGATAAAATCTTTAACTTCACGCCCACGTTCACCAATTAAGCCAACGACAATGACATCGGCTTCGGTATAACGGGCCATCATGCCTAACAACACACTTTTACCAACGCCAGAACCTGCAAACAGTCCCATACGCTGACCACGACCGACAGTCAGTAAGGCGTTAATCGGCCGGACGCCGACATCAAGTACATGCTCAATTGGGGTACGTTGTAATGGGTTAAAAGGGGTAGAGCCTAGTGAACCATGGCTAGGAGTATCGGGGGAGGGGAGTCCGTCCAGTGGACGACCACTGCCATCCAGTACGCGCCCTAATAAACACGGACCCAGTGGCAGCTGCTTACCACCTTGCTTGCCATTTATCGCTACCGCTCGGGCATAAACGCGCGCGCCGGGCAAAATGCCTTCGACCTCTTCCAGTGGCATCAGGAAGAGTTTATGACCGTTAAAACCGACCACTTCGCACTCAATATCGCGCTCATGCTGCTCAATGATGCAGGTGGCTCCCAGCGGTAACTGGAGTCCGGTAGCTTCCAGCACCAGGCCGGTCGCTCGAATCAGGCGGCCATACTGTCGTAGGGCAGGTAATTGTGCCATTCGCGCTTCGAAATTATCGAGGGTATCGAGCCAGCGTGTTAGTCGGGCAGTCATTACAACACCCCTGGGGCAGCCAGACGGCACAATTCCTGCCAGCGAGTGGCGACGCTGGCATCTAAATCCCCTTCATCTGCAGAGACTTTGCAGCCACCCTGATGCAGAGATGGGTCACCGCGTAACCGCCAGCCATGCAAACTTAAGGTTGCTCCCAGCACATCCTCAACGCGTTGTAAGTCATCCGGATGCACACGTAGCTGAGGTTTACCACTAAATAATGGCTCCTGGGCTAACAGACCCTGGATTTGTTTAATCAAGGCGCCACTGTCGACGGCAGGTGTTTGACCGATAACTTGACGAGCAGCTTCTAGCGCCATCTGCATCAAGCGTGAAGCAATCACACTGTCCAGTGCATCCAGGGTGTACTGAAATTCACTGACCAGTTGCTGCATTCGGGCATGGATCGGAGCTTGTTGCTGTTTTGCCTCAGTCATACCCTGTTCCAGGCCTTGCTGAAAACCTGTTTTGCGGCCTTCTTCCAACCCTTCACTATGACCGGCAGTAAAACCGGTACGCTGCCCTTGCTCATGAGCCTGGGCCTGAATCATTGCCAGGTTCTGTGCCATATCCATTTCTGGAGAAGACACTTGCTGGTGTTGTTCAGGCTCAGCCTCTGCAGGTTCAAGATGTTCAAATTCCGGAGTCGAAAAGGTGAAGTCGTCCGGTATCCAGGGCTTCCAGGGTTGAGCATCAGACATAGGTATCCTCGCTGGTACCAATCACCATCTCGCCGGTTTCTGCCAGGCGACGAACAATCAGCAAAATCGCTTTCTGTTCGTTTTCCACCTGAGACAAACGAACCGGGCCGCGGTTGTTCAGATCGTCGCGCAGGATATCGGCTGCACGTTGTGACATATTGCGCAGGAACTTCTCGCGTAATTGCGGCTCGGATCCTTTCAGTGCGATCAGCAGAGACTCGGACTCCACTTCCTGGAGCAGGCGCTGAATGCTGCGATCGTCCACACCCACCAGGTTTTCGAACAGGAACATTTCGTCGATAATTTTCTGTGCCAGCTCGCCGTCAAAGTCGCGTACTGCGCTGATAACCGCTTCTTCTTGCTGAGTTTTCATCAAGTTAATGATTTCTGCTGCGGTTCTTACGCCGCCCATTTTGCTGCGTTTAAGATTCTGACCATCCAGCAAGTTGTTCAGGACTTCGGTCAGTTCTGCCAGTGCGGCAGGCTGTACGCCACCAAAGGTAGCAATACGCAGCATAATGTCATTACGGGCGCGTTCATCGAACAGGGCCAAAATATCTGCCGCCTGGTTGCGTTTTAAATGCACCAGGATGGTGGCAATAATTTGTGGATGTTCGTCACGAATCAGATCCGCTGCACTTTGTGGTTCCATAAAGTTCAGTGTTTCAATACCACTGGTGGTATCGCGTGTCTCGAAAATATCCTCTAACAGACTGGCGGCTCGTTCTGCCCCCAAGGCTTTTATCAATACGGATCGCAAGTAATCACCCGCATTAACACTCAAGGCGGCAAACTGCTCGGCTTCCTGCTCAAATTCCGCCAGCACCTCATTCAGGACTTTATTCGAGATTTGCTGAACATTGGCTATCGCACTACTCAGATGCTGAACTTCACGCGGATTCAGGTGTTTAAACACCTCCGCAGCACGGTCTTCACCGATGGTCATGAGTAAAATGGCGCTTTTTTCGGTTCCGGTCATACTCATATCTCGTTACTCATCCATTGGCGGATAACCAGCGCCACGACGCGCGGATCGCTATCAGACAGATCGCGAACACGCTGGCTCATAATTTCTACGTTCAGGCGCTGGTCCACCTTACGCTGCTGTATCTGCTCATCACGAGTGAGATGCACGCTAACGGCAGGTTCATCATTTTCTTTACGCGCTTGCTGTATTTCGGTGGCAAGTTTTATCGCTTCTGTACGCTGTGTAATCAGCGGTCGTATTGCCTTACGCCACAGCAACCAGGCCACTAGCAGGACGAGTAACCAACGTCCGGACGAAAGCAACAGATCGAAGAACATCGGCGACTTCCAGAACGGTAGATTGTCGACAGTGTCATCTGCGGTTGCGGTGAAGGGTGAGTTGACCACATTCAGGGTATCGCCACGCGGCTGTGAGAAGCCCATCGCTTCTCGGGTCAGGCTTTCAATTTGTTTTAACTGGTCTTCACTCAGCGGAGCAGGGGTTCCGTCAGCTAGCTGGCGATAATTAATAACGACAGCGACCGACAGGCGCTGGACATCGCCAACATTCAGGCGGGTATGACGAATCGTCTTATCTACCTCATAGTTGGTCGTTTCATCCCGCGAGTTATTTTGGCTGCCATTCTGAGTAGTGGCTGTAGTCGCGGCAGGCTGATTATTGCCTTGCTCATCCGGTTGGGCTGGATTAGTAATCGGCGCGGCATTTGCTGGGGCAGGCTGATTAGATAAAGCACCAGGGATGCCACCCGGGAACTGGCTATTCGACTGGTTGCTTTGATTTAACTGACGCGAACGTATCGCACTCTGATCAGGATCGCCATTTGGACGATACTGTTCTTCGGTCTGTTCTTTACTGGCAAAATCAATTTGTGCGGTGACCTGAGCGTGGACGTTACCGCTACCAACAATAGGTACCAGAATTGACTCAATACGATGCTGATAACGGCTTTCAACATCGGTAGTGTAATTTAACTGAGTATCATTGAGCGCCCGTCCAGGTGTTTCGGAACGGGTGAGTAGATGTCCGCCTTGATCAACTAGCGTCACATTGCCGGGTGGTAAACCGGCAACGGCACTGGATACCATATGTACAATAGCATTGACCTGACCTTCATCCAACGCACGGCCAGGCTCCAGATTTAAGGTTACCGAGGCTGAGGGCGATTTTTGTTCGCGTACGAATAATGAAGGTTTTGGCATCGCCAGGTGAATACGGGCGCGCTTAACCGGGCCTAAGGTTTCAATGGTTCGAGCCAATTCTCCTTCTAGTGCGCGCTGATAGTTAATTTGCTCACTGAACTGACTGATACCAAATTTTTCTTTATCCAGCAATTCAAAGCCAACTGCACCACCTTTGGGCAGCCCTTGCTGAGCCAGGCGCAAACGTAAATCATAAACCTTATCGTCAGGTACCAGTATCGCACTGCCATTATCTGAATAACGATAAGGGATATTCATCTGCGTCAGCTGCGTGACGATAGCCCCGCCATCTTGATCAGACAAGTTATTATACAGTACCCGATAATTAGGTGTTTTTGCCCAAAGAACCAAGGCGACAATAATGGCAACTGCAGCGGCAGCGACCACAATAAGAGGGAGCTTCGGGTTGACGCGCAGGCTGGTTAACCATTCAGTTGCCTTATTGGGTGGCGATGCCTGTGTCGCGGCCGTCATTCAGCACCTCGTCGCGCAGTGTATACAGAGTGATTCGAATAAAGTGTGAACACAAAAGGCTCCCGGAGAGACAAATACAGCAAAAATGCCACAATATGGCAGTGTCATTATTTTCTTTTTAGGGAATTTCTATGGCTGAATTAGCCCGGTTTTTTGCGTCTAATTAACGCCTTTACTCTATTAGTAAGATGTTAATCTGCTTGTGATTAACCAACAGGGGAAAGTAGATGGCTATTCAGGGCATTGAAGGTGTATTACAGCAGCTCAAGGCGACAGCGGTTCAAGCACAACAAATCACACCGCAACCACTGGCAGCCGGTAGTGCTAATTTTGCGGGTGAATTACAGGCTGCTCTCGGTCGTATTAGCGAAACTTCCAATACGGCAAGGACTCAGGCGGAAAAATTCTCTCTCGGTGTGCCTGGTATAGGGCTGAACGATATGATGGTTGATCTGCAAAAATCCTCAGTGTCATTAGCCATGGGAATTCAGGTACGTAATAAACTGGTTAGCGCTTACCAGGAAATGATGAATATGCAGGTTTAGTAACCTAATTTATTTGCTAGTAATTGAATACAAACATGTATTTCTGAGCAGACCTTTTTTTATACTCGCAAAGAACGACATCAACATCATATTACTTTCCTGACTTGGTTAGCTCGGCCTGAACGCGCAAAGCCTTCAGCGCAGCATTAACAATAATAATGATCCTCAGGACTTCGAAAACTAAATATTAAAGATTACGCTGGCGCCGCCGATGAGTTGCTCAAGTGGGTATTTTCTGATTCAGCTGTTGATACAGGGCTACGCCGCTGCCGTGAAGTTGAACGTTCACTTAATTCCTGTTGTAGAGGTGGTTTATGAAATGGCACTACAAAGCACCCATCGCTTTATTCGTTATTAGTCTGGCTGGCGGATTCATTTGGAATGCCGGGCACAATAACGCTTTGTATCAGGGAGCTCTGAATGAAATATATGGACAGCGTAAGGTAATAGCCAGGCAGGCTTTTGATTTTAATCGGTTTAATCAAGCCGCTGACTTCAACCGTCGAAACAATTCCCTGATTGTTGTGGCCAGCGTTGAAAAAAAAATAATCGAATAACGCAGCGGCTATCTATGTGGCGGTGACTGCTCACCGCCCTCTAGTGCGATGCTTACCACTTCAGTGGACTGACGCAAGTCTTCTGGGGCAGAAATGACGAATCCCGCCACAGCAAAACGAAAGAAAAGGGCATAGTTCAATCGACTGTCTCAATAAAAACCTTCCTTTATTTAATCAGTACCTCCACTTTTTTCTTTTTATCCCACTTAACGACTTAATTTAATAATCATTCCCCCTGCCGACGAGGGCTGTTTCGATATAACTATCTAAGGCAAGTTGCTGAGAGTTTTCGATATTTTTGGGTGATATTCGGTGGGAGGAAATCGATTTTGATATTGCTCGAGGGCAATATTCACTATCAATGACCATAACTGACTTGACTAAAGGTACGTGGTTACTTCTCGCTTTACAGCAGTTATTAATCCAAGTCATGAAACCTGCTGATTTTCGTGATAACAGCTTACTGTTTGGTCGAAAATCCGTTAGTTTTGAAGTAACCGCTGAAATTTAGCTGCTAATCACAGGAGTAAGACGACTTTATGACCCCGCAAGAAATGCTGGAAAAGAAGACGGTTTTATTAACCCCCGAACTACAGCGTGCAGCGGACTTTATACGTCAGTATCCTCAGGATGCGATGACTTTATCGATGCGCGCCTTTGCCGCCCAGGTGGGTGTTAAGCCAGCGACTTTGTTGCGTCTGGCACAGCGTCTGGAATATTCCGGATGGGAAGCGTTTAAGCAGGATTTTGTTCAGGCCCTGGGGCTGAATCATGAAAGTTACCAGAGTCGGGCTAAAAAGCTGTTGAGCCATAGTAGTGCTACTACGTTGTATCAGGCAATGTTTAATGCCCATAACGAAAATCTGGCCGAAACCTGGCAACAAAATCATCAGCAAATGAGTGCGGCTATTGAAGCGTTGTATCGGGCGGAGCATGTTTATGTCTGCGGTTTCCGAGCCAGCTATCCGGTGGCCTAT
>Ga0302347_1003396_pt1 | contig 14128 bp, 13 predicted proteins | sample PhyWR1_FD_202178 | JGI IMG/M metagenome (GOLD analysis project Ga0302347, IMG submission 202178) | Leaf surface microbial communities from wheat plants in UC Gill Tract Community Farm, Albany, California, United States - DLSL W.R1 (v2)... | ecosystem: Host-associated > Plants > Phyllosphere >...
TGAAGCCCTGGTCAAAGCCGGTGTTGAGCTGGATCACGTGCTGGAAATCGCCGTTGAAGACGAAGAAATCGTTCAGCGTATTGCTGGCCGTCGTGTACACGAAGCGTCGGGCCGGATTTACCACACTGTCTACAACCCGCCAAAGGTTGAAGGCAAGGACGATGTAACTGGCGAAGAGCTGGTACAGCGCAAGGACGACACCGAAGAAACCGTTCGTCACCGTCTGTCTGTCTACCATTCGCAGACCAAGCCGCTGGTGGACTTCTACCAGAAGCTCGCCGCTGCCCAGGGCAAGCCGAAGTACAGCCACGTTGAAGGCGTTGGCTCGGTAGAATCGATCACGGCCAAGGTGCTTGAAGCCCTGAGCTGATAAGTCGATTTTGCGTCATCACAACAGCCCGCTTGCGGGCTGTTGTTGTTTATACTGCTGCACTTTTTTCAATTCTGATTCTGACGGGAACACCGATGAGCACCTTGCTGGCCCTGGATACCGCGACTGAAGCTTGCTCAGTTGCCTTGTTGCACGATGGCAAGGTTACGAGCCACTACGAGGTGATCCCGCGCCTGCACGCGCAAAAGCTGTTGCCGATGATCAAGGAACTGCTGGCCCAGGCGGGTGTTGAACTGTCGGCAGTCGAGGCCATTGCCTTCGGCCGCGGGCCGGGTGCCTTTACGGGGGTGCGTATTGCCATTGGCGTGGTTCAGGGCCTGGCGTTTGCTCTGGAGCGTCCGGTGTTGCCGATCTCCAACCTGGCGGTATTGGCCCAGCGAGCCCATCGCGAGCACGGCGCAACCCAGGTGGTGTCGGCCATCGATGCGCGCATGGATGAGGTGTATTGGGGCTGCTATCGCGAAGAAGCGGGGGAGATGCGACTGCAAGGCGCTGAAGCCGTGTTGGCACCTGAAGCTGCGGCCTTGCCCGATGGCGCCACAGGTGACTGGTTTGGCGCGGGTACTGGCTGGGGTTACGCCGGGCGTTTGCAGGTCAAGCCATACGCGATGGACGCGGCCATGCTGCCTCACGCTGAAGACCTGCTGACCCTGGCCCGCTTTGCCTGGGCCCGCGGTGAAGCCATTCGTGCCGATGATGCGCAGCCGGTGTATCTGCGTGACAAGGTAGCGGCTACAAAAGCTGAACGTAACGCTTGATCCGCTGCTGCTACGCATAATAGCCGGCTCATTTGCTTAGTCCGGCCAGCGCCGCTAAATTGTATCTATCGTTACCGAGCTTGCTGCCATGCGTATTGACGGCTTTTCTTCCCAGTCCTACCCGATCAAGCGCAAGCCGCGTAAAGGCCAGCCGCTGCTTGATGAGTCGGTTGAGGACAGTGAAGCCCCGCCCGATAACGCTCCGCGAGCGGCTCGCCCATCCCCTTCCGGCGAGCGCATCAGTCAGTTGCCGGTTCGCTCCCAGGACATGATCTTCCAGCGTGCCATGAGCAAAAGCGCGGCCAGCGCTCTTGCCAGCTACCTGACCACCGCAGGTTTTGTCGACTGGGATACCGAAGTGTTGGGGCTGGACCTGTATATTTGAGCCATGACTCATACGCCTTTGCCTTATTTCCTCGGTTGCCCGTCCTGGAGTGAAAACGCCTGGCGCGAAGGCCTCTACCCGCAGAACGCTCGCCCTGCAGATTTTCTAAGTCTGTACGCGCAGGTGTTCAACGCAGTCGAGGGCAACACCACCTTCTATGCCAGGCCCGCCCCGACCACGGTCGAACGCTGGGCGCAAAGCTTGCCCGAACGCTTTCGCTTTACTGCCAAATTTCCGAGGGATATCAGCCACGGTGGTGATTTGCGCCAACAGTTGCATGCCGCCGAAGACTTCCTGCAGCTGCTGCGCCCCCTTGGCGCGCGCGTGGCGCCATTCTGGCTGCAACTGCCGGCAAGCTTCGGCCCGCAGCGCCTGGCCGAGCTGGTGAGCTTTATAGACGCTCTGGAGCGGCCGCTGGCGGTTGAGGTGCGTCACCCGGAGTTCTTTGCCAGGGGCGATGCCGAGCGGCTGCTCAATCGCTTGCTGATGGATCGCGGGGTTGAGCGTATCTGTCTGGACCCGCGGGCATTGTTCAGTTGCGACTCGACTGATCCCGCCGTGCTTCACGCACAATCGAAAAAACCCAGGGTGCCACCGCGCCCGGCAGCCTTTACGCAATTCCCGCAGGTGCGCTTTATTGGCCGCCCGGAGCTGGAGGCCAACGATCCGTATTTGCTGCCCTGGATTGAAAAGGTCGCGGGCTGGATCGAGGAAGGGCGCACGCCTTATGTGTTTCTGCATACGCCGGACAATCATCGGGCGCCAGAACTGGCACGGCGTTTTCATCAGCAATTGAGCGAAAGGTTACCGGGGCTGCCGGTATTGCCCGAACTGCATCAGCCGTCGACAGTCGAGCAATTGGGGCTGCTTTAAGCCGCCATACGCAGGTTGTTGACCACCAGCGGCCGCGCCCAGCTCATATCGAAGTCCATTGCTCGCTGTTGTTCGATCAGGGTCAGGGCATCGAATGGCTCGGCGGGCGGTGGCAGCAGGTCCAGCTCAAACTCGGCGATCGGCAGATGCAGAGGGCGTGGCTCAGGCCCCGGGCCCGGGTCAGGTAGCGGATGGCCCTGAGCCATGACTAATGGCCGCACCCAGGTCGCGGTGAAATCCTGTTGCTGCTGTTGAACGATGATCTCTTCCGCCGGGTAGGGCACCGCAGGTGGCGGCAACAAGTCCAGCTCGAACTCGGCAATGGGCAGAAACAGGGCTTGCGGCGGGCGTAGCTCGGTGTCCTGAACCTCGCAACGGCGCTGGGTGACGATATTGCCCAGCACCTCGGTACCGCCGTGTGGCTCGGTATGTTCATCCTTGGCGCCGGGTGCCACATCGATCGCCGCATATTCTTCAGTACCGGACTGCTCGGCCAACGCCTGGGCGTAGAAGTCCTTCCACAGGTGATTGACGCTGCCTGTGATCTGCGAATTTTGTCGGCCAAAGTCGCCAATTGGCGCAATAAAACCGACGGATGCGTAATGAATGTCTGACATAGCTCTCGGACGATGCCCAGCTCTGGCAAAATGGCGGATATTTCATTTATCGGCAGCCTTTGCCGATCATTAAATTTTTGAGCGTGTTTTTAGATGATTGAGCAAGCAGCGGGCTGTCGTATCAAAGTCGAGGCGTTGGACGAGGCTTATCAGGCCCTGGCCGAGCAATGGGCTGAGCGCCTGGGTTTGCCCCTGGACGAGCCGGATGCCGAGTTCGCCTTGCAGCTGAGCGCCCAGGGTTTGCAGCTGCAGCAACTGGGTCCGGATGCACCGGGCCCGGTGCGGGTTGATTTTGTCGAAGGCGGTGCGGCCCACCGGCGTTTGTTTGGCGGTGGCACCGGGCAGATGATTGCCAAAGCGGTGGGTATCCAGCAGGGCGTACGCCCGCGGGTGCTGGATGCCACGGCGGGGTTGGGCAAGGATGCATTCGTGCTGGCCAGCCTGGGCTGCGAAATGAGCCTGATCGAGCGTCAGCCGCTGATTGGCGCCTTGCTTGAAGACGGTCTGGCCCGTGGCCTGGATGACTTTGAAGTGGCGCCGATCGTGTCGCGCATGCATTTGCTCAAGGGTAATTCGATTGAAGTGATGCGTAACTGGGAGGGCGAACCGCCGCAGGTGATCTACCTGGACCCGATGTTCCCCCATCGCGAGAAAACCGCGTTGGTGAAGAAGGAAATGCGCCTGTTCCGCCCCTTGGTGGGCGATGACAATGATGCCCCGGCACTGCTTGAGGCGGCGCTGGCGCTGGCGAGCCATCGGGTGGTGGTCAAGCGCCCGCGCAAGGCACCGTGCATTGCCGGGCCAAAGCCGAGCCATGCACTGGATGGCAAGTCGAGCCGTTACGATATTTATCCTAAGAAAGCGTTGAAACCTTAACCCTCACAAATACTCTGTCAATTGTGGGGGCGGGCTTGCTCGCGATGGTATCGACGGGGTTATTCAGACACACCGCGTCGCCTGCATCGCGAGCAAGCCCGCTCCCACAAAAGCTGCACCAGCATCAAGGTGTTTGCTTCAGGTCGGCCGATAGGCCCGCATAAATACCCCGACCACTTCCTGTACATGGGCCTCGCTCTCCTCAGGCCCCGGTGGCTCACCACCGGCAAACAGCAGGCGAAAGTTCGGTGCGCCCTTGAGCATGCAAAAGAAGTGCTCCGCCGCGTAATGGGGGTTGTCGATCTGCAGCGCGCCGCTCTGATCCATCTTGCGCAGCAACCCCTCCATTTCGTGCACCACGCGTTCCGGCCCGGCTTCCAGGAATATCTGCGACAGCTTGGGGTCCTGGCTGCCCAGGGCGACCATCAGACGGTGCAGGTTCAGAGATTCCTCACTGTTGATCAGCACCTGAAAGCCTCGGGCGATATTCAACAGCACCGTCTCGATCGGCTTGCCCGCGGGCAACTCAAAAAAAAGTACCGGTAACTGCTCGGTGCATTTGGACATGATCGCCGATGAAAACAGCGTCTCTTTGTCAGTGAAGTGGCTGTAGACCGTCAGTTTTGACACGCCTGCCAGACCTGCAACCGCATCCATGCTGGTGTTGGCATAGCCCTTGGTCAAAAACAGGGATTTGGCGGCGTCGAGGATTGACTGGCGTTTTGCCAGGTCCTTGGGGCGGCCGAGTGTATTGGGGGGTAAAGGATTGTCAGACATATCCGTTTATTACTGGACTGGTGAGTTTAGTATTAATAACATGCAGCCAGTATAAATATTCCAAGCCCCATTAGCGAAAGGTCGTCACCATGTTGCGCCATGCCTTGCCCCGCGCTGTGCCTCTGTGTCTGGTAATTTTATTGTCTGGGTGTGGGCAGCAAGAGCCTGCCAAAATCAGCATCAGCCCGGCGATGGTGGTGCAGCCGCAACCTTCGGCGCTGGCCAGCCAGAGCTACCCTGGCGAAGTGCGTGCGCGGTTTGACCCGCAACTGGCGTTCCGTATTGGCGGCAAAGTCACCAAGCGTCTGGTGGATGAGGGCGAGCGGGTCAAGGCCAATCAACCGCTGGCCGAACTGGACCCCCAGGATGTGCGCCTGCAACTGGATGCAACCCGTGCCCAAGTGGCGGCAGGGCAGGCCAACCTGAATCTGGTGCGGGCTGAGCGCGACCGTTACAAGACCCTGCTGGATCGGCAGATGGTCAGCCGCTCGCAGTTCGATAACGCCGAAAACCTCTATCGCTCAGGCGAGGCCAAGCTTCAGCAGCTCAAGGCCGAGCAGGATGTGGCCAGCAATCAGGCGAGCTATGCCGTGTTGCGTGCGCCACAAGACGGTGTAATCGCCCAGCGTCAGGTTGAAGTCGGGCAGGTGGTCAATGCCGGCCAAACCGTATTTACCCTGGCAGCCGATGGTGAGCGGGAAGTACTGATCAGCCTGCCGGAGCAGGATTTTGGCCGTTTCAAGATCGGCATGCCGGTGGCGGTGGAACTCTGGTCGCAGCCCGGCCAGCGCTTCAGCGGGCGTATCCGTGAACTGTCACCGTCGGCCGACCCGAAGTCGCGCACCTTTGCCGCCCGTATCGCCTTTACCGCTGGCAAGGTGCCTGCCGAGCTGGGGCAAAGTGCCCGGGTGTTTATTCAGAGTGAAGGTGTCAGCTCACTGTCGGTACCGTTGTCAGCCCTGACTGCGGAAAATGGTGCTTCATATGTGTGGCGGGTGGGCCAGGGCAACAAGCTGGAGCAAGTGCCCGTACGTGTAGGGCCGTTTGGCGAAAGCAGCGTAGCGGTGCTCGAAGGCCTCAAGGCCGATGACTGGATTGTCGCCGCCGGTGTGCATGTGTTGCATCCCGGGCAGGAGGTGCGGCCGATTGATCGCTCCAACCGGGCTATCAATATCGCGGCGAAGGAGTAACACCCATGGGTTTCAACCTTTCCGCATGGGCATTGCGCAATCGCCAGATCGTCCTGTTCCTGATGCTGTTGCTGGCAATCGTTGGCGGGCTTTCCTACACCAAATTAGGGCAAAGCGAAGACCCGCCCTTTACCTTCAAAGCTATGGTGATTCGTACCCTGTGGCCGGGCGCCACGGCGGAGGAAGTCTCGCGCCAGGTTACCGAGCGTATCGAAAAGAAGTTGATGGAAACCGGTGAATACGAGCGCATTGTCTCGTTCTCGCGCCCCGGCGAATCGCAAGTGACCTTTATGGCCCGCGACTCGATGCACTCCAACCAGATCCCCGAGTTGTGGTATCAGGTTCGCAAAAAGATCAGTGATATCCGCTACACCTTGCCGCCGGATGTGCAGGGTCCGTTTTTCAACGATGAGTTCGGCACCACTTTCGGCAATATCTACAGCCTGAGTGGGCAAGGTTACGACTACGCAGTGCTCAAGGACTACGCCGACCGCATCCAGATCCAGCTGCAACGGGTCAAGGATGTCGGCAAGGTCGAGTTGCTGGGGTTGCAGGACGAAAAAATCTGGATTGAGCTGTCCAACCTCAAGCTCGCCACCCTGGGCCTGCCGCTGGCAGCGGTGCAAAAAGCCCTTGAAGAGCAAAACGCGGTGTCGACGGCGGGGTTCTTTGAAACCCCGACCGAGCGCGTGCAATTGCGCGTCAGCGGTAACTTCAAAACAGTCGAAGAGATCGAGCGCTTCCCCATTCGCGTCGGCGAGCGCACCTTGCGCATCAGCGATGTGGCGGATGTGCGTCGCGGCTTTAATGACCCGCCAGCGCCGCGTATGCGCTTTATGGGCCAGGATGCGATTGGCCTGGCCGTGGCGATGAAGGATGGCGGCGATATTCTGGTCCTGGGCAAGGCGCTGGATACCGAGTTTGAGCGGATCCAGAGAAACCTGCCGGTCGGGATGCAATTGGGCAAAGTATCCGACCAGCCAGCGGCGGTGAAGACCAGCGTCGGTGAGTTCGTCCAGGTACTGGTGGAAGCGCTGGTTATCGTGCTGCTGGTGAGCTTCTTTTCGCTGGGAGTGCGCACCGGCATGGTGGTGGCACTGACCATCCCGCTGGTGCTGGCAATGACCTTTGCCGCCATGCATTACTTCGGTATCGGCCTGCACAAGATCTCACTGGGGGCCTTGGTGCTGGCGCTTGGCCTGCTGGTGGATGACGCGATCATCGCTGTGGAAATGATGGCAATCAAAATGGAGCAGGGCTACGACCGGCTCAAGGCCGCGAGCTTTGCCTGGACCAGCACCGCGTTCCCGATGCTCACCGGTACGCTGATTACTGCCGCAGGCTTTTTACCGATTGCCATGGCGCAGTCGAGCACCGGTGAGTATACCCGCTCGATTTTCCAGGTAGTGACCATTGCCCTGTTGGCCTCGTGGGTGGCGGCGGTGGTGTTTGTACCGTATCTGGGCGCGCTGTTATTGCCGGACCTGGCGAAGATACATGCAGCCAAACATGGTACCGGAGCGGGTGCGCCTGACCCCTACGGCACACCGTTTTACCAGCGGGTTAGACGGCTGGTGGAATGGTGCGTGACCCGACGCAAAACTGTAATCGCCCTCACCGCGTTGGTGTTTTTGGGCTCGGTAGTGCTGTTCAAGTTTGTGCCTCAGCAGTTCTTTCCGGCATCCAGTCGTCTTGAGCTGATGGTGGATATGAAGCTGGCTGAGGGCGCTTCGTTGAGCAACACCACCGATCAGGTCAAACAGCTTGAAGCACTGCTCAAGGATCACCCGGGCATCGAGAACTATGTGGCTTACGCTGGCACCGGTTCGCCACGCTTTTACTTGCCACTGGATCAGCAATTGCCAGCGGCCAGCTTTGCCCAGTTTGTGGTACTGGCCAAGACTATCGAGGATCGTGAAAACCTGCGCACCTGGTTGATCGACACCCTCAACGAGCAGTTCCCGACGATACGTTCACGGGTAACGCGCCTGGAAAACGGCCCGCCTGTGGGCTATCCGGTGCAGTTCCGGGTCACCGGCGAGCATATCGAAGAGGTGCGGGCGCTGGCGCGCAAGGTGGCGACCAAGGTTCGCGATAACCCCCATGTGGTCAATGTGCACCTGGACTGGGAAGAACCGAGCAAGGTGGTGTACCTCAATATTGATCAGGACCGGGCACGGGCCCTGGGTGTGAGCACGGCCAACCTGTCGCGCTTTTTGCAAAGCACGCTGCTGGGCTCCACGGTCAGCCAGTACCGCGAAGACAACGAGTTGATCGAGATTCTGTTGCGCGGTACGCCACAGGAACGCACTGAGCTGTCGTTGCTACCGAGCCTGGCGGTGCCGACCGACAATGGCCAGAGCGTAGCCCTGTCGCAAATAGCGACCCTGGAATATGGCTTTGAAGAAGGCATTATCTGGCACCGCAACCGTCTGCCGAACGTGACCGTGCGAGCCGATATTTATGGCAAGGAGCAACCGGCCACTTTGGTCCAGCAGATCCTGCCGACCCTGGAAGACGTGCGTGCCGAACTGCCTGATGGCTATTTGCTGGAAGTGGGCGGTACTGTTGAGGACTCCACCCGTGGGCAGGATTCGGTAAAAGCCGGTGTGCCGCTGTTTATCGTGGTGGTGCTGACCTTGCTGATGGTGCAGTTGCGCAGTTTCTCGCGCATGGTGATGGTGTTTCTGACCGCGCCATTGGGCCTGATCGGGGTGACGCTGTTCCTGCTGCTGTTTGGCAAGCCATTTGGTTTTGTGGCGATGCTGGGCACCATTGCGTTGTCGGGGATGATCATGCGCAACTCGGTGATCCTGGTGGATCAGATCGAGCAGGACAAGGCCGCGGGGCTGGACCCTTGGCATGCGATTATTGAAGCGACAGTGCGGCGATTCCGCCCGATTGTACTGACCGCCCTGGCGGCGGTGCTGGCGATGATTCCGTTGTCACGCAGCGTGTTCTTCGGGCCTATGGCAGTGGCTATTATGGGCGGGCTGATTGTGGCGACAGTGCTGACCTTGCTGTTTTTGCCAGCACTGTATGCGGCGTGGTTCAAGGTGAAGAAGGTCTAGGCACAAGAGCCCACAGCCCACTCCCTTCGGGAGAGGGCTAGTGAGGGTAGCTCTTAAAGCGCCCCAAACACCTTCTTGGCCAAACTGGTCGCTGCCGCCGCCGGGTTCTGGCGGATGGTTTCTTCCTGTTTGCCGATCATTTCGAACAGGCCATCGAGCGCCTTTTCAGTGACATAACTCTCGATATTGGCGCTTTTGGCGTCCACCACACCAAAGCTGGCCGCTTGCCCGGCGAATGCGTTGTACTGCTGGGCCAGGCCTACCTTGTCTGTCGACGCCTTGACGATTGGCAGGAACTTGGCGCGGATCTGTGCGCGGCTGCTTTTGTCCAGGTATTGGGTGGCCGAATCCTGACCACCGCTCAAGATGCCCTTGGCATCCGCCACGGTCATTTTTTTCACCGCATCGACCAGCAAGGCCTGGGCCTGTGGCACGGCCGCTTCTGCGGCTTTGTTCATGCTGGTTTCAAGCTGGTCGACCTGGGTGCCCATGCCGAATTGCTTCATCTTTTTCGCGACTTTGCCCAAGTTGCCCGGCAACTCGATCTTGACCTCGGGGTTGTTGCTGAAACCACCCGGGGTGCCCAGTTGCTTGACGGCAATTTGCGCACCTTGGGTCAGGGCGTCTTTCAGGCCGCCCGTAGCGTCGCCTTGCGACAGGTCGCTCAGCGATACCGCCAGGGCATTGGCCGAAATCAGCAGGCCTGCGCACAGGCCCGCGAAACGTAGAGAAGGACGCAGCATGGGGGTAACTCCTTGATTAGCGAACCTGATCCACACGCAGGCGGATCGGCTGCTGGGTTTTTGCATTCAGATCGACGCTGTTGCGCTCAGTGCTGATAAACAGCAACTGGCCGTTCTCTTCGATCCGCGCACTCACTGCGTAGGTATGGCCGGGCTTGATCAGCGCCGGGTCATAGGTCAGGTGAAACGGCAGCGGCACCTGGCCCTTGATCGGGCCGCTTTGCTTGGCAAGGGTCACCGCTGGAGCGTCGGCCAGGGAAACGTCTTGCAAGCTTACTTCCAGTGTAGCGGTAGGCGGCAGGGCGATACGTTGCAGGTAAAACACTTCACCGTCGAGGGACGCTTGCGGGGTGGAGGTCATCGAGCTACAGGCTCCAAGCAGGGCGGTCAGGCTCAGTAAGAGGACCTTTTTCATAGGGGTAAACTCCGTTTTATTTCCTGGGTGAGACATTTCACACTGGAGAGTGGAAAGGATTCTAGCAATGAAGTTCCCCGTGAAGCGGTAATCCTGTATCAGAAAACCTCCTCTGATTCAGCGCGCTATTCAGTCAGAAGTCACGTCTTGAGGGGCGATAGTCGAGCTATCGAGAACCAGGGTCGGATTGTCGGCACACTCCGGTTTGATGCCGTCGCCACCGGCAATACCACCGTCAGGAGTACTAACCTGCCAAGGTGTGGCATTGCATTCAGGGTGAGTGGCGTTGTCGATGGGCTTCTTGGCGTTGTTGCCGCCGTGAGTGCTGTCATCGGCCTGTTTGACTTGCCAGGGAGTGCCAGGATTGTTGGTTGTTTCGTTGTCTTGGATCATTTTCAGACTTCCTTATCGATTGACTTGAGTTGAATGTGTGCCGAAAAGTTCGGCACACATTCAAGGCTAGTTGCAGATGGAAGGGCTGAAATTGATCGAGACGTTTCGCCAGTACTTTGCAGGTTTATCCGACGACCTCGGTCGTATCGGCTGCATCTTCACTGCGATGCAGCGCCACTTGACGAATTGACAGGCGAATTTCCGCAGGCAGCACGCGTTTGGCTGCTCCCTCGGCCAATTCACCGAGCAGTTCGTGGTAGCTCAGCTTGCCGTTGGCGTCGCGGCGCAGTACGTCTTCTTCGAGCAAGGTCTGGATAAAGTGACGGAACAGGCTCTTGTCGAAGAACTCCGGGGCGTTGAGCCCATGCAGGATCGACAGGCGCTGGGCCATCATGGTGCACAGGTCTTCCAACTCCTCGGCGCTCAGGGTGTTCTGGCCGCTGTTAAGCAGCAAGGAGATGGCCATATAGAAGCGTTGCAGAGTTTGCGCAATGCTTTTGGACAGCAGTGTCAGCAATACAAAGTGTCGCGAACTTGGCGCAGGGCGCAGGTACACGCCTTTTTCGAAGCGCAACAAACCTTGCTCGACAAAGGCTTCCAGCCATTGGTCAACCACGCCGTCGAGCTCTTCCTCAGACCAGCGGATAAACAGCTCTGATTGCAGGTACGGATACAGCGCATGGGTGTAGCGCAGGATCTGTTCGCGGCTCATGCGCGACGTGCTCTGGAAGAAGCTGGCCAGCAACGACGGCAAGGCAAAGATATGCATCACGTTGTTGCGGTAATAGGTCATCAGAACCGCGTTTTGCTCATCCAGATAGAGGATCTTGCCCAGCGCATCGCTTTGCTCGGCCAGCAGGTTCATGTCCTTGACATGCTTGATCAGTGCCGGGCCGTCGCCTTCGGGCAAGGTGGTGTATGGCGAGTAAGGCACACGGCGCAGCAGGGCCAGATACAGATCCAGCACCCGGGCCATGGCTTTTTCGTCCAGGGCCAGGCGGGTAGTGGACAGCAAGGCCAGCGCCACCAGGTTTACCGGGTTGATGGCTGCCGCTTCATTCAGATGGCGGGCAACTTTATCGCCCAGACGGTTGGTGGTCTGGCTCAGCCATTCAGGGCGGTAGGACGGTGCAAGCTCCTGCTGGCGCCAGCCCGGCTGCTCCTGCTCAAGAAATTCGGCCAGTTTGATCGGCTCGCCGAAGTTGACCGCGACCTGACCGAACTTCTGCTTTTTAAGGGCGCCGATCACTTTGAAAATATCGAAAATCGATTCTTTTTTCTTGCTCGCACCGCGTAACTCGCCCAGGTAGGTACGGCCTTCGAGTACGCGCTCGTAGCCGATGTAGACCGGTACAAACACGATCGGCGTGCGCGATGAACGTAAGAAGCTGCGCACGGTGATGGCCAGCATCCCGGTTTTCGGTTGCAGCATGCGCCCGGTGCGCGAACGGCCGCCTTCGACGAAGTACTCCACCGGGAAACCCTTGGTGAACAGGGTATGCATGTATTCGTTGAACACCGAGGTGTACAGCGGGTTGCCCTTGAAGGTGCGGCGCATGAAAAACGCCCCGCCACGCCGTAGCAGCGGGCCCAGTACCGGCATGTTGAGGTTGATACCAGCAGCAATGTGCGGTGGGGTCAGGCCGTTACGGAACAGCAGGTACGACAGCAACAGGTAATCGATATGGCTGCGGTGGCAGGGTACGTAAATGATTTCGTGACCTTGGGCGACCTTCTGCACGCTCTCGATCTGGTTGACCTTGACCCCGTCGTAGATCTTGTTCCAGAACCAGCTCAGCAGCACTTCAAAAAAGCGGATTGCGGTATAGGTGTAGTCCGAGGCGATTTCATTGGCGTAGCGCAGCGCCAGGGCCCGGGCCTTGTCCGGCGAAATATTCTCGCGCTCGGCTTCATCGAGGATCGCCTGACGCACGGAAGGCTCGTTGACCAGACCCTTGACCAGCGTACGCCGGTGCGACAAGTCGGGGCCGATGGTGGAGATTTTCAGGTTGCGAAAGTGCACGCGCAAAATGCGCTGGGCCATGCGCACGGTGCGTTCGTGGCCTTTGTTGAGATCGACCAGCTCTCGCATATGGATAGGGGCGGAGAACTGCACGCGGGTTTTGCGACCCAGAATCAGGATCCGCAGCATACGGCGCAAGCGTCCGGTCACGGCCCAGCTGTCGGCAAACAGCAGCTTCCATGGGCTGGATTCGCTGTCGGGGGACTGGCCCCAGAACACGCTGACCGGAATGATTTGCGCATCCTCGCCCGGGTGCCGGGTCAGGCCGTCGACCAGCCGGGTCAGTACCGGCGGCGCACCGCGCTTGTCCTGACGGCCCAGCCAGTCCGGCTCGGGGGTCAGGTAGAAGAAGGCGGCAGGCTCGACCATCTCGCCCACGGCAACCGGCAGCACCGGGCGCGGCAGACCGGCCTTCGAGCATTCGGCGTCGACCACGGCCAGTTCGGTCAGCGAGGGCGACTGCAGTACATAGAACACCGGTCGGCTGCGATCCAGGTTCAGGGTGAGGGACGACTGATTGATCGTCTCCGAGCGCACCCACAGGTACAGCAAGCGACGCAGGGCGCCAAATACAAGGCGACGAAATGGGGAGGGGGTCATACGGCTTCTGCGTTGGTGGATTAAAAAAACGTCAACAGACCCTAGTGTGCCGTATCTCCTGAAAATCGGCAAAAAAGCGGCGAAGTAATATTGATTGAGTGTTTTTTTACCTGACTTATACTCGGGGGTCTTTCGCGATGCTGCGTAAGACAAAATGTTCAAGAGTCAGGTTCAAACAATAGTTCTCACAGGGCCATATAACGAGCCCGATCAATAATAAAAAGGGGGGAAGGTTCCATGACTACACGTGTAACGGGCAATGTTAAGTGGTTCAACGATGCCAAGGGCTACGGCTTTATTCAGTGTGAAAACGGGGCTGATGTGTTTGTGCATTACCGCGCCATTCGCGGTGAAGGCCATCGCAGCCTGGCTGAAGGCCAGCAGGTCGAATACACCCAGGTCACAGGCGCCAAGGGCCTGCAGGCCGAGGATGTCGTGGGGTTGTAAGGCACTCACTGCCTCCCTTCCCTGTGGGAGCGGGCTTGCTCGCGATTCGGGCGCCGCGGTGCTTCAGGCAAACCGGGTTGATGCAATCGCGAGCAAGCCCGTTCCCACCAAGGGGGGCAACTCAGGAACCGGTTTTCCAGGTGATTTCTTCCTGGCCGTCTTCACTGATGCGGATCCAGCGGTCGGCATCGGCCTCGCCCTGTTCTTCGACCCAACTGCCCGGCGCGCAACGCACTTCGATGTTCAGGGCTGCAAAAGCCGCCTTGGCGCAGGCAATGTCGTCTTCCCACGGTGTCTGGTCACTGTCCAGGTACAGGCTGTTCCATTTGCCCACGGCCTTTGGCATCCAGGTCACGGGTACGTTGCCGGCCATGCACTTCCAGGTTTCGCCTTTCTTTTTCCACTCGGTGCACGGCCCCAGCACTTCGGCCAGCCAGGCTTCGACGTCTTTGTAAGTGACCGCTTCTTTCAGGTAAATCTCGATATCGGGTTGGCGCATGGATGTCCTCACTGCGTGTCTGAAAAATCCATTCGCGGATTAGTCGGGCCAAGGGCATGTGCCCTTGGCC
>Ga0302347_1003403_pt1 | contig 14123 bp, 14 predicted proteins | sample PhyWR1_FD_202178 | JGI IMG/M metagenome (GOLD analysis project Ga0302347, IMG submission 202178) | Leaf surface microbial communities from wheat plants in UC Gill Tract Community Farm, Albany, California, United States - DLSL W.R1 (v2)... | ecosystem: Host-associated > Plants > Phyllosphere >...
TGGACCCGAAATTTTTTATCAAGCGTGTGCCGCAGTCGTTGATTGCGGTGATGGGCGCGGGTTTGCTGGTGGGCTCGTTTTACGGTCTGGCACCGCTCTACGCATCGCAGCAAGGGCTGTCTACCGAACTGGTCGGCTTGTATATGGGTAGCTGCATTTTTGCCGGCTTGCTGGTGCAGTGGCCGTTGGGCTGGTTGTCCGACCGTTATGACCGGCCGTTGCTGATCCGTATCTTCGCCGGCTTGCTGGCGGTGGCTGCGTTGCCGTTGGCGATCTTGCCGGCGGTGCCCATGCAGGTACTGTTCATTGCCGGTTGCCTGGCGGCTTTGCTGCAATTTTGCATCTATCCGCTGGCTGTGGCCTTTGCCAACGACCATATCGAGCCGGAGCGTCGTGTGTCGCTGTCGGCCATGCTGCTGGTGACTTATGGCGTGGGCGCAAGCGTGGGGCCGTTGGTGGCGGGGGTGCTGATGAAACTGTTTGGCAGCCAGATGCTCTATGGGTTTTTCAGCGTGGCAGGGTTGATCCTGGTATGGCGGATTCGCCCGAATGCGGTGACCAACCTGCACCAGGTCGATGATGCGCCGCTGCATCACGTGGCCATGCCCGACAGCATGTCCAGCTCGCCGCTGGTCGCCGCCCTTGACCCGCGGGTGGATGAGCAGGTGGTCCAGGAGCAAATGGTGCAGGAACCGGTGGTGGAGGAGCAGGAGCCAGAACCGGAACCAGAGTCCAAAACATAGGCAATACCCCTGTGGGAGCGGGCTTGCTCGCGATGGCATCAGCGCGGTTTTTCAGCCAGACCGCGCCCTCTGCATCGCAGGTAAGCCAGCGACCACTGTTTCAATAATCATCGTCTTTATCGAACTGGCGCGCCTCGCGCTGCAGTTGATAGACAAACCGCTCGACCTGGCGCTGCACTGCGCCGCTGATGTTGTGAAAGCGCATCCCGGCAAAGGTGATATTCAGCCGCTCTTCAAAATGCAGGTAGCGCAACTCCACCGGTGTCGACATCAGGCCAAACGGCAGGTCGGCGCTGAAGCGCTCATACACCTGGCCCAGTTGCATGCCCTGGCTGATATCCCCCTCAAAACGCAATTTGCAGCCGGTTGCCGAAACGTCCAGCAACTTGCCCTTGATCGGCGCCTTGAGCTTGTCACCCGCCACTTGCACATTGACCAGATTGGCCAGCCGCAGGGCCGCACGGAACGCATTGCGGCGCTGGTGGTACACCACTTCGTGGGGCATCGCGCCGCGATAACAGCGGTGCTCATGACGGTCATCAATGGTCAGCGCCGTGGTGCACTCCCAGGCGATACGCACGCCATCATGGAAGCCCTCAACCTTGAACGGCACCCCCGCTTCAAGAAAGCGCTCACCGTCACGGGGGATCATTTCGTCCAGGGCCATGGTGTTGCTCTCGCGATTAACATCCACCACATAGCTCTGGAAGCGCTGGGTGCGGTCCTGGAAAGTAATGATCAGCGGGTCATGGCTCTCTTGCAGCATCCGCAAGTTGGAGGCAATTTCCAACGGCGTGGTAAGCACCTTTGGCGGTTGCGGAGCATCTTGGGCGTCGAACACGTTTGATCAATCTCCAGACAAAATACAGCGACACGCAAAAGATGGGCATTCTGCCATCATGTTGTGTGTCTCGCTACATGCGGTGGTTGCGCGGGCTCAAGCCTGGCTGTAGGCGCGGTGCTTGTTGAGCATCGAGGTGGTGCCGCGTGCGTCATACAGAGACGGGGCTTCGCCGCCATGGAGGATGCGCAACTGGTTGGCGGTGATCGCCTGCTGGGTCTGGATCGACTGACCATTGAGCAGGTTGGCGGCCTGGCATTTCGCTAGCAGCTGGTTCAGTGCATCGCTCTGGGCGAGCAGTTGTGTTCCCACGCTGGAATGGCTGGCCAGGCTTTCGAGGCCGCTGCGGTTGGTGGCCAGGCCAAGGCTGGCGAGAATTTCGCTGCGTCTGCGGCCATGTTGCTCAAGCAAAATGATCAGCGACTGTTTGCGCGCCAGAATGTTTTCCAGCACCTGCATGTCGCGGCCTTTGAGGGCGATGGATTCGTCCTGTAACAGGCCGAGCAATTGCTCGGCAGGAGCGAGGTCATCGTTGATCAGTTGCAGTAAATTTTCGTCGTGCATGGCGGGCTCTGGGAGTTAAGCGTCCAAAAGCGCGGCACTGGCCGTTGGCCTAGCGCTGGGCTTCCATGTCAAGCAGTTTGCTGGCGATCCGGTCGCTGTCGACTTTGTAGCTGCCGTCCGCGATGGCTTGTTTAAGCTCTGCCACCCGATTTTTGTCGACTACAGGTTGGTCACGCAACGAGTCGCTGATCTTCTGCAACTGTTGAGCCTCTTGGCTGAGGTGAACAGATTCCCCGCTTGGGGCGCTGACGCCGTTTTGCTCAGGGTTTATTGCCGGGGCCGCTTGCGTGGCGCTGCCGGTTTCCTGGCTGGCGTTACTGCGTGTACTGCCGGTCAGGGGCGGGGCGCTGTTGAGACGACTGAAGTCGATGACCATAACGTTAAACCTCGGGGTATTTGGACGCTTGCCATGTTTTCGGCCATACCCGGAAAAACTTTAGGCTCGATTAATCATGGCTTCACACAGAGCTGTACTGATCTGCGTCAAATGACAGTGTAGGAAAGTCGCGAGACTGATGCCAACTTTCCTATAATGCCACTTCTACTTGCCCGGGTGCTGTCACCCTGGCGCGGATAACACGCTTGGAGTTCAGGTTTTTTACCCGTATTTGCTCGCTAAGGCCACCGTCTGACAGGGCTTCGCCGGGCATCTTGACACTTAATGTGCCGCTGCGCGCGCTGATCACCACATGATCGCCCTTGCGCACGGCTGCGGCCTGCTCCAGGTGGGTGAGGGTCAGCACCTGGTCGGTGACCATGGGCCTGAGCAATTTTTGCCCCACGGCCAGCTCGGTGGCGGTCAGGTAGCCCTGGCTGATCAGGCTGACATCGCGCTCGCGCAGGGTCACGTCGGGGTAGTCGATAACCATGCCGCGCTTGAGCGGGTGATTGACGGTGACTACGTCGCGGAACAGTTTGACCTGGGCCGGCACAAAGATGGTCCACGGCGACAGCCCTTCGCAGCGTACGCGCACGATTACCCGGCCCATGGGTTGCGCCGGGCTTTCGAGGGAAGCTGTCAAATCCTTGTCGCACTGGGCCAGGCGCAGGCGCGGGTCAAGATTGTTGACCTGGATCTGATATCGACCCTCGGTCTGGCTGGTGGCCAGGTAGTCTTCAACCGTGAATTCAAGAAAGCCCTGGGTCACGCCGATAAGCTGTTCAGGCGATGTAAACGCGTCAGCCCTGCTATAAGTGCTGAGTGCAAGCAAGGTGCCCGCCGCCAGCGCGCTCAGACCACAGCGGCGCAGACTCGGCAGGAAAGGTCGGTGGCAGGATTTTGTCGTTTTTGCGTTCATGACCGATAAAAAGCAAGCCCCGTGCCGTTTTCGGAATATGCGGGTTGAAACTTGAAGTTTTTAAGAGGAGCTGAGTATGGCCGGAGTGATGGATGCGGTTAACCAGCGCACTCAACTGGTGGGGCAAAACCGCCTGGAGCTGTTGCTGTTTCGCCTGGATGGGCCACAGCTTTACGGGATCAATGTGTTCAAGGTCCGCGAGGTGCTGCAATGCCCCAAGCTGACCCTGATCCCCAAGTCCCACCCCGTGGTATGCGGTGTGGCGAGCATTCGCGGCGCGACCATACCGATTCTCGACCTGGCGATGGCCACCGGCGCGGGAGCCTTGAAGGATCAAAGTAACCCGTTTGTGATCATCACCGAGTACAACACCAAGACCCAGGGCTTTCTGGTGCGTTCAGTGGAGCGTATCGTCAATATGAACTGGGAAGACATTCATCCGCCGCCCAAGGGCACCGGTCACGACCATTACCTGACGGCCGTGACCCGTATGGACGAGCAACTGGTCGAAATCATCGACGTGGAAAAGGTGCTGGCAGAAGTCTCGCCATCGTCTGAAACCATCAGCCAGGGCGTGGTGGATGTTGAAACCCAAAGCAAGGCGCTGTCATTGCGGGTGCTGACCGTTGACGATTCGTCGGTGGCGCGCAAGCAGGTTGCCCGTTGCCTGCAATCGGTGGGTGTTGAAGTGGTGTCGTTGAACGACGGGCGCCAGGCGCTCGACTACCTGCGCAAGCTGGTGGACGAGGGCAAGAACCCGTCTGAAGAGTTTCTGATGATGATCTCGGATATCGAGATGCCGGAAATGGACGGCTACACCCTGACAGCTGAAATCCGCAACGACCCGCGGATGCAAAACTTGCACATCATTCTGCATACTTCGTTGTCCGGGGTATTCAATCAGGCGATGGTCAAAAAAGTCGGTGCCGATGACTTTTTGGCCAAGTTCCGCCCTGATGACCTGGCAACCCGGGTAGTTGACCGGATCAAAGCAGCAGACCACAGCTAGGGGCGCAGCCCTTGGCGGTCAAAACGATTTAAGAGGCAGGATCATTTGTCGACGGCTAATTTGGATTTTGAACAGTTCCGGGTATTCCTGGAAAAAGCCTGTGGCATTTTGCTGGGTGAGAACAAGCAGTACCTCGTCTCCAGCCGCCTCAACAAATTGATGGAGCAGCAGGGCATCAAGTCGTTGGGCGAGCTGATTCAACGCATCCAGGCTCAGCCGCGCAGCGGGTTGCGCGAGCAGGTGGTCGATGCCATGACCACCAACGAAACCCTGTGGTTTCGCGATACCTATCCCTTTGAAGTGCTGAAAAACAAGGTGTTGCCGGAGCAAATCAAGGCCAGCCCCGGCCAGCGCCTGCGTATCTGGTCGGCGGCTTGCTCTTCGGGGCAGGAGCCGTTCTCGCTGTCGATGGCGATTGACGAATTCGAGCGCAGCAACCTTGGGCAGCTCAAAGCCGGCGTGCAGATTTTTGCCACCGATCTGTCAGCGCAGATGCTTAACACCTGCCGCACCGGCGAATACGACAACCTGGCCATTGGCCGGGGCCTGTCACCGGAGCGCCTGCAACGTTATTTCGATCCCAAGGGACCGGGGCGTTGGGTGATCAAGGCGCCGATCAAAAACCGCGTGGAGTTTCGCCCGTTCAACCTGCTGGACAGCTACGCCAGCTTCGGCAAGTTCGACATCGTGTTTTGCCGCAACGTGCTGATCTACTTCTCGGCCGAAGTGAAAAAAGACATCCTGCTGCGCATTCACAGCACCTTGAAGCCGGGCGGGTATTTGTTTCTGGGCGCCTCTGAAGCCCTCAACGGCTTGCCGGACCACTACCAGATGGTGCAATGCAGCCCGGGGATCATTTACCAGGCGAAATAGGCTGGGAAAACCCCGTAGATACTCTGTTGCAGGTCAAGCCCTATTGTGGGAGCGAGCCTGCTCGCGAACGACCTTCGCGAGCAGGCTCGCTCCCACAGTTGCAGTGTTCCTGTAGCTGCCGAAGGAACGAGGCTGCGTTCGGCTGCGAAGCAGTCGCAAAATCAGGGGCTGCGGTGTAACAGTCAAACCCGGCTACCAGGGTTTTTACGACGACTTCGTCGCCGAACGCAGCCTGGTTCCTTCGGCAACTGCTACGACGAATCCAAAGCAAAGCGGCAGAAAACCGGCAGTCAGCGGTCAAGCATTGCCGCTTTTTTGCCATTGCCATCTCCCGCCTCCCGGCAAACCCTTGTGTTACGGGGCTGTAAAAACTGGCACGGGGTTTGCTCTATCCCTGTCATGTAAAACCTGAACCACATTCTCAGGTCAGCCCACAAAGGTTTTTCGAGATGAGCATCAGCTTCGATAAAGCGCTTGGTATCCATGAACAGGCCCTGGGCTTTCGTGCCCAGCGCGCTGAAGTACTGGCCAACAACATCGCCAACGCCGACACCCCGAACTACAAGGCTCGGGATCTGGATTTCGCCTCTGTGCTCGCCGCCCAGAACGACAAAAACCAGAACGGCACGTTTGCGTTGAACAAGACCAACACCCGCCATATCGAAGCCCAGGGCCTGAGCAGCGGCGACGAGTCGCTGCTGTACCGCACGCCGATGCAGCCGTCGATCGATCAGAACACCGTGGACGCTCAGCTTGAGCAGTCGAACTATGCAGAGAATGCGGTCAACTTCCAGGCCAGCTTCACCCTGCTCAACAGCAAATTCAAAGGGCTGATGTCGGCCCTGCGCGGGGAGTGATCCATGTCTCTATCCAGTGTCTTCAATATTGCCGGTAGCGGCATGAGTGCCCAGACCACGCGCCTGAACACCGTGGCCAGCAACATCGCCAACGCCGATACGGTGTCGTCGAGCATCGACCAGACCTACCGCGCCCGCCACCCGGTGTTTGCCACTATGTTTCAAGGTGCGCAAGGCAGCAGCGGCGACTCGCTGTTCCAGAACCAGGACGCCGCCGGCCAGGGCGTGCAGGTGTTGGGTGTGGTTGAAGACCAGAGCGAGTTGCAGGCCCGCTACGAGCCCAACCATCCTTCTGCCGACGCCAAGGGCTATGTGTATTACCCCAACGTCAATGTGGTTGAAGAAATGGCCGACATGATTTCCGCCAGTCGTTCGTTCCAGACCAACGCCGAGCTGATGAATACCGCCAAAACCATGATGCAGAAGGTCCTGACCCTCGGTCAGTGATAAGGGGCGACGCAAATGAGTGTGACCGATTCCACCAGCGGCTTGACCCTTAACCAGGTGCTCGCCAACTCCGCCCAGGCCAAGACCACTGACACCAGCCTGGCGGCGGCCTCCAAGGCGGTATCCGGCAACACGGCGCTGGGCAAGGATGCGTTCCTGCAACTGCTGGTTACCCAGCTGAAAAACCAGAACCCGCTGGACCCGCAGGACAACACGGCGTTCGTTGCGCAACTGGCGCAGTTCAGCAGCCTGGAAGGCATCACCACGCTCAACGATACGGTCAATTCGATCTCCGGCAACTTCCAGTCTTCGCAGGCGTTGCAGGCCTCGTCGCTGGTGGGGCGTTCGGTGATCGTGCAGACCGGCGAAGCCTATGTGGATCCGGCCAGCGACAAGCCCTTCAACGGCACCGTGGTGGTCAAGGATGCTGACTCCAAACCCGTTATCACCATCACCAATGCCGACGGTGAGGTGGTTCGCACCATCGACATGGGCACCCAGAAAGCCGGCAACGCGGAGTTCACCTGGGATGGCAAGGACGACGAGGGTGTGCTGCTGGAAAAGGGCTCCTACACCTTCACCGCATCCAGCAAAACCGACGCCGGTACCACGGCGCTCACCACCTATCTGCCAGCCACGGTCAACAGCGTGACCCTGAGCAAGACCGGCGGTGAAATCATGCTCAACCTCGCAGGCCTGGGCAGCATTGGCATGTCCAAAGTCCAGACCATTGGCTTGTAAGCCGACTCATACGCCTCAAGGAGAGAAACATGTCATTCAATATCGGCCTTAGCGGCCTCTATGCGGCGAACAAGCAGCTGGACGTGACCGGCAACAACATCGCCAACTCTGCGACCACCGGCTTCAAGGCCTCGCGTGCGGAATTCGCCGATATCTACTCGGCCAGCAAGCTGGGTACCGGCAGCAAGACCATCGGCAGTGGCGTGAACCTGGCAGCGGTCTCGCAAAACTTTGGTCAAGGTGCGGTTAACAACACCGGCAACCTGCTGGATATGGGCATCCAGGGCAGCGGCTTTTTCGTGCTCAGTGACAACGGCTCCCTGAGCTATACCCGCGCCGGTACGTTCAAGGCCGACAAAGACGGTTTCGTCACCAGCTCTGATGGCACTGCGCGCTTGCAGGGCTATGGCGTGGACGCCAATGGCAATATCGTTAATGGCGTATTGACCGACCTGCGTATCGATACTTCCAACCTGGCGCCCAAGGCGACGGGCTCGGTGGACTCGACGATCAACCTCAATTCCAACGCTGCGGTGATTGATCAGACCGCCAACCCGTTCGACCCGAGCAAAGCCGAATCCTATACGAAAAGCTTCAGTACTACGGTCTACGATACCCAGGGCAATCCACACCCGATGGACCAGTACATGGTCAAGACCGGTGCCAATACCTGGAAGGCCTACACCCTGATTGACGGTCGCAACCCCGATGGCAGCGCAGTGAGCGGAGACGGCGCGAAGGCGCCGGTGGCTTCGATCATGCAATTCGACTCAGCCGGCGGGCTGACCAGTGTGACGACGCCCAACCCGGTGGCCGGCGAACCCGATATCGTCAGCAACACCCTGACCGTCAGCACCTGGATGCCGGGCGCCATGGTCAATGGCAAGTGGGCGTCCAACGGCGCGGCAGCCAAGGACACCGGGATTGCCATCGACATGGCCAAAACCACTCAGTACAACACCGACACCTCGCGCAACCCGCCGACCCAGGATGGCTACGCTACCGGCCAGATCAACAACCTGACCATCGACGGTTCGGGTGTGATGTTCGCCAACTTCAGCAACAACCAGAGCCGTGCCATTGGCCAGATTTCCCTGGCCAGCTTTACCAATGAGCAGGGTCTGCAACCAGTGGGCGGCACGGCCTGGAAAGAGACCTACGCCTCGGGCGTGGCGGGCTACGACGCACCGAAGGTCGGCAGCCTGGGCGCCATCCAGTCCAACTCGCTGGAAGACTCCAACGTTAACCTGACCAGTGAGCTGGTGGACCTGATCAAGGCCCAGAGCAACTACCAGGCCAACGCCAAAACCATCTCGACCCAAAGCACCATCATGCAGACCATCATTCAGATGACGTGATAGCGCTGCGACCATGATCCTGCGGGCATCGGGTGCGTGAGCAATATATAACCTGCGGGAGCTGGTTTGCCTGCGATGCAGACGCTGCGGCATGTCAGGCAAACCGGGCTGATGCCATCGCGAGCAAGCCCGCTCCCACCATGTTCGTCGCGGGTCTCAGCTGAACTCCACCTGCTCCGGTACCCGCGTCATCAGCACCTTGCCAGCGCGGATCGATACCCGCGCCTTGGCCTGGCGGCGCACCGCTTCGTAATCACTGTCGGCATCCAGCACCACCAGGTTCGCCGGGCGACCCACTGCAATGCCGTATCCTTCACCCAGATTCAGCGTCCGTGCACTGTTGTCGGTGACCAGGTCCAGGCTGCGCGCCAGGTCTTCAAAACCCATCATGTGGCAGATATGCAGCCCGGCATCCAGCACCCGCAAAATGTTGCCATTACCCAGCGGATACCACGGGTCCTTGATCGAGTCCTGGCCAAAGCACACGTTCATGCCGGCACGGTCGATTTCAGCCACCCGGGTCACGCCACGGCGTTTCGGGAAGGTATCAAAACGACCCTGCAAATGGATGCTTTCGGTCGGGCACGAGACAAAGTTGATCTTTGATGCCTTGAGCAAGCGGAACAGTTTGGAGCAGTAGGCATTGTCATACGAACCCATCGCTGTGGTGTGACTGGCGGTCACCCGGCTGCCCATGCCGCGTACCCGGGCCTCTTCGGCCAGCACTTCAAGAAAGCGCGAGTGGGGATCGTCGGTTTCGTCGCAATGCACGTCCACCAGGCACCCCGTGCGCTCGGCCAGATCCATCAGGAACTTGATCGAACTGACTCCCTGCTCGCGGGTGTTTTCAAAGTGCGGGATGCCACCCACCACATCGGCGCCCAGCTCCACGGCCAGGGTCATCAGCTCACGGCCACCGGCATAGGACTCGATGCCTTCCTGGGGGAATGCCACGATTTGCAGGTCGATCAGGTGGCGGGTTTCATCGCGCACTTCAATCATCGCCCGCAAGGCAGCTAGGGTTGGATCGGTGACGTCGACATGGGTGCGCACATGCTGGATGCCGTGTTCGGCCAGCATGCGGACAGTGGCGTGGGCACGCTGCTTGGTGTCTTCATGGGTGATGGTTTCCTTGCGCTGCGCCCAGCGTTCGATGCCTTCGAACAGGGTGCCGCTGAGGTTCCACTCGGGCTGGCCGGCGGTCAGGGCCGCGTCCAGATGGATATGCGGTTCTACAAAAGGCGCAATCAGCAACTGACCGCGGGCGTCGATATCGCCGGCTTGCGCCGGCACGCTGCCTGCCTGCAGGGTGATGGCACTGATCAGCGCACCTTCACAGGTGACCGTGTGCAGACCCGAGGTTTTACGCAGTGTGGCATTGATGATCTTCATGGTCGTTCCTGTCGTTGAGCTTCGGACATGCGCCACACCAGCAGGGCCACCGAAGCATTCATTCTGAATAGGGGGTCATCGATCGACTGGGCGCTGTTTTGCTCGATGCGTTGCATGCGTTGATTGATGGTATTTCGATGGATGCTCAGGCGTTGCGCGGCCTTGAGTGCGTTACCGTTCTCCTGGAGCAGGGCATCCAGGGTATCGATCAAGGTATGGGGTTGCTTGCGGTTGGGTTCGATCAGCGGCCCCAGGGTTTGCTGTACGAAAGCCTCGATCACCGAGCGTTCGCCCACGGCCTGCAGCAGACGCAACACGCCCAGTTCGCTGAAATCGCAGAGGCCGGTGGCCGGGCGCAGGTTTTCTGCAACATCCAGCGCCTGGCGTGCCTCGTTGAGGGCCCGGTGATAATGGGCGCAATCCTCGACCTTGCCTGCCAGCCCCATAAACAGCGCCAGATTACCGATGATGGCCTGCAAGTCTCGATACAGGCTCGCCAGTTCTGTGCGCAGGTTGTTGTCTTCAGCGAGCAACAGGATGAACAGATCACCCTGCACGATCACCGGCAACGCGCGGGGCAGGGCACGGCTCCACACGTCGAGGTGATCCTGTACGGTCTGGCGGGTGTGTTGCAACAGGCGTTCTGCCTCCTCGGGTGCGTGACTGGCAAACAGTACACTGACTGCTGACAAGCGTAGCGCAACCAGGCGGCACGGTTGGTCCAGCGCCAGCTGCAAGTGCGTTGCGCGCTGGCGGAGGGTGGCCAGGCTGGGGTAATCGCCACTGAGCAGTTGCGCCAGAATGTCGTGGCGCGAGCGTTTGGTCTGGGCCATTTGTACCAGTGCAGTACCAATCAAATGGGTGACGATGACCATTCTCAGCAAGTACGGTTGCTCGATCAGGGGCACGCCGCGGGCTTCGGCCAGTGCAATCACCGATGGGGGAATGCTGTGGATGAAGGTCTCGCCGGTCAGGATCACCAGTCCGGCAATCGCACAGTCACTGCCTTCGTCGATCAGGCGCAGCAAGTTGGCCTCGTCACGGGGGTGGTTGATCCCGGTGACAAACACCAGCTCACCGCCCATGACCCAGCCGGCGATGCCTTCGTTCTCGGCCACATAGGACCAGCGCACGCTGCGCTGGCGGTTGCGTGCGCCGGCCAGCAGGGTCATCTCTTCGAGGCCGGGCAGGGCCAGGATCTCTTCAACGGTCAGGCTCAAAGGGGCTCCTGGGCGGTGGGCAGCACCGCCGGTTGACGGCTGAGTTTCAGCAGCACGATATAGACGATGGCCGATGCGCCAATGCCTACCAGGGGCGCAATCCATGGCGACAAATAGGCCAGCAAGGCGCCCACGGCATAGGCGGTCAGCCCTGCCAGGTTGTAGCGAGGTAACTGGACACTGGCCAGAGCCGGGTATTTGCCGCGATGGCGAAACCAGAAGTCGGCCATGATCACGCCGCCAATGGGCGGGATGACCGAACCCAGCAGCACCAGAAACGGAATCAGCATTTCATACATGCCGCCCATCGCCAGCAGCACGCCCACGGCGGCGGCGAGCAGGGTCATGGTGCGCCGGCGTTCGCTGCGCACCAGATGGCAGGTGGCAGCGGCCACGTTGTAGATGGTCGGGCCCTGGATCGTCCACAGGTTCAGGCACAGCATGACTACGGCGGCAAACGACAGGCCTTGCAGCATCATCACTTCGACGATGTCGGCCTGTTGATAAACCATGGCGCACCAGGCGCCGGCCACGATCATCAGGCCATTGCCCAGCAGAAAGCTGACCACGCTGGCGGTCACGGCGATGCGTCCGCTGCGCGACAGCCGCGTCCAGTTGGTGGCCTGGGTGGCACCGCTGGCGAAGGTGCCAAAGACCATGGTAATGGCTGCCGAGACGGTCATGGTCTGCTCCGGGATCACCGCTGCCAGCCCGGAAAATCCGCCGACATGCTGCGTGGCGATATACATGGAGGCGATCAGCAGGACAAACATCAGCGGCACCGAAACCCGCGACAGCACATCCAGGCCTTTATAGCCGATGATCGCCGTGATGCTGAAGCCCATGCCGAAAAACACCATCAAGGGCAGGGTGAAGCCTTCGGCCAGGCCGAGCATCTTTACCAGCACGATGGCCACGGTTGCCGTGCCCCAGGCGTACCAGCCGAGTTCGGCAAAACCGAGCAGGAAGTCCGAGAGGCGGCTACCGGCCTCACCAAAGCAGAAGCGTCCCATCAGCACCGTGTTCAGGCCGCTGCGCGAAGCGATCAGGGCCAGGGCGGCGGCATACAGCGCCAGCAGGGTATTGCCGATGGCCGCAATCCACAGCATATCGACAAAGTTGAAGGCCATGCCCAGCTTGCCACCGGCGAACATGGTGCCGGTAAAGAAGGTAAAGCTGAACAGCACCATCGAAATCGACAACAGCCCCTTGCGGGCTGAACGCGGGGCTTCGCTCAAAGGAAAATCGCCGGGTGAACTCATGGTCTATTTCTCCGCCTCGAATGGGGTGCGCCGATATCGGTGCCACCTCGGGGCTAGAGCAATAAGCGGGCCTGTTTTGCCGGGGCGGGGAAATACGAGAAAAGCGGGCAGACCTCATGCTTTAGGGTGTGCAATATGCATGTTTTGGTAGGTTATTACTGAAGTTGAATGTGCAGAGTGATTCATTGTGAGGCGCTGACGCACTGTTTGTGCTCGCGGTTGTTACCCCTCGATACTCTTCAATACGCGGTTGAATTCAGACGTTATTCTTTGCCGTTCTTTCGCCTTGTAGATCGCCGGTTTTGGCTCAAGCCATTAATGGTGGAACCAGTCGTAATCGTCACGTCAATTGATGGGATATAACCAGTTGGTTGGCAGTGGTAGCGATAGTTCGTTAATGAGTTTTAATATGTAGCAGGTAGCAGCTGTTACTTTTGGGTGAGGTTTAAATGTCCTATTTTTCCGACAACCTGGATGCTCTACCGACGCTGGAGCATGCATTCTGTACGGTCAACGATATTCGCAAGCCCATGACTCTTTTTTGTTGTGCTCAAGAGCATGGTGCCAAGGTCATTGAAGCAGGCGATGAAGATGAGTCTGGCATCATCGCAGGGGATGCGATTTTCACACGTACAACCCGGCCCATAGGGATCGTGACAGCAGACTGTCTGCCTATTCTTATAGGGTCTGAAAAGGACAGGTTTGTTGCAGCCATTCATGGAGGCTGGCAAGGATTGGCGGCAGGAGTAATAGAAAATTCAATTCTTGCATTCCGACAGGCAGGTATTTGTTTAGATAGCTTGCAGGTCGCAATAGGCCCTGCCATACAGTCATGTTGCTATGAAGTTGGAAAGGATCTTGTCGAAAAAATAGAACATGCACATGGGCACCTTTGGCATAACCGTCAGGCGCCATGGTCAACTGCTCGTAAAGAGCAAGGGCTTGACGTCAATTCTCGTAGAGCACCTGTAAGCCATAACGAGGCCTGGGTTGATCTCACGCTCTATTGTCTTTATTTGCTAGAGGCTTCGGGGGTAGGGCGGGAGCAAGTACAGACGGCACAAATATGCACGTATTGTGCTGGGCATGACTGGGGTAGTTTCAGGAGACGAACGCACCGGGCTGAGGAGAAAACGTTTCAGTACTCGTGGATACGCTTGCGAGAGCGTTGATATGTGAGAAAGGTAGGAGCGCGTTCAATTTCTTTAGAAAATTGTTGTCCGCTCTGCAAAACAAAACCCCCGCCAAACCCAACTGTTGCCAGGGTTTAACGGGGGTTTTGGGTCAGGCGGTTTGACCCGCCTGCCTGCTCAGCTTATTGGCAAGCTTCGCAATCCGGCTCGTCAATGGCGCAAGCCTTTGGCACCGGTGCCGGGCCGGCTGGGGCCGCAGCAACGTCTTCACTGTTTTTGCCGCTCGATACTGCGTTGAGCTTGCCGGTGTTGACGGTGGACTTCTCGGTGCTGGTCGCAGCCAGGGCACGGAGGTAGTAGGTGGTTTTCAGACCACGGTACCAGG
>Ga0302347_1003404_pt1 | contig 14122 bp, 16 predicted proteins | sample PhyWR1_FD_202178 | JGI IMG/M metagenome (GOLD analysis project Ga0302347, IMG submission 202178) | Leaf surface microbial communities from wheat plants in UC Gill Tract Community Farm, Albany, California, United States - DLSL W.R1 (v2)... | ecosystem: Host-associated > Plants > Phyllosphere >...
GCCAGCACCTGGCGTTGAGGGTGCCAATGAACCTGTGGGAGCTGGCTTGCCTGCGATGCTTGCAACTCGGTCTGTCTAAATAACCGGGGCGCTGCCATCGCGAGCAAGCCCGCTCCCACAGTGGGTCAGGCCAGCACCTGGCGTTGAGGGTGCCAATGAACCTGTGGGAGCTGGCTTGCCTGCGATGCTTGCAACTCGGTCTGTCTAAATAACCGGGGCGCTGCCACACTGGATCAGGCCAGCACCTGACGCTGAGGGTGCCAATGAACCTGTGGGAGCTCGCTTGCCTGCGATGCTTACAACCCGGTAGGTCTGAATGACCAAGGCGCTGACACAGTGCGCTTGATTAGAACGCACCCATGTAGTCACGCTTGCCGATCTCAACACCATTGTGGCGCAGGATCGCGTAAGCCGTGGTCACATGGAAGAAGAACTGCGGCAGGCCGTAGGTCAGCAGGTAAGCCTGGCCCGTGAAGCGTTTTTCTTTAGGCGTGCCCTGACGGGTGATGATTTCGATGCCTTCCTTGCCATCGATTTGCTCTGGCTTGATCCCGTCGACAAACGCCAGCACTTTGCTGATCAAGGCTTGCAGGTCGGCAAAGGTCACTTCGCTGTCGTCATATTTTGGCAATTCGATTTCAGCCAGACGGCCCGAAACACCCTTGGTGAAATCAACGGCGATTTGCACCTGACGCACCAGCGGGAACATGTCCGGGGCCAGGCGCGCCTGCAAAAACACGCTCGGGTCGATGTTCTTGGCCGTTGCGTGAGCTTCAGCCTTGGCCAGCACACCGCTAAGGGCGTTGAGCATTTGTTTGAACACTGGAACGGAAGCGGCGTACAGAGAGATAGTCATGGAAGTCTCGACAGTCTGTGGGCAGGAATGCAATGTGCGCCGATTATAGACACGCCAGCGCCCATCTGGTGTATGAAGATCAACCCCAAGCTCAGCCCCTGGACACCCATATGCCCTCCGCTCATCCCTCTACAGCTCCAGCAGCGGACCCGACCCAGGCGCTCTATCGCAAAATCACCCGCAAACTCATTCCCTTTCTCTGCTTCTGTTATCTGGCCGCTTATCTGGACCGGATCAATATCGGCTTCGCTAAATTGCAGATGCTAGGTGACCTGCAGTTCAGCGAAACGGCATTTGGCCTGGGGGCGGGGCTGTTTTTTGTCGGCTATATCCTGTTCGAGGTACCCAGCAATCTGCTTCTGGAGAAAGTCGGCGCCAGGGTCTGGATAGCCCGGATCATGATCAGCTGGGGCCTGCTTTCGGCCTGCACCCTGCTGGTCACCACGCCTGCCCAGTTCTATGTTGTACGCTTTCTGCTGGGGGTGGCCGAAGCCGGTTTTCTGCCCGGGGTGCTGTATTACCTGACCACCTGGTTCCCGACCCAGCGACGGGGCCGCATCATTGCCCTGTTTATGATCGGCATGCCGCTGTCCAGTGTCGTTGGCGGGCCACTGTCGGGCTGGATCATGGTCGCCTTCGACAATACGGCGGGGCTGCGCGGCTGGCAGTGGCTGTTTGTGCTTGAGGCGATCCCCAGCGTATTGCTGGGCATCCTGACCTTCTGGGTTCTGCCAGACAGCCATCACACGGCAAAATGGCTGAACGCCGACGAAAAAGCGTTACTGGAACAGCAACTGCACCAGGACAACGCCGAAGGCCAGAACAGCAAGCACAGTTTTCGCGACGGGTTCTTTAACCTCAAGATCTGGATGCTGGGGGGTATCGACTTCTCCATCCTGCTTAGCGCCTACGCAATGGCATTCTGGATGCCGACGTTTATCCGTAACGCCGGTGTGGCCGACAACTTCCATATTGGCCTGCTCACCGCCCTGCCCAGCGTTGCCGCCCTGATCGGCATGCTGATGATTGGCGCCAGCAGCGACCACCATCGAGAACGCCGCTGGCATATCATTGTGCCCTTTATGATTGGCGCGGCCGCGATGGCAGCCAGCACTTTTTTCAGCGACAACCTGCTTGTGATCGTTTTGCTGTTTGCCATTGCCTCGGCCGCCATCATTGGCGCCGTACCGGTGTTTTTCAGCTTGCCGGCCACCTTTCTCAAGGGCCGTGCTGCCGCTACCGGCTTCGCCCTCGCGTGTTCGCTGGCCAATATCGCAGGGCTGGTGAGCAATTCCCTGATGGGTATCGCCATCGACGTAACGGGCAGCAGTTCCGGCGCGCTGTGGTTCTTCGCCAGTTGCCTGCTAGTGAGCTGCCTGCTGGTGATCGCGCTGCCTGCCAAAGTGGTTAACCGCTGACACGCAAAAAGACTCTCTGCCACAGACGGGGCTAGATGCCAGTCGCTCTACCGCGCAAAAAACACCACAATGGTCGCTGGCAACGGTTACTCAAATTGGAGATGAAAATGGACGTTCCCGCTGATCAGTTCTCAGAACAGGTACCAAACGATGCTGACGCAGGACCTCTGCTCAACAGTACCGAGATCCGTATTCTCGGCTCCCTAATCGAGAAACAGGCCACCAACCCGGAAACCTACCCGCTGACGCTCAATGCCCTGGTGCTGGCGTGCAACCAGAAAACCAGCCGCGAGCCGGTGCTCAACCTGACCCAGGGCCAGGTCGGGCAAAGCCTGCGCGCCCTCGAAGGGCGTGGCTTTACCCGCCTGGTGATGGGCAGCCGCGCTGATCGCTGGGAACACAAGGTCGACAAGGCGCTGGAGCTGGTGCCTGCGCAAGTGGTGTTGCTGGGCCTGCTTTTTCTGCGGGGGCCGCAAACCCTCAACGAGTTGCTGACCCGCAGTTCGCGCATGCACGACTTTGAAGACACCGAACAGGTCCAGCATCAGCTGGAACGCCTGATTGCCCGCGACCTGGCCCTGCTGGTACCGCGTCAGAGCGGCCAACGCGAAGACCGTTACATGCACGCCCTGGGCGACCCGGCCGATATCGAAACCATCATGACTGCACGCCAGCAACCTGCAGAACGCTCAAGCGCGCAGGCAGTCTCTATAGAGCGTTTCGAAGCCCTTGAGGCGCGCATTGCAGCCCTCGAAGCCCGTCTGGCAGAGCTGGAGTAAAAGCGTTTTGGGGGCGAGCTCACTCGCCCCCAATCGCCATCAGCTGCGCGCGAATGCCACGGCCGCCTGGAACTGCTCGGCGGTGGGCCGCACACCGGTGTACAGCACAAACTGCTCCAGGGCCTGAATGGCAATAACCTCAAGCCCGGTGATGACCTGCTTGCCCTGGGCACGACCGCGCACGATCAGGGGTGTTTCAACCGGGATCGCCACCACGTCGAAGATAATATCCGCACGATCAATGGCATCTGCCTCGAAAGCCAGATCATCGGCCTCGGCCCCGCCCGCCATGCCGACAGGTGTAACATTGATCAGCATGTGCGGCCTGCGCTCGCCCAGCTCAGGCTGCCATTCATAACCGCAACTTGCCGCCAGCGCCGCCCCTGTTGCCTCGTTGCGCGCAACGATCAGGCCATTGCGATAACCGCCATCGCGCAGGGCCGATGCCACCGCCTTGGCCATGCCGCCACTGCCGCGCAGGGCAAAGGTCGTGTCTTTGGGTACTTTATGGCTGCCCAGCAGTTGGGCAATGGCTATGTAGTCGGTGTTATAGGCCTTGAGGTGGCCGTCGGTGTTGACGATGGTGTTGATCGAGGCAATGGCCCGGGCTGACGTGTCCAGTTCGTCCACCAGCTCGATGCAGGCCTCCTTGAACGGCATCGACACGCCGCAACCACGAATGCCCAATGCCCGGATACCGGTCACTGCGCCCGCCAGATCCTTGCTGCTGAAGGCCTTGTAGTAAAAGTTCAAGCCCAGTTGTTCGTATAGATGATTATGAAAACGCAGCCCGAAATTACCCGGTCGACCCGACAACGATATGCACAGTCGGGTGTCTTTGTCCGGATTCATTTGCATGCTCATCTCCTTGCTGAATGCTTTTAGATGGACGGCACAAGCCGTACCGGGAGTTTTGTTGGATCATAGTGGAGCGCCAACGCTGAATCGTCTCAGCGCCCGCAGACCTTACACAAAATTTACCCGGGCGCTTCGCAGTTTTTAAAATAAATACGGTCTTAATGTTATCCCCGGGTTTAACTGCGGTCTGGTGCAGGCCGAATCGTCGGGGCGGGAATTCGAGGAATCGTCATGATGCGCAGCATCCCCAAAATCGCTTTGCTTATCGGCACCCTGGCTGTTGCAGGGCAGGCATCGGCCCATGGTGGCTGGGGCCCCGGGCCTGCAATTTTTGGCGCGGTGGTGGGTGCCGCGGTGGTTGGCTCGGTTATCGCTGGCCACGAACAGCGCCCGGTGTATGTGCAGCAACCGGTGTATGTGCAGCCACAGCCGGTTTACGTACAGGCCCCACCTGTTTATTACCAACCGCAACCGGTGTATGTCCAGCCGCCCCAGCCCGTTTACTATCAGGGCTACTACGGTCGACCGCAACCGGTGTACTACGGTCCGCCACGGGGTTACTACGGCCCGCCGCGCTGGTAACCGGTGCTGGCAGCCGGCAGGCTTGGACAGCTGCCGGCAGGTCCGGATAGATCATGTGAATGTCGCGGACAAGACACCGTAACGCCCCGGACTGCGGCATCATGCAGCTTGGCTGGCGCAACAATCGGCACATTCATAAAAACAAGGACGACCTTTATGCCTACACAAAACCCGCACCATATCGTCGGGCTCTGCACCTCCAGCAAGGTGTACAACACTCTGACCGAGCTCAAGCAGCTCGAAGGTCACCGCACCGCCAAACTGCTCTCCCTGCTGACCCAGCACCTGGTTCGCGAAGGGCTGCTGAGTGATCAGGAAGTGATGCACATGCTCGATCAGGTGGTTGACTGACACCTCATCGACATCAATGACCACTATCACGCGCAATGATTTCTTGCGCAGCGGCACAGCCCGTAAGGTAGCGCCATTGTTGAAGGAGGTCTGTATGCCCAAGATTCATGTCATGTCGGTGATCGGCAGTGCCGTTCCCGCCCCGCTGCGTGCCGACGGCCTGCTGGCATGCTGGTATGTGGTCAGTGACGGCGTTGCCGTCAGCGGCCCGTTTACCTCGCGCGCCGCCGCCCAGCTCAAAGCCACCAGCGAAACAGATAAAACAGCGCCACACTCAACGCGACACTGAGCAGCACATTGCGGCTCCACAGCATCAGCCCGATGGCGCACAACCCGGCCAGCAGGTAGGGGTTGGCCAGGCTCAGATCCAGCTGATGGTCCTTGACGAAAATGATCGGCCCGCAAATCGCCGTCAGCATCCCCGGTACGGCAAAGCCCAAAAACTCCTTCACCCCTCGATTCAGGCGAATCGGCAAGCGTGGTTCCAGAAACAGGTAGCGGTTGAAAAACAGGATCAACGTCATCCCGCCAATAATTGCCCAGATCATGCCCAGTACCCTCCCAGCCGCTTGCAGGCATAGCCCGCGACCATACCCGCCAACCCGGCCAGCACAATCGCCGACTCCCACTGCCAGTGACTGAACACCACCACCGTGAACAAAGAGACCGCCACGCAGACCACGGTCGGGATATTGCGCACCACCGGGGTAATCAACGCGATAAAGGTGGCCGCGATCGAGAACTCCAGCCCTAGCTGATCCAGCCCCGGGATGCTCTTGCCCAGCACCACGCCCAGCAGGGTGAAAATATTCCAGCCCACATACATGCACAGCCCCACACCCAGGGCATACCAGCGATTGAAGGTGTTCTGGTCGAAGGGGCTGACCAGGGCAAAGAACTCATCGGTGAGCAAAAAACCCAGCCCGAAGCGCCATTTGGGCTCGAGCGGCGCCACCAGCGGGCGCAAGTGCATGGCATAGAGCAAGTGTTGCGAGGTCAGCAGCAAGGTGGTGACCAGAATCGAAATCGCACTGGCACCGCCCTTGATCATGCCAATGGCAACCAGTTGCGCCGCGCCGGCAAACACAAACAGTGACAGCCCCTGGCTTTGCGCGGGGGTCAGCTGGGCATCGATTGCGGTGGAACCGGCCAGCAGCCCCCAGGGGGCACACGCCAGGGTCAGCGGCAGGCAGGCAATTGCGCCGCGCATAAACGCGGTTCGAGCAAGGGCATCAGGCATCAAAAACATTCCGGCAGTAAGCAGCGGCAAAGGGTCGCAACATCAGGGTAAAAAGTCTTGAACGATCTTGCTCTGCTGCCCTCATAACTTGACGCGGCCCGCGTGAAAACAGCCCGCCGCGTTTGACGAGAGAGCAAACCTGGTCTTTAGTCAGCCGCATTCAAGAGACGTTAATTCCGATCAACCGCTGCCACGAGGAACCACCATGAAAGACCTGAAATCCGCCAAGGAAAGCAGAAAGGCCGATCTGCGGACACCTACGGCACTGAGCGAACAAGCCTGTATCGATATTGCAGCCGAAGTGAACGCGCTGCTCGCAGACACCTTCGCCATCTACATGAAAACCAAGAATTTCCACTGGCACATGTCCGGCCCGCATTTCCGTGATTTCCACCTGCTGCTCGACGAGCAGGCTGACCAGATCTACGCGACCACCGATGCCATTGCCGAGCGTGTACGCAAGCTGGGGCGCACCACGATCCGCTCCATCGGCCACATCAAGAAGCTGCAACGCCTGCTGGACAACGACGCCGACTTCGTGACGCCGGAAGACATGCTGGCAGAACTGCGCGAAGACAATATCCAGCTGGCCGCCTATATGCGTGAGACTCACGACATGTGCTCCGAGCTGGGCGATGTGGCGACTACCAGCCTGCTGGAAAACTGGATCGACGAGGCCGAGCGCCGCGTGTGGTTCCTGTTTGAGTCGTCGCGTACCAAATAACCCCTGCGTAGCAGCTGCCGAAGGAACGAGGCAGCGTTCGATTGCGAAGCGATCGTAAAACCTGAGCATGCGGTTTATCTGTAAAAACCTGTGTTCTGACTTTACAACGGCTTCGCCGCCGGACGCAGCCTTGTTCCTGCGCCAGCTGCTACGGTCACGAGCACCCGCAGAACCATGAATTTTGTTTCACAGTCTTCGAACGCAACGAGCGGTATATTCGCTGCGCTCATTGCTCATTCAATGAACCCCTTGCCCGCACCTCCCCTGCGGGCTTTTTTTCGCCTGTCAAACGCCCTGCCTGAACACCAGCGCCTTGAGGCCGCACTCGACATCGGCGTCCGGGAACTCCGGCGGGTTGTCCAGGCGCTGAACAAAACGCAGGCTCGGCGCATCACGGGTCACGCCATCGATCAAAAAATCCGAACCCAGTGCCGGGTCATTCATGCACGCCAGTACTGTGCCGTTTTCACCGAGCAACTCCGGCAGGCGGCGCACCACGCGCTGGTAGTCCTTGGTCAGCAAAAAGCTGCCTTTCTGAAATGACGGCGGATCGATGATCACCAGATCGTAAGGCCCGGTGCTTTTCACCTTGCCCCAGGACTTGAACAGCTCATGACCCAGAAACGTCACCTTGCTCATGTCATGCCCGTTCAGGCGATGGTTGTCGCGGCCACGGCTCAGGGCCGCACGGGACATGTCGAGGTTGACCACATGCTGGGCGCCGCCTTCTATGGCGGCCACTGAAAAACCGCAGGTATAGGCAAACAGGTTCAACACTCGCTTGCCCCCGGCATTGGCCCTTACCCAGTCACGACCATAACGCATGTCCAGGAACAGGCCGTTGTTCTGTTTGCGGCCCAGGTCCACGCGATAGCGCAATCCGCCTTCAGTCAGCGTCCACTCGTCAATTGCCTCGCCCACCAGCCACTCGGTGTCGCTTTGCAGCGTATAGCGATGTTGCAGCACCAGTGTGTGTGCACCGCTGGCCTGCCACGCGGCTGACTGAACGATGGCTTGCAGCAGTTGCTTGAGTGCAGCCAGTTGCAGGGCCTCGGGCTCCTTGAACAGAGAAACCAGCACCACGCCTTGCAACCAGTCCACCGTCAACTGCTCAAGCCCGGGCCAGCAACGTCCACGCCCATGGAACAAACGCCGGGTTTCAGCAGGCACAGCCTGCAGTGCAGTCAATAAGTGCTGGTGCAGGGTGGTTAACGCTTCAGGAGTCATCAGGCCGACCGGTCAATTTCAAGGGGCCGGCATTTTACACAATTGCACTGCCCTGCCTAATCGGCACAGTGGAAATATTTGTTAATACAGAGGGCGATATTATCGTTTTACAATAATTTTTTATCGCAATACGATAGTTTCACTGCGCAGGGCAATACGCTTTCCCTGGGCGGATTCCGGGCTTTTTACAACCACAAGCAGAACCAGAAGGACTGTTCGATGAAAACCGATCCCCTTGCCAATCGCAGCCGCATCCTGGCCACAACCACGCTGGCACTTGTCGCGGGTATGTTGCTGGCCAATATCGCTTACTGGATTTTCCCCAACGCCATAGGCACTTATGTGGGCGGGTTCAACCTGAGCGCCATGACCGAGACACTGCAGGCCGACATCCCGTTGATGCCCTGGTGGCAGGTTGCTGGTGCCATAACCCTGTCCAGCATCCCCCTGCTGATACTCGCCAAAGGCTTGCTGGCCCTGCGCAGCCTGTTTCTGGCCTACAGCAAGGGCGAGTATTTCTCGACCGAATCTGCCGAGCTGCTGGGTAAAGTGGGTAAAAGCGTTTCTATATGGGTGCTGGCCAGCCTCCTGTTAACCCCGGTCATGAGTGTCTGGGTCACCATTTTGCGGCCTGCGGGCGAGCGCTTGCTCACGATCAGCTTCGAGCCGTCGCATCTTGTTGCCTTGTTCCTCTCGGCTTCCCTTATGATCATCGCCCGCAGCCTGTACAAGGCGTGTTCGTTGGCGCGGGAAAATCAGCAGTTCGTTTAAGAGGCCAAAATGCCGATCGAGATCAAGCTGGACGTCATGCTGGCCATGCGCAAGGTCAAATCCAAGGACCTGGCGCACAGGGTGGGCATTACCGAGCAGAACCTGTCACTGCTCAAGCAAGGGAAAGTAAAGGGCATCAGGCTGGCAACCCTGGAAGCCATTTGCATCGCACTGGATTGTCAACCGGGGGACTTGCTGCATTATCAACCGGAATCGTAAGCACGCACGCCTGCGAGGCCAAGCCCTCGCAGGTGGCGCACCAGGCTCTGCCTGCCTGCACTTCAAAGCCTCCAGTCCGTTCAGCCAACCAACAGCATCCTCCTGCTAGGCTCGCCGCGGCACCCAACCTTTTTACCGGTATATTCGGATTTTCTCTGACAAACCTCCGCAAAATCAGGCATTTCTGCCGCCACTGATCCATACTGACTAAATGTAACGTCATGTGTATAACAGCCGTTGCAGCCCGGTACTTCCCAACCCTTCTTGAGTCATTCTGCGTGAAAATTCATCTTTCCATTTTGAGCCTGTGTTTAGTTCTGGCAGGCACCAGTGCTTCTTCAATCGCCGCAGCGGCTGAAAGCACTTCGGCCCCACGGGATACCTCGCAACTGCACATCGCCTCAGGCAGTGCGCTGCTGATCGACCTGCAAACCAACAAAGTGATTTTTGCCAGCAACCCTGACGCCATCGTGCCAATTGCCTCCGTCACCAAATTGATGACCGCCATGGTAGTGCTGGATGCCAAGCAGTCGATGGACGAATCCATTTCGGTCAATATCAGCGACACCCCGGAGATGAAGGGCGTGTTTTCGCGGGTAAAAATCGGCAGCGAGCTGTCGCGTCACGAAATGATGCTGATCACCCTGATGTCTTCGGAAAACCGGGCAGCCGCCAGCCTTGCCCACCACTATCCGGGGGGTTATGTAGCCTTTATCGCGGCGATGAATGCCAAGGCCAAAAGCCTGGGCATGATGAGCACTCACTATGTTGAGCCGACCGGGTTGTCGATCCACAACGTATCCACTGCCCGCGACCTGAGCAAGCTGCTGGCAGCGGCGCGGCATTACCCGATGCTCAGCCAGTTGAGCACCACCAAGGAAAAGACCGTGGCGTTCCGCAAACCCAACTACAGCCTGGGTTTCAGCAACACCGATCACCTGGTCAGAAAAGACAAATGGAATATCAAGATCACCAAGACCGGCTTTACCAATCAGGCCGGTCATTGCCTGGTGCTGGTCACTGAAATGGGTGGGCGCCCGGTGTCCCTGGTCATTCTGGATGCCTTTGGCAAGTACACCCACTTCGCCGATGCCGGTCGAATTCGCAACTGGGTGGAAACCGGTAAAAGTGGCGGTGTGCCCGACGTAGCCCTGCGCTACAAAGCCGAAAAAAACCTGCAGAAAAACCAGCTGACAGCAGGTCAGGCGGGTAAGTGAAGAAGTACGGGTGAGATGAAATGCAGGCACTTGCCCCGGGGAGAGGATCGGGGACAAATGCCTGCGTACTGCTCGTTACAAACTGCGGATAGAAAGAACCCCGTCACCTGGACGGGGTTCTTGCCTGGCACATGCTCAGATCAGTTTTGCAGAGCAGGCTGCGAATCCCCATTGATCGGAATGCGTTTGGCTTTTGCCTCTTCCGGCACCACCCGCTGCAGGTCGATGCTCAGCAAACCATTGCTCAGGTTTGCGCCTTTGATCTCGATATGATCATCAAGGCGGAAGGACAATTTGAATGCCCGCTGTGCAATACCTTGATGCAAGAAGGTCACGCCTTCTTCGCTGGTGCTTTCGCGTTTGCTGCCGCTGACGCTCAGCACACCTTTCTCTACTTGCAGGTCCAGATCATCTTGCTGGAAGCCTGCAGCTGCTACCACGATGCGGTAGCTGTCTTCACCCCGTTTTTCAACGTTGTAAGGTGGGTAGCCGCCGCTTGAATCGTTGCGCAGTGCGGTTTCAAACAAATCACTAAAACGGTCAAAGCCGACAGAATTACGGAACAGTGGCGCCATTGAAAAAGCGTTGCTCATAATTTCATCCTCCTGATTTCAGCGAGATTTTGTTACGCGACCCGGTTTCGGCATCGCGTACCCCTTAGATAGGGACCGTCAAAACCATTTCAAGGCTTTTTTTGAAATTTTTTTCAGACGCTTCAAGCCACATCGACAGGCGGGTTGTTGACCATGTGCCGGACCTTCTCACAGTCTGTTTCACGACGCATGGCATTGAACAACACCACCGCTTCAGGATAGTTGCGGGTCAACATTGCCAGCCACTGCTTGAGCCGCCCCGGTGCCGAGCGCGGGGTCAGCTGGGCCTCGGCCTGGGCCCAGAAGTCGCGGATCATGGGCTGCAAATCGGCCCAGGTCATCGGCACTACCTCAACACCGGCGCGGGCAGCGGCAATTTGCGCGGCCAGATCGGGGCGCGACACCAGACCACGGCCGAGCATGATGTCTTCAGCGCCACTGATTTCGCGGCAACGACGCCAATCTTCAACCGACCAGATATCGCCATTGGCAAACACCGGCACCTTGACCGCTTCCTGCACCTGGGCAATGTATTCCCAATGCGCAGGCGGCTTGTAGCCATCCATTTTGGTCCGCGCATGCACCACGATCTGGCTGGCGCCGCCTTCGGCCAGGGCGATTGCGCACTCATTGGCGCTGTCGGGCGTGTCGAAGCCCAGGCGCATCTTGGCGGTGACCGGAATATGCGCAGGCACGGTGCGACGCACTTGCAGCAAGATGGCGTACAGCAGTTCGGGCTCCTTGAGCAACACTGCCCCGCCACGGGACTTGTTCACGGTCTTGGCCGGACAACCAAAATTGAGGTCGATCACCCCGCTGCCCAGCTCACAGGCCAATGCCGCGTTATCGGCCAGGCACGCCGGGTCCGAGCCCAGCAACTGCACGCGCAGCGGCACGCCGGAACGCGTTTGCGCACCGTGCTGCAACTCGGGAGCGAGTTTATGGAAGTAGGCTTCGGGCAAAAGCCGTTCGGTGACCCGAATAAATTCGGTCACACACCAATCAATACCGCCGGTGCGGGTCAGGACATCACGCAGGATGTTGTCGACCAACCCCTCCATCGGCGCCAAAGCAATTTGCATGGGTGACTCTCATGAAAAACGTGCGGCAGTTTACGCGGTTCTGCGGGCAATCGGTATGCGCAGGCGCTGACGGTCAGGCCGTCACGACAGCCGGGCCATAACCGTCAAGGAACTCGGGCGGCAGGCGCCTGGCCTTGCCCGTGGACAGTTCGATGCAGACAAAGGTGGTTTGGGCACGCAACAGGGTCACACCATCGCAGGGGCGCACCAATTGAAAGTGACGGGTCATGCGCAGGCGCTGGTCACAATCGACAATCCAGGTGGCTAGCTGCAGCTCATCGCCTTCGTAGGCGCTGGCAAGATAGTCGATTTCATGACGGGAGACCGCCATGGCGCGGTCGAGGCGACGGTACTCGGTGAGGTCCAGCCCCAGGCGCTGCGAGTGGCGCCAGGCGCAGCGTTCCAGCCAGACCACATAGGACGCGTTATTGGCATGACCAAACCCGTCAATGTCTTCGGCCTGCACCTGCAGGTCAATGATAAACGGCGCTGCCAAATCCCAACTCATGCCTTGTCTCCCTGTACATAAATAAGGAGCGCAGTGTAACGCAGAGGAGGCGACGGGAAACTTGAAGAGCTGGAATTAAAAAACTGCAGACAAACAAAAGGGTCATTCAATAATCGAATGACCCTTATAAATCCCGCAAAGCGGGTAATCGTGGCGTCCCCTAGGGGACTCGAACCCCTGTTACCGCCGTGAAAGGGCGGTGTCCTAGGCCACTAGACGAAGGGGACACAAACCCTTCTAACAGTGATCAGCGCTGAGTGCTGATCGATCCAATGCCAGTGTGGCCCGACATTGAACTGTAAATTGGTGGAGCTAAACGGGATCGAACCGTTGACCTCTTGCATGCCATGCAAGCGCTCTCCCAGCTGAGCTATAGCCCCGATTTATCGCCTGGCGGCGGAGCATCACCGAAGTGCTGCTTCTGTAAAACTGGCGTCCCCTAGGGGACTCGAACCCCTGTTACCGCCGTGAAAGGGCGGTGTCCTAGGCCACTAGACGAAGGGGACACAAACCTTCTAACTTGACCAGCACTGAGTGCTGGTCGATTCAATGCCGGTGTGGCCAGGCATTGAACAGTAAATTTGGTGGAGCTAAACGGGATCGAACCGTTGACCTCTTGCATGCCATGCAAGCGCTCTCCCAGCTGAGCTATAGCCCCAAACTTTCAGTCTTGGGTGTTGCCGTGTTGCGTTCTGCTTGTTTCGTGTTGCTGTGTTGACGGGGCGCATATTAAGACCGGATCGGTAGGCTGTCAAACTTATTTTTAAACTTTTTTAAAAAAATTTGCCGTGAGAACAACCACTTACCCTTCATACCCCGTAAATACGGGGCCAAACCCCAACCAAAACCTTGTAGCAGCTGCCGAAGGCTGCGTCCGGCGGCATAGCCGTCGTAAATGCAGAATGCTCGATTTGACTGAAAAACCGTGCATTTAGATTTTACGATTGCTTCGCAATCGAACCCAGCCTCGTTCCTTCGGCAGCTGCTACGGTTTTTTACGCCCTGTTAACCAATCGCGTTAAACAGCTTTTCCCACTCTTTGTTTTCTTTCTTGGACACGCCACCCAGCAGGTCCAGCGCCTGACGCAGGCGGAAACGGGTCAGGTCCGGCCCCAGGATTTCCATGGCGTCCAGCACCGACACAGAGCTGGCCTGCCCCGTGATCGAGGCAAACATCAGCGGCATGGCATCACGCAGCTTCAACTCCAGGCTTTCAACCACGGCCTGGATGCTGCCGGTGATGGCGTCCTTCTCCCACTGACGCAGGCTTTCCAGCTTCCACAGGATCAACTGCATCAATTGACGCACTTGCTCGTTGGACAGTTTCTTGTGCTCAAACAGCTTGGCATCCAGCTGCAGGCCTCCCGAGAAGAAGAACCCGGCCAGCGGTGCAATCTGGCTGAACGTCTCGACACGGCCCTGTACCAGCGGCGCGATTTTCATCATGTACTCGGGGTTCAGCGCCCATTGCTGTACGCGGCTGGCGAACTCGTCCAGCGGCAAATCACGCAGCCATTGGCCATTGAGCCAGGACAGCTTTTCAACGTCGAAAATCGGCCCGCCCAGCGATACACGGCTCAGATCGAAGTTGTCGACCATTTCCTGCAGCGAGAACTTCTCGCGCTCGTCCGGCATCGACCAGCCCATGCGGCCCAGGTAGTTGAGCATCGCTTCAGGCATAAAGCCCATGCGCTCGT
>Ga0302347_1003406_pt1 | contig 14120 bp, 20 predicted proteins | sample PhyWR1_FD_202178 | JGI IMG/M metagenome (GOLD analysis project Ga0302347, IMG submission 202178) | Leaf surface microbial communities from wheat plants in UC Gill Tract Community Farm, Albany, California, United States - DLSL W.R1 (v2)... | ecosystem: Host-associated > Plants > Phyllosphere >...
AAAGCTCTCCGTACATGATTTTTCGGTCACTTTTCGTCCAATGACGCTGTAGGTGCCTGGAAAATTGCAACTTGCCGCGGCTGCACGACAAGTTGATCGGAGCATCCCTAACGGCCATCAAGATGGGAGCGGCGCTGCTTACCAAAGCGAAGCAGTGGGGAGAGCGTGAACAGAGCTTGGCGGTGCAGATCGACACCAGTGCCGAGCGCGTCAATCAGTTGGTGATCGATCTGCTGGATCTCGCCAGATGCAACCTGGGCCTGGGCATCACGGTTCAACGTCAGGATATCGACCTGACTTCGTTGTGTGCCAGGGTGGTACAAGAGGTCTGCTTCGCCCATCCACAGATTAACGTTGTTTTCGAACGTACCGATGCACTGCCGGCGAGCGTCGATCCGCTACGCATGAGCCAGGTGATATCCAATCTGATGGTAAATGCCATACGACACGGGGATATTGAGCGGCCAATCCGAGTAGGTGCTACCTGCGTTGAGAACATGGCCGTAATTGAGGTACACAACTGGGGAAAACCAATCTCTGCCGACCAGATCACTTACCTATTTGATCCTGAAGCACGCTTAACACGCGCAAGTCGTGCTGATGGTGCGGAGAGCCAAGGTCTAGGGCTAGGGTTGTTCATAGCCAAGGAAATCACAGCCAGCCATGCCGGCAGCATTCATGTCGTATCTAGCCCTGAGCAAGGCACGACTTTTCGGGTCAGTTTTCCGAGACAGCCAACGATATAAGCCCTGCCATTTTAACGAAAGAAAGCTTGCTCTTTGACCTTGAGGGGAAACCTGAAGGTTAGCTGGGTCGATAGCCGCCGCTCGCTTCCGTTGCTTGGAGACTGGCCCAGAAACGCCGAAATCTATTTGGAGACCAATGAAAAAAAGCCCGCGCTTTGGGCACGGGACGCTCAGAGAGCAACACCCGCCCTGATCAGTTATCCAGTTCGTCTTTGATAATCTTGCTATCGTGCGGATCAACCTGGAATTCATATTGCTTGCCATCCGCCTTGATACCCTCGCCTTCCCAGTGACCATCGTCGGCTTCGATCTTGGTAATCTGGGTGTAGCCTGCGCCTTTCAAGGTGGCCTCAGCCTGATCCTTATTCACCTTCCAATCAGCACCGGGCGTATCAGCCCATGCAGAAGTAGCCCCCATAGCACCAACTAATGCCAGGCCAGTGAACACTCGAGTTATCGCTTTCATCGCTAACATCCTTTTTCATGACAGTTAACGATCCGACCCGAACGCTGATCTTGACGTTCATTTTGTGTTAAAAGCCGACACTGATTGCGGGCGCCCATCATGGTGAACGAGCTCCTGCAGGTCTCGTGAAAGCAAAGCAGCGGCTGTGGGCTTCAGCATGCTTGAGCTCAAGTCCTCCCAACAAATCCACTTACAGGCGACGATGCCTCTGCCAAGCGCGACGCAGCGACTGGCGGGTATGTCAGTCGTAAAAATGTGGTGGAGAACGTGGCCTACCTCGACAGTGCCCACAGGGTTCAAGCCTGAGCAATGAAGCGTCAGAGCCTTCCAAAGCTCGCGAGCAGCGGCAACGATTGGCGCCTCACCGGGCGCAAGCACGCCGCTTGGAAACTTCCATTTAGAACCCTTCCTGCGGACAAGCAGAATCTTGTCATTTCGTGAGCAGATGATCGTGGCCTTAGCTCTGAGCGGGTGATGCTTGGCGACGCTCATGAGGGATCGCACCTGAAGAATTCGCGACATCCTGAACGCAGGGGCGGGCTTCCGTATGCTGATGACACCGACGTTCGGAAACGAGTTCAGATCATCCGTCCGCCCTCGGAAATGGGGGCTAGAGATCGTAGTGCTTGGACTCAGTACGAAGCTTCAGCCATAGCCTACATACCTGGATCCAGCTCCTTCAGAGCGCAACTCGCGCCCGATATACCTTGAGTCACCTTCTATAAAGGTTGATCCACTCGCGCCGCATTGGTTGTTGCGACGGTCACATTCGTAATCCGCCTCGGCACGAGTAGGGAAATTCAAAATCAACCTGGTTTTGCTGTGGTTATCGTAGAGGTCGAAGCCTGCCCCAGAAGCACTGGGAACTCCGATGCGGCGAGGAAAAATCTCCTTTTCCGTGGGTACAGCGGGAACCACAACAAAGCGCATCTGCATGATCATCCCTCATCCGGCATGACCTAAGTATTAGTCTGATTGTCTAGAAACCTCAAGGCTACTCATGCTGCGTGGCTGAGGTCGCCGGCAAGTATCCGCTGGAGGCGTCGAACTTGAGGAATTAGGACAGGCACGGCTCGTGGGAGTGACCATGCGCATGAGCTATTGGGATAGTTCCAGGCTGGATAGCCCCCTGAAAACCATGGCGCGCTCGCTATTAGCGAGCGCCGAGCGACATCGCTCCGCTAAACGATCAGGGCCGGCAGGTGGGTCGCTATAAGGCCCGCAGCCGTGGCCTTGAGCAAGGAAGGTTTCAGCTTGGCGCGCGGTAACCATTTGCACGCCGCAATCTCATTGCAGGCTACGGCTTTATCGCCGGCGTGAAAGTGGGTGGTGTAAATATGGTGAATGGTCGATTCCACAGTGATGGTGCACAGGTGAAGCAAGTCATGACCGGTGATGCTCGTCTCTTCCTCTAGTTCTCGAGCAGCCGCTGCAAAAGGCGTTTCGCCTGCTTCAATCGAACCACCAGGGAAATTCCATTTGCCGCCTTTCTTGCGCACCATCAGCACCCTACCGCTGCGCAGGCAGATGATTGTGGCTCTCGCTTTAAGACTTCTATTTTTCCTGTCTGGCATCCGCAGGCTCAGCTGTTCAAATCAGGGTCTAGTCCAACTCACTGTGGCTTTGAGAAGGGGTTCTCCCTAAGAGACTCCTAGATATGACGACTTGTTCAAGGAATTGGACACAGAGTGGCCGTCTATGACTCTCGAGCTAACCATTCAGTCTCTTACCACCCAACGAGACACCCTTTGGGATTAAGTTCCTGTTAAGGATCGCGTCGTAATCTCCTCCGTCAGGCCATGAGCCCCAGCGCCCGATTACTAAGGAGAGATGCGATATGGAAGCTGCACTGGCGACGAAGTGGAAATGCCTGGCTCGGACAATCACCTATGTCGGATGGGCGCTGTTCTGGCTACTCCTTTGGGACGTTGCCGTCACCCTGGACGCGATGCTCGTGGCGGGATACGGATTTGAGCTGCCTCTGATGCCGCTGACACTGCTGTGTTCAGCGCTGGTAGTGCTAATCAGTTTCCGTAACTCCAGCGCTTACAACCGCTGGTGGGAAGCACGGACATTGTGGGGGGCGATGGTCAATAGCTCGAGAAGTTTTGGTCGCCAGGTACTTACGCTGATCGACGATGACAAGGACGCTAATCCGGTCAAGGCTCGACTCATTCAGCGTCACTTGGCCTACCTCCAGGCCTTGCGAATGCAGCTGAAAGGGAAACGGAACACCTCTCCACTAGCGCCGCTGCTGACCAACCACGACCTGCAACTGCTCACCACAGCTAGCAACTTGCCAAACGACATCCTCAGCGGCTCCGCTGAGATCATTGCGAGGGAGTTCCAGGAAGGCCGCCTCGACAGCATCCGACTTGCCCGCCTCGAGTCCACGCTGGTCGACATTTCGAACTGGCAAGGCGGGATGGAGAGGATTGCCAACACCCCACTTCCCTACCCTTACACCTACTTCCCCAGGATATTCAGCACCCTCTTTTGCGTGATCATGCCGCTCAGCCTGGTACCCTCTTTGGGCTGGTTCACCCCGGTCGTCTCCACAGTGGTAGGTTGCATGCTGTTGGCGATGGAGCGAATCGGCACCGACCTACAAGCACCATTCGGGCACAGCCAACACAGCATTCGTACCGATGAGCTCTGCCGAAACATCGAAAAGAATCTTCAGTCGATGTTCAACTCCCCGGAGCGTGGTGCCTTGTCGCTGACACCATGTGTTGCAATCGAAGGGCGTTCGTCTGCCTTAGAAGTCACGGCCTAGATGGGTTCGGCTCTCCCGCATTGGGGACACGCAGTTGTTCATCGGGATCTACGGGCGCTCAGGTTTGCGCCAGGATTGAAGTAGCCTATGCAAAACGCCCTGATGAATCGGTGACTCGCGCCATGGCGTGAGGTGCTGGCCGGGGTCGTGTTCTGGCTCTATCCGCCTTGGAACATAAGCAGCACATGGGGGTAGGAGGACGAGACAATGACTGATCAGCTAGCCCAACTGGACGCTGAGATCGCGTTCCTACCTTTTGACACATGAAGTGAACTCCGCCTCAACAAGACGGCCTTCCGTCAAAGGGAGGACAACTGATGAATCAGTCGAGAGAGCTTCATTCCACCGTCATCTGCCTGCAGGCAGGAAAGGTATTGCTTGTACGCAAGGAGGCACCTCAGTGGTCACTCCCTGGCGGCAAAATCGATCCTGGCGAAACGCAGCTTGAAGCGGCACGTCGTGAACTACGGGAAGAAACGTGCCTAGAACTGACTGACGCTCAGTTTTTGGGGCATCACGTGCTCCAAGCGGAAGAGCACTGGCTGTACCGAATGGCCGTTCCGGCCAGCATGATGCCTCGACCTTCGCACGAGATAGTGGAGTGTCGCTGGTTCTCGATCCAGGAAATCACCAAAACCTCAGTCAAGCCAACCAACGTAGATCTGCTAAGACGAGAAGGAATAATCACCGCTAACGAATAGCCTGAATCAGCCAAGGAGCTTGATGTTCGATAGGCAGCAGCACTAATGAGTATCGATCAGAAAACTTGCCCGTCCCAAGAAAAGTATCGGTACGAGGAGAAATTTTCTGGCTTTGGCTGGGCTTGCCTACTCCGCCATCGTACTGAATGGCGGTCGCTTAATGGCTTTCCTATTTGGCTCATTGGCAAGGCTTTTGGCCCGTCCTATCCCCCAAGCCAGCGCACGATTCATCGATTCGCCCGGCATGGCAGCAAACGCCTCTTCGTGAAGGGGCATTCCACTCGCGGCATAAACCCCGAGAAAAACCTGGGTGGCTCCGGTTCGTGACAACCTCGTCTGGACTTCTATAGCGGTTCCGTCGTCCAGCGTTTCATCATAACTGCGGTGGGCAAGCGCGGGGGCAGCCCACTTCCAGAAGACATCACCACGTATTCGCATGCCAGCCCCCTTTAGCTTTAAAGCGGAACGGTTGGAGCCCCCGAGCTTGGGATTCTCTCAGCTAGCCCTTGCGAACAGCCGATTATGATGGATGGCCACCGATTCGTCCCAGCAGCTCCATTTGGATCGCTCTGATATCGATGTGATCCGATTGGTTCAGCCAACTTTCGGATAGGCAGCGAATCAGTACCGCCTGCCTTGTTGGTCTGAACTTTGCTGTCCGCCATGGCTTCCCCTGCATACCGATCACGAAATTACGCGGCTGCAGGAGCTGACATTCATGAGAGCACTGACCTACCACGGAGCACACGACGTCAGGGTCGATAACGTCCCTGACCCGATCATCGAGCAAGAAGACGACATTATCCTCAGGGTCACCGCCACAGCCATTTGCGGCTCTGACCTGCACCTTTACCGAGGCAAAATTCCAGAAACCGAAGCGGGCGATATCTTCGGCCATGAGTTCATGGGCATCGTCGAAGACACCGGGAATGCAGTCACCAATCTCCAGATCGGCGACCGCGTGGTGATTCCCTTTGTGATTGCGTGCGGCAGCTGCTTCTTCTGTCAGCACGATCTGTTTGCTGCCTGCGAAACCACCAACACAGGTCGTGGCTCGATCATCAACAAAAAGGGCATTCCACCGGGCGCCGCTTTGTTCGGATACAGCCATCTCTATGGCGGTATCCCTGGCGGCCAAGCGGACTACGTCAGGGTGCCCAAGGGCAACGTCGGCCCGTTCAAAGTGCCCACCACGCTGGCCGACGACAAGGTGCTGTTCCTCTCGGAAATTCTGCCAACCGCCTGGCAGGCGGTCATCAATGCCGAGATTGGCCAGGGCTCATCGCTGGCGATTTATGGTGCCGGGCCTGTGGGCTTGCTGAGCGCCGCCTGTGCGCGAATGCTCGGCGCTCAGACCATCTTCATGGTCGACGACAACGATTATCGCCTGGCCTACGCACAAGAGGCCTATGGGGTCATACCGATCAATTTCGAGCAAGACGACGATCCCGCCGACAGCATAATCCGCCAGACGCCAGGCATGCGCGGCGTCGATGCGGTGATCGATGCGGTCGGTTTCGAGGCCAAAGGCAGCACCGCCGAAACGGTAATGACGGCGCTGAAGATCGAAGGCAGCAGTGGCAAGGCGCTGCGCCAGAGCATTGCTGCGGTGCGACGCGGTGGGATTGTCAGCGTTCCAGGTGTGTACGCCGGCTTCATCCACGCCTTCATGTTCGGCGATGCCTTCGACAAGGGGCTCACCTTCAAAATGGGCCAGACCCATGTGCAGAAATACTTGCCTGAACGTCTTGAACACATCGAAGCAGGTCGCCTGCAACCAGAGCTGATCGTCACCCACCGCCTGGCCCTCGAAGAAGCGGCCATGGGCTACAAGATGTTCGATCAGAAGCAGGACAACTGCCGCAAGGTCATCCTCGTGCCAGGCGCGGCAGCAGGCACCTTGGGCCCTGACTACGTGTAAGGAGGCAAGCACATGAACGGTCTCGCCAGCTACTTCTGGATTGCCGTGGCGGCAATCCTCTTGCTCATCGATCTATGGGCCATCGTCAGCGTATTCAGAAGCGACAAGTCAGATGCAGTGAAAGCGGCCTGGGCCCTGCTGATCGTCGCGCTACCGCTGGTTGGCCTGGGTATCTGGGGCGTTGCTGGCCCGCGCGGTATCAAGCGAGGTACCGGGCCCACTTCCGACGAGCACAGCAAAGGCTGACATCTCCGAGCTCCACTTACAGGGGTTTCAACATGATCGATCAAGCGACAGGCATGAAATCAGGCGAACGCTATCGCGTGGAAAACGTGGAGCGCGCTCATCAGTTTCCAGGCTTCTTTCAAGACGGGAAGTATTATCTCGGCCCTGAACTTCTCACCGCCGTGGGCTGGCTCGAAGGTACGCGCTTCATCTACGACAGCCTGGATGCCGAAGGTGAGCCCGTATTTCCAAACCGGGAGGCAGGCACGGTGGAAGGGCTGACGTTGACCCTGATCGATGGCACCTCTCTTGAGCTCTCGCGGATCGAGGCCAGCGAAACCGTTGCCCCCCTTGACCTCAGCGCCTCGGGTGCGCAACGAGAAGCGCCTGTCCGTGGCGCTCCGCTCAAAGGGCCTCTGCGCGGCAAGGTCGTGGTCATCACCGGCGCATCCAGCGGCATAGGCCGAGCCGCCGCGCATGCCTTTGCGTGCAAAGGTGCTCGCCTGGTACTCGCCGCACGCGATGAAGAGGCGTTGTTCGACGTGCTGGATGAATGCACCGATTGCGGTACGGATGCCATAGCGATCACGACCGACGTTACCCACAGCGACCAAGTTCAAGCGCTTGCCGTTCAGGCCGCAGACTTTGGACATGGACGGATCGATATCTGGGTCAACAATGCCGGGGTCGGCGCGGTCGGCAATTTCGAAGAAACGCCGTTGGAGGCGCACGAGCAGGTCATCCAGACTGACCTGATCGGTTACCTGCTAGGTGCCTACGTCGCCCTTCCCTTCTTCAAGGCACAGGGCAGCGGCATTCTGATCAACACGCTGTCGCTGGGCAGCTGGGTGGCCCAGCCCTACGCCGCCGCTTATTCGGCGAGCAAATTCGGCTTACGTGGACTGACCGAGGCATTGCGAGGCGAGCTGACTGAATATCCCAACATCCATGTCTGCGATATCTATCCAGCAGTCATGGACACACCTGGCTTCCGAGACGGTGGCAACTACACCGGACATACGCTGACACCGCCAGGCCCCGTATACGATCCCGAGATGGTGGCAAAGGCTATGGTGGCCTGCGCAATCTTGCCTCGTGCTCACACCACGGTTGGCGCTGCGGCGCGCCTCGCGCATTTGGCCAGCTACCTGATACCAGGCCTGCCTCTGTTGTCAGGAAGGCTGACGCGCTGGGGGATAAATCGCAGCCCCATAGCCGAAGCATCATCAGGCAACCTCTTTGATCCTCCAAGTGGCCGGAGGGGTATCGACGGAGGCTGGAGAAAGCCGAAAGACAAAACGCCGCTGCTGATCGGCGCAGCGGCGCTGGGAATCCTTGTAGGTTTTACACTCACACATTCACGACGCAGGGATAGCTAGAGGAGGTCTGCGTACCGAGAATGAGCATGGTTTCATTGCGAGATCACGTTCGATCCCTACTTTGCTGACGAGCTCGTGGGATTAACCGGGCGATAGTCCTCCCCTGCTACCGCTCTCAAGTAAGCAGCGTCAGCCTCCAGACGAAGATCGCGCCATTCCTGCCAGCAGATAATCCCTCGACGATCCATCTCATCGGCCTGGCGAAGCAATTCGTCATGATATTCGTCTGGCGAATCCATTCGGAAGGCCCTGCTTTTCAGCACGCGGTACCAGTCTGCCAGACAGTTGAGCTTCAGCAATTGGGCGGCAGAGAGGTTTTTCTCGAACGTTCGCATCAGGAGGCCTCACACGCTGATGGAGGGTTGAGTCACGAAGATTCCAGAGGTTCAGTAAAGCGGTGTCAGCGGCGTCGATGTGTCCAGAAGGTCGCCCCGTTATGGTTCCGCTCACGGATGGGTATGGACGGCACTGACTCAAGTTGGAGTGAATTTCTTGAACGCTGGCGATGTCGTAGTGATGGCGCGCTGCTACGTCTTGCTGGAAGAAAGCAAGCAGACCTGGATGTCCCTCCCTTCCTGCAGCCGCATGTCCGAGTACCCATATGAAAGAGCTGCTTTCCGCTGCGAAGATAATTCGCCCAACTGTTCTCATCGTTGAGGACGAACCCATGATTCGAGAGCTTTTGACCCTGTACCTGGAAGAATGGGGGGCCATGGTGACAGCGGTGGCGACTGCCGATGACGGCAATGAGGCGTTGAGGAAGCAAAATTGGACGCTGCTGATAACGGATGTGCAAACGCCTGGTTCACTCAATGGGGTCGATCTTGCCTGGATGGCAAGCCAGCAAAAACCTCAGACGCGCATCATTGTCATGAGCGGATACTACGAATTTGCAGGGAGAGTGTTGCCGCCAGGTGCCCGGTTCCTTCCTAAGCCGTGGCCAATAACCCAGCTCCAGGAACTGCTCTGCGCTCAGCTTAACCACGCCGGCGGAGGCTGAAAATTCGGCGTCTGCAGACGGGATGCGAGCTTGATCCTTCCCAAACGTTCGCGAACAAAGCTTAAGGACGCCACACACGCCTGCACCAGTTCTTTCGCGCAACCCGTCGGCCTCGGCAAGAACCCACGGAGTAAACACCCCACGCCCCGACGTCCGAGTTGAACACAGACTTTCCTGTGTGACGACATGAGGTGAAAGATCATGGCTAACAACCAAACCAATCGTGGCCATCAAGGTGGTACTGCTCAGAACAATCCTGGCAATTTTGCCAATGATCGCGAGAAAGCGTCGGAGGCAGGTCGCAAAGGCGGGCAGAGTTCAGGCGGCAATTTTGCCAACGACCGTGAGCGCGCCTCAGAGGCAGGCCGTAAAGGCGGTCAAAACAGCCACGGCGGCGGGCGCGGTAGCGAAAACCGGTAACTTGAAATGAGGCTGGCCGGGGTGCCTGGCACTCTGGCCACTTTTTGAGAAAATGAAAGCGGTCTTAAGGAGACAGCGAAATGGGCAACAAGGGTTTGCTTCTCGCTCGAAGACGACCACCAACAAGCACCAGCGCCAATGACGCTGCCGCTAGCAATAGGCTCACCCCTAGCATCTGGCTAGTGAGGTTATGAAACCCTGAAACCGCAGCGCCGATTATGGCTAACATTCCTGAAAGCCCAGCGTAGCCTACCGCAGTCATCAGCCATCCCCAGTTACGCATCCCCTACTCCTCCAATGATGATTCCAGGTCTCGAATCAGCCTGATTACGACTATACGCATTTGGCTAAGTGCCATCGGTGTGCGCAGGCGCGCCTAGAGTTTGAAGCGTACATGGATACAACTTTTACTATCCTGCCGATCAACCACCACTGCCGCGCTACCGTAGCCGGAATAGCTTTTGACCAATCGCATGCCAAGCCCCGTACCTGTCGGCTTAGGATAATTATCAGGAAAGCCGTCGCCCTCATCCCTGACGGTGAGCTGAGCATGATCGCCGGCATGCTTGACGATCACTTCTATGGATCCTTTGCCGTACTTAAGGGAGTTGGTGATCAACTCAGAGATCACTAACCCCAAGGGAGCCATTCTTTCAGGTGGCAGGACGAAGTCGTCAGCCTCCAACAGAATTTGCCGGTCGGCCAAAGCCTTGCCCAGATCACCCAACAGGGCACTTAGGTAATCGCGAGCGCGTACTTCTTGGTCTTCGGCGGCCTGGTATAGTCTCTCGTGAACACTGGCAATGGTCACCACTCGCCCTGCGGCAGTTTCGAGCTGCAACTTAACAGCCGCATCTGGCGTGAGATTGGCTTGAAGTAACAGCAGGGTGTTTACAAGGTGGAGGCTATTTTTGACGCGATGATGGATTTCTTCGAGATAAAGGTCGCTTCGATTTTGCCTGCTGTTCTGCGCCTCAATGAGAGAGAGCAGCTGAGCTTCGTACTGGTGCCGTTCAGTGATATCCCGTGATACCGCTATGATCCGTTCGACCTGACCATCCGTGCCCATGATTGGCGCCACAGTCACGTCCCACCATTTGGGTTCATCGGGAGCGATTGGGCAGTACGATTCGAACCTCATGGTTTCGCCAGCGCTAACTTTAGCTACCGCCTCCCAAACAAGTGATCGCGACTCCTCAGGCCACAAGTCATACCATCGCTGACCTTTAACACTGGTCAGTTGGGTATCCAGGAATTTCAGCCCGGCTTCATTCATGAACTCGATCTCGCCGCTCGGGGCCAGGATATCCACCCAGTCAGGGCTTGCGTTCAGAATGGTCTCGGAATAAGGGTCGGGAACTGGAACATCCACGCCTGCAGATATTCTTTCGACAGCCATGGAAATGACGTTCGAGATGCCTTCCAGAAATACCAGATCGCTCTCTACGAAATCGTCCCCGTTGCTGCTGTCGGCTTCCAGTACACCAAACGGGCTGAGCACACCCCGGATCGGGACATTGATGGCCCGCTCGATTCCATATTTTTTGAGCAGTTCCGGCGTTCGAAAGCGATTTTCCATACCCAAATGATTCGAGAGTACGGGCCTATAGGTGGCCAATGCATAGCCTGCGGGACTAGCCACATCGCCGCCCACGGTTGCCCGCCCGATGTCAGAAGCATCCCAGCCAACGCCATGGGTCAGAACAAACCCTTCCCCGTCCTCTGCTGGCTGGAGCACCTTGGAAAAACGAGTGCACATTCCTTCAGCGACTACTTCACATGCACGGGTCAGCAACAGATCCAAGTCCGCAGCCTTCAGGGACATTACGCCAAACTCGACCACGAGCTCATGTTGGCGGTGCAAGCGCGTATGAGTCTTTTTCAAGGCCGCTCGGATTGTTTCGTCCACTGGTAGCTGCTGCATAGTCTTCCCTTCCGGATTAACGGGAAACGCCCAGAATCCTTTCAGGGCGTACAGGCGGTTCGCTTACCGCTTTCCTACCATAGCCGCTAATCCATGACGGCGCCTAGCGCACCACTCATCGCCCAGTAGCAACGGCGTAGAGGCCCAGAGCCCTAATGCATATGACCCGCGAGCAAACCCTACATGCCGAAAACCATCCTCATTGTGGAAGACGACGACCTCCTAAGAGACCTAACTGCCGAGAGCCTCTCGTCACTCTACGCCGTTGCTATGACGTGCTGCGCAAATGCTGACGAGGCGTTGCATTACCTTTGCAATAAGGAAGTCCCTAGCTTGGTGATGACCGATATCCATATGCCTGGAAGCATGGACGGTTTAGGCCTTGCACACGAGATTTGGCGTCGATGGCCTACCCTGCCAGTGATTCTGACTTCGGGCGACGCAATAATCGACACCGGTTTGCTGCCTGCTCGGACAGCATTTCTCCCCAAACCTTGGGAGATTTCTGATCTCGCCTCGCTGATCAACAAATTAGTAACGCTCCCGCCGCAAGTTGAAACCTGATCCAAAGAACACTGCCTATCCCTTCCATGCTTCGTATTTGGCTAGCAGCGGTTGAACGCTCAACCCATGCAGCAGAATGCTCAACGCCACCACGGACAGCACCAGGTTGATGCTTTGCGCGGCCAAGGTGGGAAGCAGCCCATGATTGAGGGCATAGAACAGGTAGTAGAAGCTGCCGATACCTCGGATGCCAAACCACCCTAAAAGTCCACGCTGGCGGATATCCAGCATTCCTCGAGCCGGGAACAGCAGGATGCTGATGGGGCGAATGACAAAAAACAAAGCACCGGCAACAAGCACTGCCCGCCAGTCCCAATGCTCAATGAGCACTACCCCGAGCAGGGTCACCAGAAATACTTCCATTGCCCGTTCGATCAGGCTACCGAACGCCAACATGTCACCCAACATGATCCCCGCTGCTACCTGCGAGTCGTCGAGCCCTTTCAGATCGCCTTTGACTGCTAGCTCCGGTGCCACGTGCTGGTGACCTACCACAGGCTGTACCAAATGTTCAGCAGCCGGCGCTTCAGGGCTATTGGCGGTCTGCACCTCCGCCTGACGTAAACCAAGTCCCGCAGCGAACACCGCGAGGAACCCATAAGCCTGTATCGACTCGGCGCTCACGTATGCCAACGCAATCAGGGCAAGGGCCAGATAGTCATTGGGCGAGACGGTGCTGTCGTCGTTGCGCAGACGCAAGAACAGCGTGAGCTTGCCCAGGCCGCGCCCCATCCAGTAGCCAAGCACTAGACCTGCGGTTACTGCCCACAGCATGTCCTTGAGCAACCAGTCACTGAACCAAGTCTGGCCATTGTCCTGTTGCAGGAACAGTCCAAGCATGACGAAGGGAAACGCCACGCCGTCGTTGAGCCCTGCCTCACCCGACAAGCTGAAACGGACAAGATCATCGTCCCGGGCATCAACCACCTGCACCAGGGTTGCGAGCACGGGGTCAGTGGGTGCGAGGATCGCTCCGATCAGTAGCGAGACGCCCCACCCCAAGTTCAGGCCGTAGTGCAGCACCAGCGTTACCCCACCGATGCAGAGCAACATCACCGGCCCGGCTAGAAAAAAGGCGCTGCACCAACGGCGGTTGTGCAAGGGCAGGCGCAATTTCAAACCACTGAAGAACAGCGAAAACAACACCGCGACTTCTGTGAGGTGCTCCATCCACTCGCTCGACTTGCTCACGTCCAGTTGAAGAAAACCCAGCCCCGATGTCCCCAGGACGATGCCCAGGGCAAGGCACACTACAGACGAGGTCACAGGGATCCAGCGTAGGTAGGAGGATGAGAGTGCGAGCAGCAGCAAGACTGCGCCCAGCATGGCGAACCAGACGATGAAGGTCATCTGTGCAGAAGCCTTGGGAAAGTTTTCGAGTATTTTTTTGACTTTCCGGCAGGCCACGTCGTTCCGCTGCGCTTGGTGGGCTCACCCAATACCTCGGTGAAATGTAAAAAAAGATTTCAGCGCTCCACTGCGGTCAAACCCTATAGATCGCAGTGGAGATTACGTCATGAAATTCGCCCAGTTCTGCCAATGGCTCGCCAACCACGCCGGTAAGCCGAGCACCTTCTTGATCGCCGTGGTGTTGATTGCCATTTGGGCGGCCTCTGGGCCCTGGTTTCACTACAATGATACCTGGCAACTTATCGTCAACACGTCGACCACCATCATCACATTTCTGATGGTTTTCCTGATCCAGAACACCCAGAACCGGGATAACGACATCATCCACGTGAAGCTCGACGAACTGATTCGCGCTACGAAATCTGCGGAGCAGTCGGTATTGGATCTCGAAGCGCTCGATAACCGGGAAATCCATAAACTTCGCAAGCAATATCAGGCGATGGGCAGCGAATGTGATCCCCAACATCAGGCGCCTGCTGAGCATCAGACGGACGATGTGGCTCGGGATAACCTACAGCGCTAGAGACCTTGTTGGTGGCCCAGCAGAAGAGTTGAAGGTACGTCTGCAGGGGGAAGCGCTTGGTCAAT
>Ga0302347_1003412_pt1 | contig 14090 bp, 9 predicted proteins | sample PhyWR1_FD_202178 | JGI IMG/M metagenome (GOLD analysis project Ga0302347, IMG submission 202178) | Leaf surface microbial communities from wheat plants in UC Gill Tract Community Farm, Albany, California, United States - DLSL W.R1 (v2)... | ecosystem: Host-associated > Plants > Phyllosphere >...
TGCGGGTAGCGCCGTGCAGAAGAAGACGACCGAAGCGGCTGCGCCCACGTCTACTGAAGAACCGACCAGCACGCTGTCTTCCGACGGCTATGTGACCATCCTTGATGAAGAGACGTTCGACGTCTGGCTTAAAAAATTACAGCAAAGCGAGTTGTTTGCCTTCGATCTGGAAACGGACTCACTTGATACCCTAAGCGCCAGGATTGTTGGCCTGTCGTTTGCCGTAATGCCCGGAGAGGCTGCCTATCTGCCGGTGGCGCATGACTATCTTGATGCCCCCGATCAGCTGGATCGGGATAGCGTGCTTTCACGTTTAAAACCGCTGCTGGAAGACAGTCATGCCCTGAAGGTAGGGCAGAACCTCAAATACGATCGTGGCGTGCTGAAGAACTATGGTATCGAGCTGAAAGGCATTCGTTTTGACACTATGCTGGAATCCTACGCGCTGAACAGCGTGGCAGGCCGTCATGATATGGATACCCTCGCCCAGCGCTGGCTAAACCATAAAACGGTCACCTTTGAAGAGATCGCAGGAAAAGGTAAGAACCAGCTGACCTTTAATCAGATTGCACTGGAACAGGCTGCACTCTACGCGGCAGAAGACGCCGACGTCACGCTACAGCTGCATCTGAAGATGTGGCCAGAGCTGGCGAAAGAGTCGGGACCCAAAGCCGTGTTTGAGCAGGTAGAAATGCCGCTGGTGCCGGTTATCTCGCGCATTGAGCGCAATGGGGTACTGATCGATCAGGGTATTCTGGCCACGCATTCGAAAGAGCTGGGAGAACGGTTAGTTGAGCTGGAGCAGAAGGCGCACGAGTTGGCCGGTGAACCGTTCAATCTCTCCTCTCCTAAACAGCTGCAAACTATTCTGTTTGAAAAGCAGGGTATTAAACCGACGAAGAAAACACCGGGAGGCGCACCGTCAACCAGTGAGGAAGTCCTGGCTGAGCTGGCGCTGGACTATCCATTGCCTAAGGTGATTCTGGAATATCGCGGTCTGTCTAAGCTTAAGTCGACCTACACCGATAAGCTTCCGCAGATGATCAATCCGCTAACCGGACGCGTACATACTTCCTATCATCAGACGGTCACCGCGACCGGAAGGCTCTCTTCCAGCGATCCTAATTTGCAAAACATTCCGGTTCGCAACGATGAGGGCCGCCGTATTCGTCAGGCGTTTATCGCCCCCGAAGGCTATGTCATCGTCGCGGCTGACTATTCGCAGATTGAGTTACGTATTATGGCTCATCTGTCGCAGGATGAAGGGCTGCTAAACGCCTTTGCCGATGAGCAGGACATTCACCGGGCAACCGCTTCTGAAGTCTTTGGCGTCGCGCTGGATAAGGTCAGCGGTGAGCAGCGTCGTAGCGCGAAAGCGATCAACTTTGGTCTGATTTACGGTATGAGCGCGTTTGGCCTGTCGCGCCAGCTAAATATTGGTGCTGGCGAGGCGAAGAAGTATATGGACCTTTACTTTGAGCGCTATCCGGGCGTTTTACAGTACATGGAACGTACCCGCCAACTTGCCGCCGAGAAAGGTTATGTCTCTACTCTGGACGGTCGTCGCCTTTATCTACCGGATATTAAGGCCAGCAACGCGATGCGCCGGAAGGCTGCTGAGCGTGCGGCGATCAATGCCCCAATGCAGGGAACGGCGGCAGATATCATTAAGCGGGCGATGATTGCAGTTGATGAGTGGTTGGAACAGCAGAGTGAACCGGTCGTGAAGATGATTATGCAGGTACACGATGAACTGGTATTTGAAGTCAGGGCTGATGCCGTTGATACCGCCTCGGCTAAAATTCGCGAGTTGATGGAAAGCAGTATGACGCTGGATGTCCCGCTGCGTGTGGACATTGGCGTTGGTGAGAACTGGGAACAGGCGCACTAACTCAGATTTTTATAGCCGGGAGAGTTGCTCGACCGGCTATTTGTTGTGTAGTGAAAAATTTTAATTTAATCGTTTCAGCACCCCGTCTGCCGTGCCTGTGGCTAACGATCGCGCTAACCATTTCAGCTAAAAGCATTTTTTAAGTAATTAAGCTACAGAAAGGCGGTCATTATGTGACGAATGTTGGATCTTGCCTGTCGTTTTCTGAAAATTAACTACAAAAAACCCTTTTTAGCGCCCAAAAAATCATGTAGAGTTTGTGTTGTAGGGTACAGAGGTAAGATGTTCTATCTTTCAGACCTTTTACTTCACGTAATCGGATTTGGCTGAATATTTTAGCCGCCCCAGTCGTTATGACTGGGGCGTTTTTTATTGGGCGGCGATCGGGTTTTTGTGTGAAAAACGCGCAGTCAGGAAAGCCTGTCTGCGTTTAAACGAGCAGGCTTCCTGATGGAAGGGAATTACTCGTCGTCGTTATCGTCTTCGGTTGCCGGTGGGAGTTCACTGTACCAGGTATCCAGCTTCAGCTTCAGCTTATCTACGCCGATTTTCTTCAGGGAAGAGAACATTTCGACCTGCACATCGCCAACAAAGCCCTTCGCTGTTTCACGCACCGCGTTCAGCTGTGCTTTACGCGCGCCGGAAGCTAACTTGTCCGCCTTGGTTAGAAGCACCAGGACTTCGATTCCGCTCTGAACGGCCCAGCCAATCATCTGCTGATCGAGATCTTTAAGCGGATGGCGGATATCCATCAATACAACCAGACCTTTCAGGCACTGGCGTTCTCTCAGATATTCGGCCAGTGAGCGCTGCCATTTTAGCTTCATCTCTTCCGGGACTTCTGCATAGCCATAGCCCGGTAGATCCACCAGACGATAACCCTCAGCGACCTGGAACAAGTTAATCAGCTGGGTACGGCCTGGCGTTTTACTGGTACGGGCAAGGCTTTTTTGATTAGTCAGCGTATTCAGAGCGCTGGATTTACCCGCATTAGAACGTCCGGCGAATGCAACCTCAATGCCGGTATCGGCGGGCAGGTGGCGGATATCCGGGGCGCTGGTGACAAAATGGGTGACGTGATAATTCCAGCCAGACAAAATAAATACTCCAGGGAAAAAAGGTAATTGCGCTGATTATACCCTGTATGAACGAAAAGCGCCCGATAAGACATAATAACCCTTCAAAACCCTGTGAGATATTTGCCATAAGCGTTGACAGAGCGCGCTGATTTTTTCCAATTGAATATTTATAATTACATTATTTATCAGCTGGTTATTTTATATTAAGGTAAAAAACTCCGAAAACTATCCAGGTAAGCTTGATAGTCGAAAGAGTTAGTCTACATTTGATATCAGAAACAGACAGTTTCGCTTCATTATGAAGTGCTCAGGGATCATCAGGATGATGACGGGCAGGGAAAGGATGAGTGTGCTGGAAGCGCAAGAGAGGGAAAGGAGCTCATTGGGACAGGGGCGATTTGCAACGGAAAACCGGGATGTTGGCTGCTAAAATGGACGCTGACACCGTCAGCCCTTCTTTGGAAGGTGCGAAAAAAGGCGACAGGGTGACCTGCCGCCTTTTTTCTTTGTCTTCTTTCTGCTAGATTTCGCCGCAATTCTATACTGAAGATAAACGTCTGAGATCAGAAACCATGAAGCAACCTGCACGCACGCCACAGGCACAAAAACCTGCCGCAAAAAATAAGCGTAAAACACGCGATGAACTTAATCAGGAAGCGCGCGATCGTAAACGTGATAAAAAGCACAGCGGTAATGCGTCCGGCAGCCGGGCTAATCCTGTGACGGAAAAGCAGAAAAGCGGCAGCGGGAATAAAAGCAAGGATCCACGCATTGGCAGTAAAAAGCCGATTGCACTGGGTGGGGATGCCGAAGTGACCAAACCGGTAAAACCGGTAAAACCGGTGAAGGCGGCTAAACCACAGCCGGAGAAAAAGCCGCGGCTGACGCCGCAGGAAGAGCTGGCGATGCTGGAAAACGACGAGCGCCTGGATAAGCTGCTGGATCGCTTAGAAAAAGGTGATTCACTGCCGGCAGAAGAGCAGGCATGGCTGGATCAAACGCTGGATCGTATCGATGTGCTGATGGAGCAGCTGGGCATTGCCCTGGATGATGATGTGGAAGATGAAGCCGCAGAAGAAGATATGTATCGTCTTCTGAAGGGTAACAACTGAGTTTTTACCCACTCACCGGCGGTGGCCCTGGGCCGCTGCCGGAAGGTCAATGCAAGGGCATCCGCGCTCTTTCCTGACCTGATTCGAACGTAAATTGAGGCGGAGCAATTCTGCGCTGCCTGCAATGATAGGTTTCTCTGCTGATGATTTGGCCTGGATCAATTATTGCGCTGATTCTGCTGTGCTGGCTGGGGTGGTTATTCGTTAAACTACAGCGGTTATCGCGCCTGAAAACACGGTTGCGTAGCAGGATCGTCAACCGGCATCAACCTGCCCCGCGACGGTCTCTCCGAAAGCGTATAAGGTAGGCGACCATGCAGATGCAGAAGGCAGAATGGGATCTCCCATTAATTCAGAAGTACAATACCTCCGGCCCTCGTTACACCTCTTATCCAACGGCATTGGAGTTCCATCAGGACTATGATGAGCGCGCATTTTTACGCGCCGCGTCCCGCTACCCTGAACGGCCGCTGTCGCTCTATCTGCATATTCCGTTCTGCCACCAGCTCTGTTATTTCTGCGGCTGTAATAAACAGGTGACGCGCCAGCAGCACAAGGCGGATATCTACCTCGACGCGCTGGTGCAGGAAGTTGCCGCGCGGGCTCCGTTGTTCAGACAGCGTATCGTCAGTCAGATGCACTGGGGCGGCGGTACGCCAACGTTCCTGACCAAAGCACAGATCAGCCGCCTGATAACAGCCCTGCGGCAGAATTTTACCTTTGCCGACGATGTGGAAATGTCGATTGAGGTCGATCCCCGTGAAATCGAACTGGATGTGCTTGACCATCTGCGAGCAGAAGGCTTCAACCGGCTGAGCATGGGCGTTCAGGATTTCAATAAGCAGGTGCAGCAAAGCGTTAATCGGGTACAGGACGAGGAGACGATCTTTGCCCTGATGGGTCGAGCGCGTCAGTTAGGATTTACCTCAACGAATATTGATCTGATTTACGGTCTGCCGCATCAAACGGCAGAGAGCTTTGCATTCACGCTAGAAAAAGTGGCCGAGCTGAATCCGGATCGTCTTAGCGTATTTAACTATGCGCATCTGCCTGAACTTTTTGCGGCGCAGAGAAAAATCCGTGAACAGGATCTGCCTGGTGCGCAACAGAAGTTGGATATCCTACAGCGGACCATCACTTCTCTAACCGACCAGGGTTATGAATTTATCGGTATGGACCACTTTGCCCGCTATGATGATGAGCTGGCCATCGCGCAGCGTGCAGGAAAATTGCATCGTAACTTCCAGGGCTATACCACCCAGGGAGACAGCGACCTGCTGGGGATGGGCGTTTCAGCCATTAGCATGATTGGCGACAGCTACGCGCAGAATCAAAAGGAGCTGAAGCACTATTATGCCGCCGTGGAGCGTGAAAAAACGGCGCTCTGGCGGGGGCTGGAGCTGAGCAAGGATGACTGCCTGCGCCGGGATATCATCAAGAGCCTGATGTGCAATTTTTCGCTCTCCTATGCCGCTATTGAAAAGCAGTGGGGGATCGACTTCCTGCACTATTTTGCAGAAGATCTGCAACAGCTCCAGCCGCTGATTGCCGACGGGCTGGTGGAGAGCCATGAGAAGGGGCTTCAGGTGACCTCTAAAGGGCGAATGCTGGTAAGGAATATCAGCATGTGCTTTGACAGCTACCTGCGCCAGAAAGCGCGCAGACAGCAATTCTCGCGGGTAATCTGAGTCGCATAAAAAAAAGCGAGCCGGACGGCTCGCTTTAATCAAAACATCCTGTCGAATGACTGCTATTCCATCCCCAGCTCTTTCAGCTTACGGGTCAGCGTATTTCGCCCCCAGCCAAGCAGCCGTGCCGCTTCCTGCTTATGACCCTGCGTGTGGCGCAGGGCGGTAGTCAGCAGCGTACGCTCCATTTCAGGCTGCGCTTCAGACAGCAGATTTTGATGACCGGAGCGCAGCGCGCGATCGGCCCACTGTGCCAGCAGCGTCGCCCAGCTGTCCGGTAACGACTGCATCGGACTGTCCGGCGTTGAGGTTTCAAACAGCTCCGGCGGTAAGTCCTGAATCAGCACCTCCTGCCCGGCGGCCATTACGGTCAACCAGCGACAGGTATTTTCCAGCTGGCGAACGTTACCGGACCAGTGCAGACGGGTCAGCGCCGTTTCGGTTTCCGGGTGCAGGATTTTAGCCTCCACCCCCAGCTCCCGTGCCGCAACCTGGAGGAAATAGCGTGCCAGGCGGGGAATATCCTCACGGCGCTCGCGCAGCGGGGGTAAATGTACGCGGATCACGTTCAGTCGGTGAAATAAATCCTCGCGGAATTTTCCTTCCTGCACGCGCATTTCCAGGTTCTGGTGGGTGGCGGCGATAATGCGCACGTCCACTTTTACCGGTGCGTAACCCCCTACGCGATAAAACTGGCCATCTGCCAGTACGCGCAGCAGTCGTGTTTGCACATCCAGCGGCATATCACCAATTTCATCCAGAAACAGCGTGCCGCCGTCAGCCTGTTCAAAACGGCCCTGGCGGATCTGGTTGGCGCCGGTAAATGCCCCTTTCTCATGACCGAATAACTCTGACTCAATCAAATCCTTGGGGATTGCGGCCATGTTCAGGGCAATAAACGGGGCTTTCGCCCGTGGGCTGTGGCGATGCAGCGCGTGGGCTACCAGCTCCTTACCGGTACCGGATTCACCGTTAATCAGCACGCTGATAGAGGAGCGTGAAAGACGCCCGATAATGCGGAACACGTCCTGCATTGCCGGCGCTTCACCGATAATATCGGTAGTTGGCCCGCTGACGGGCTGATTGCGCGGCTGCTGCTGCTCCTGATAGTGGCTGATCGCCCGCTCAACCAGCGCCACCGCTTCATCAATATCAAAGGGCTTCGGCAGGTAATCAAAGGCACCCTGCTGATAGGCGCTTACGGCAGCATCTAAATCGGAATGGGCGGTCATAATAATGACGGGCAGCATCGGATGGCGCTGTTTAATCTGTTTGAGCAGGGCCAGCCCGTCCATACCCGGCATACGGATATCTGATAATAAAACGTCCGGGGTTTTGGTTGCGAGAGCATCCAGCACCTCATTGCCGCTTTCGAAAGTGGCACAACTTAAACCGGCTCCAGTGAGCGCACGTTCGAGCACCCAGCGGATGGAGCTATCGTCATCGACGATCCAAACTATCCCTCGTTGCATAGAAACCTCACTGGCGAATAGGCAGATAAACTGAGAATTCAGTGTGTCCGGGCCAACTGTTGAAATCTATTTTTCCGGAATGCTGATCAATCAGGCTGCGGGCGATTGAAAGACCCAGCCCTGTGCCGCCTTCGCGACCGCTGACCATCGGATAAAACAGCGTATCCTGAAGCTGAGCCGGAATACCGGGGCCGTCATCTTCAATATCAATGCGTGCCACCAGGCGATAGCGTGTGCCGTGCAGCGTGAGCTGAAAGGCTGTACGGGTGCGTAAAGTAATGGTTCCACCTTCGTCGCCCAGCGCCTGAAGCGCATTGCGGACGACATTCAGCAGTACCTGTTCTATCTGGTCGGGATCGTGCGGCAGCTCCGGCAGACTGGGATCGTAATCACGTATCAGAGAAACGTTATCGGGCAGCTCCATCGATACCAGATTCACCACGCGCTCAGCGACTTGATGAATGCTTTGGGTAATGTGCATACCCGGCTGCTGAGGACCCAGCAGGCGATCGACCAGATTACGCAGACGGTCAGCCTGCTCAATGATCACTTTGGTATATTCCGTTAATCCCGGATCGGGCAAGGCTTTGGCCAGCAGCTGAGCCGCGCCGCGCAGCCCGCCTAACGGATTCTTAATTTCATGAGCCAGGCCACGTACCAGATCGCGTGCGGCAACCTGCTGAGCATGCTGCAACTGTTCCTGACTCAGGCGACGCTGGTTATCCATCGGTGCCATTTCCAGAAGGAGTAATCCTTCGGGCAGCCGTTGAGCGGTCAGCGACATAATGTGTGCCCGGCTATCGACCACCAGGGTAACTTCGCTGTCGGTAAAGCCCTGACCTGCATCGAGGTTTTCGAACATCACCTCAATATTCAAAGAAAAATAGCCAATCAGTTCCGGCAGCGGGGTTCCGAACAGCTTGCGGGAACTTTGTGCCAGCAATTGCTGCGCTGCGGGGTTGGCATAGTGAATCACCAGCTCATTATCAACCAACAGAATACTGTTGATCAGTGAATTGAGAATCTGCCCAGCATCGGGCAGAGCGCCAGTTGCCATACAGCGTTCTCCTGTGTCATCCGGTTGCACTAATTTAGTGCAGTATAGCCATCAAACCCGAAAATCATCTTCTAAAATGACAACCAGGTGGAGAAAAAAGCCCATCCGAAGATGGGCTGAAAGTTTCCACGGCAACAAAATCCCCGACGTTTGCCCTGGCGCAGCATAAGCTGGCTTCCTTCACCTTCAGCCGCAGGGTCTGAACCCCGCGGGAGAGTGCGGTTACCGCTTGGCCGCGACATGACATTCGCCGGGCTTACTACTTAAATTAAACGCTGTAGTACAGTTCAAACTCAACCGGGTGCGGCGTCATGCGAACGCGGTCCATCTCTTCTTTACGCAGATCGATGTATGCGTCGATAGCGTCGTCGGTGAACACGCCACCGCGGGTCAGGAACTCACGGTCTTCGTTCAGTGCAGCCAGGGCTTCGTCCAGAGAACCTGCAACTTTTGGAATTTCAGCTTCTTCTTCCGGCGGCAGGTCATACAGGTTTTTGTCCATTGCATCGCCAGGGTGGATCTTGTTGATAACGCCGTCCAGGCCCGCCATCAGCAGTGCAGCGAAGCACAGGTACGGGTTAGCCGCTGGATCCGGGAAGCGCGCTTCGATACGGCGTGCTTTCGGGCTGGCAACCACAGGAATACGGATTGAAGCAGAACGGTTACGGGCAGAGTAGGCCAGCATTACCGGCGCTTCATAGCCTGGAACCAGACGCTTGTAAGAGTTAGTCGTTGGGTTCGCCAGGGCGTTAATCGCTTTAGCGTGTTTGATAACACCACCGATGTAGAACAGCGCCATTTCAGACAGGCCGCCGTATTTGTCGCCCGCGAACAGGTTGGTGCCGCCTTTGGACAGAGACATATGGCAGTGCATACCTGAACCGTTGTCGCCGAACATTGGCTTAGGCATGAAGGTTGCAGTTTTACCGTAAGCGTGAGCCACGTTGTGAACAACGTATTTGTAGATCTGAATTTCGTCAGCTTTTTTGGTCATGGTGTTGAAGCGGGTGGCCACTTCGTTCTGACCCGCGGTTGCCACTTCGTGGTGATGAGCTTCAACAACCAGGCCCATCTGCTCCATGGTCAGACACATGGCAGAACGGATGTCCTGAGCTGAGTCAACCGGTGGTACCGGGAAGTAGCCGCCTTTCAGACCTGGACGGTGGCCTTTGTTGCCGCCTTCGTATTCTTTGCCGGAGTTCCAGTACGCTTCGATATCATCGATAGCAACGTGTGAACCTGAGGTGCTGCTGCCGAAACGAATATCGTCGAACAGGAAGAATTCTGGCTCCGGTCCAAACAGCACGGTGTCCGCGATGCCGGAAGAACGCAGGAAGTCTTCAGCGCGCTTAGCGATTGAACGCGGGTCGCGATCGTAGCCCTGCATGGTGCCTGGCTCAAGAATGTCACAACGGATGATCAGAGTAGAATCTGCAAAGAACGGGTCAATGAGCGCAGTGGTTGCATCTGGCATCAGAACCATGTCGGATTCGTTGATGCCTTTCCAGCCACCAATCGAGGAGCCGTCAAACATTTTGCCTTCTTCGAAGAAGTCAGCATTAACCTGATGAGCGGGAATGGTCACGTGCTGCTCTTTACCTTTGGTATCAGTAAAACGCAGGTCAACAAATTTGACTTCGTGTTCGTTCATCATCGACAGAACGTGTTCAGCGGACATACTTAACTCTCCTGGATTTTGTCATTGTCGTCGTGGTTAGAGAACCTGAACGGGCGCGCTATGCGTTTGGCTGCGCTGACTCCGATAATTCAAGAACTCTGACAGGCTATCAACCGTTGTGGAAACTGGCATTTTTCGCTTACAGAGAGTAAAGCGAAATCTATGCCAACTTTTTTATTCGGTAAAAAAAGCGCTATGATGGCCCTCTCGAAGGATAAAGCATGCACCATGATGGAAATGATGCACTGTTTTGGTGCCATTGTACGCTAAGTGGGCACTATTTTGGTGCAGTTTTTCCCGTCAGTGCAATCTTTGCACTGACAATGGTAACAAATGCAATCCGAACAGTTATCTTTCTATGAAATTTGTGATCTTGTTCAGTCCTTCGATTAATCCGTGTACAATAGCGCGCTATTTCTAATGCCTGAGGCAAAGCTGTGATCGAAAATTTGCGTAACATCGCCATTATTGCCCACGTTGACCATGGTAAAACTACCCTGGTTGATAAGTTGCTGCAGCAGTCCGGGACCTTTGATGCCCGCACCGAAGCAACTGAACGCGTAATGGACTCCAACGATTTGGAGAAAGAGCGTGGGATTACCATCCTCGCAAAAAACACCGCCATTAAATGGAACGACTACCGCATCAATATCGTGGATACCCCAGGACACGCCGACTTCGGCGGTGAGGTTGAGCGTGTGATGTCAATGGTTGACTCGGTGCTGCTGGTTGTGGATGCAATGGATGGCCCAATGCCGCAAACCCGTTTCGTGACCAAGAAGGCGTTCGCCAATGGTCTGAAGCCGATTGTAGTGATCAACAAAGTTGACCGTCCCGGTGCGCGTCCTGACTGGGTTGTCGATCAGGTATTCGACCTGTTCGTTAACCTCGATGCGACCGACGAACAGCTGGACTTCCCGATTATCTATGCATCTGCACTGAACGGTATCGCAGGTCTGGATCACAACGATATGGCGGACGATATGACTCCGCTGTATCAGGCGATCGTTGACCGCGTATCTCCACCGCAGGTTGAGCTTGAAGCCCCGCTGCAGATGCAAATCTCACAGCTGGACTACAACAACTATCTGGGCGTGATCGGCATCGGCCGCATCAAGCGCGGTAAAGTGCGTCCAAACCAGCAGATCACCGTGATCGACAGCGAAGGTAAAACTCGCAACGCTAAAGTCGGTAAAGTTCTGACCCATATGGGTCTGGAGCGTATCGAAGCGGCTGAAGCTGAAGCAGGCGATATTATCGCAATCACCGGTCTGGGCGAGCTGAACATCTCTGATACTATCTGCGACCCGCAGAACGTAGAAGCGCTGCCGGCCCTGAGCGTGGATGAACCAACGGTTACCATGTTCTTCTGCGTTAACACCTCTCCATTCTGTGGCAAAGAAGGTAAGTACGTTACCTCTCGTCAGATCCTTGACCGCCTGAACAAAGAGCTGGTGCATAACGTGGCGCTGCGCGTTGAAGAAACGCCTGATGCTGATGCATTCCGCGTTTCAGGTCGTGGTGAGCTTCACCTGTCGGTACTGATCGAAAACATGCGTCGTGAAGGTTTCGAGCTGGCGGTATCCCGTCCGAAAGTTATCTTCCGCGAATTCGAAGGTCGTAAGCAGGAGCCATTCGAAAACGTAACTCTCGACATCGAAGAGCAGCATCAGGGTTCTGTGATGCAGGCGATGGGTGAGCGTAAAGGCGACATGAAAAACATGGATCCGGATGGAAAAGGCCGCGTGCGTCTTGACTACGAGATCCCAAGCCGTGGTCTGATCGGCTTCCGTAATGAATTCATGACCATGACTTCCGGTACAGGTCTGCTGTACTCCACCTTCAGCCACTATGACGATGTCCGTCCGGGTGAAGTTGGCCAGCGTCAGAACGGCGTACTGATCTCTAACGGTCAGGGTAAAGCCGTCGCATTCGCCCTGTACAGCCTACAGGATCGCGGCAAACTGTTCCTGGGCCACGGCGCAGAAGTGTATGAAGGCCAGATCATCGGTATTCACTCACGTTCTAACGACCTGACCGTGAACTGCCTGACCGGTAAAAAACTGACTAACATGCGTGCTTCCGGTACTGATGAAGCGACTACGCTGGTTCCGCCACAGAAGATGACCCTGGAGCAGGCTCTGGAATTCATCGATGATGACGAACTGGTAGAAGTCACGCCACAGTCAGTGCGTATCCGTAAACGTCACCTGACTGAGAACGATCGTAAACGTGCGAACCGCGGCCCGAAAGAGTCCTGATCCCTCGTTTCACTAATAAAAGGCGCGAATTTCGCGCCTTTTTTTTCACGCCTGTTTTCCTGCTCTTACCTGTTCAGTCTCCAGTTTTCCCGCTAGAGTGAATAACTCACCGGCACAAAAGGAGGCGTCTATGCTGTATATCTTTGATTTAGGTAACGTCATTGTTGATATTGATTTCAACCGGGTTTTGGGTGCCTGGAGCGATCTTGGCCGCGTGCCGCTGGCCACCTTAAAAAATCGTTTTCAGATGGATGAGAATTTTTCCCGGCATGAGCGGGGAGAGATTAGCGATGAGCAGTTTGCCGCTAAAATGTGCGAGCAGTTAGATCTCGCCCTCAGCTTTGAACAGTTCGCCGCCGGCTGGCAGGCGGTATTTGTCGGTGTTCGCCCGGAAGTCATTAAAATTATGCACAAGCTGCGCGAGCAGGGCGATCGGGTGGTGATCCTGTCCAATACGAATCGTTTGCACTGTGAATTTTGGCCGACCGAATATCCTGAAGTGAAAAGCGCAGCGGATAAAATCTATCTGTCTCAGGAAATGGGGGTGCGGAAACCCGAGCCTGAAATTTATCAGCGACTGCTGAACGAGGAAGATGTCTCCGCACAGGACGCCATTTTCCTTGACGATAACCTTGCAAACATTGAAGCCGCCCGCGCCCTGGGCATCCACAGCGTCCACGTTACGGATGCCAACGTGGTGCCTGCTTTCTTTGCCGATCGCCAATAGCCATGCGTTTACTTAAACACTACCGCCACCGCCTGCATGCCTTCTGGCGGTGGATGAAACTACTCTGGCAACGTGTTGACGAAGACGGTATGACTACGCTGGCAGGTAATCTTGCCTATGTCTCGCTGCTGTCGCTGGTGCCATTGATCGCCGTAGTCTTTGCGCTGTTTGCTGCATTCCCTATGTTTTCGGACGTCAGTACGCAGATTAAAACGTTTATCTTTAACAATTTTGTCCCTGCGGCGGGGACAACCATCCAAAGCTACCTCGAACAGTTTGTTGCGAACGTGAGCAAAATGACGGCAGTGGGTGTCGGTGGACTGATCGTCACTGCGCTGCTGCTGATGTATTCGATCGATTCGGCGCTTAATACGATTTGGCGAAGCAAAAGAACACGGCCGCTGATTTACTCTTTTGCTATCTACTGGATGATACTGACCCTGGGGCCACTGCTGGTGGGTGCGAGTCTGGCGATTAGCTCCTATCTCCTTTCGTTACACTGGACGACGGTCAGTGGGGTTAGCTGGCTGCTGGATGTCCTGCTGCGTATTTTCCCTTTACTGCTGTCCTGCCTCTCATTTTGGCTGCTTTATAGCGTGGTTCCCACTACGCAGGTGGCCTGGCGAGATTCGGTCGTAGGCGCCGTGGTTGCCGGATTACTCTTTGAGCTGGGTAAAAAGGGCTTTGCGCTCTATGTTACGATGTTTCCTTCCTATCAATTGATATACGGCGTACTGGCGGTAATACCTATTCTCTTTTTATGGGTGTACTGGACCTGGTGTATCGTACTGTTAGGTGCGGAAATTACGGTTACATTGAGTGACTATCGTCAGATTAAACAAGAAGAACAAGAAAGAGAGAACGAAGAATCATGATTGCCTTAATTCAGCGGGTGCTTAATGCCAGTGTGACCGTGGCAGAAGAGACTATCGGGGAGATTGGGCCGGGATTGCTTATCCTGCTCGGCGTGGAGAGGGGAGATACGCCGGAGAGTGCGCACAGGCTGGTAAAGAAAGTTCTTGGCTACCGTATTTTCGGTGATGAGAATGACAAAATGAATTTAAACGTACAGCAGGCCGGTGGCAGTGTGCTGGTGGTATCGCAGTTCACGCTGGCTGCCGATAC
>Ga0302347_1003413_pt1 | contig 14087 bp, 13 predicted proteins | sample PhyWR1_FD_202178 | JGI IMG/M metagenome (GOLD analysis project Ga0302347, IMG submission 202178) | Leaf surface microbial communities from wheat plants in UC Gill Tract Community Farm, Albany, California, United States - DLSL W.R1 (v2)... | ecosystem: Host-associated > Plants > Phyllosphere >...
CCGCATGACCGAACTGCAGGCCGCTCTGGGCGTGACCCAGATGGAGCGCCTGGACCAGTACGTTGCTCGCCGCCATCAACTGGCCCGTCGCTATGACGACCTGCTGACCGGCTTGCCCGTAACCGCTCCATGGCAGCACGCAGACAGTTACTCCGGCCTGCACCTGTATGTGATCCGTTTGCAACTGGATAAAATTGAGAAGACCCATCGTCAAGTCTTCGAAGCGCTGCGCGAGTTGGGTATAGGCGTGAACCTGCACTACATTCCGGTACACACCCAGCCTCATTATGAGCGCATGGGCTTTAAACCAGACGACTTCCCGCAGTCGCAAACCTACTATCAGGAAGCAATCAGCATCCCGATGTTCCAAACCATGACGGATGAGCAGCAGGATGAAGTAATTGCTGCTCTGCGCGTAGCGGTGCAAGCATGAAACTGGCGATCATCCCCGCACGCGGAGGCAGCAAGCGTATTGCACGCAAGAACATCAAGCTGTTCTGCGCAAAGCCGATGATCGCCTGGTCCATTGAAGCAGCCCTGCAAAGTGGCTGCTTTGATCAGGTCATAGTATCCACTGATGATCAAGAGATTGCCGAGGTCGCACGCCAGTACGGCGCCACGGTACCTTTTATGCGTCCTGCCGAACTGTCTGACGACCACACCGGTACTGTTCCGGTGATCCAGCACGCCATTGAATGGGTCAATGCCCAGGGCCAACCCGTCGAGCAGGCATGCTGCCTGTATGCTACGGCCCCTTTTGTCAGCGCTGAAGATATCAATCGTGGCCTTGACATCCTGAACGCCACCCAAAGCGATTACGCCTTCTCGGTGACCAGCTATGCCTTCCCCATCCAGCGGGCAATTCGCCTCAATGACGAAGGTCGGGTGCAGATGTTCAACCCCGAGCACTTCAACACCCGCTCCCAGGATCTTGAAGAGGCGTTTCACGATGCCGGGCAGTTCTACTGGGGCACCGCAGATGCGTGGCTTAAAGGACGAATGATCTTCGGTGCTGGCTCTGCGCCTGTGCCGCTACCGCGTCACCGGGTACAGGATATCGACACACCCGAAGATTGGGTACGTGCCGAGTGGTTGTTCAAGGCCATGCAGGCCGAAGCGCAGTGAGCACCAACTCGATGAAGATTGTTTTGCGTGTCGATGCCTCGCTGCAAATGGGCACAGGTCATGTGATGCGTTGCCTGACCCTGGCCAACGCACTCAAGCAGCAAGGCAATAAATGCGAATTCATCTGCAGGGAACATGCTGGCAACTTGATCGGACATATCCGCAACCAGGGCTTTGATGTGCATGAGCTGCCCTCTACGGCCTCTATAGCCATCGATAGCCCGGTGCTGGCACATGCTGCCTGGCTCGGGGCCACGCAAGAAGAAGATGCACAGCAATGCACATCCATTATTCGCCAGCTCAACCCCGACTGGCTGATCGTGGATCACTACGCGCTGGATGCCCGCTGGGAAACCGCATTGGCGGCTCACTACCACAAATTGATGGTGATCGACGATCTGGCGGACCGGCCGCATATCAGTGACCTGCTGCTGGATCAGACCTTCGGGCGTGACAGCAAGGACTATGCCCCCTGGACGCCGAGCACCTGCACCCTGCTCTGTGGTTCGCAGTACTCGCTGCTGCGGCCCGAATTTGCCGCCTTGCGCGACTTCAGCCTCGAGCGCCGGCGCAACCCGCAACTGCAGCACCTGCTGATCACCATGGGCGGAGTGGACAAGGACAACGCCACCGGGCAAATCCTGCAGGCACTGAAAAACACAGCGCTACCGGCTGATTGTCATATCAGCGTGGTAATGGGCAGTACTGCGCCCTGGCTGGCGGATGTGCGCCAACTGGCCGCGCAAATGCCCTGGCCGACAACGGTAAAAGTCGGTATCAGCGACATGGCGCAACTGATGGCCGAGAGCGATCTGGCTATTGGTGCGGCGGGCGCAACGTCATGGGAGCGCTGCTGCCTGGGGTTGCCGACCATTATGCTGGTGCTGGCGGATAACCAGGCCCTGGCCGCACAGATCCTTGATAACGCACAGACTGTGATCAAGCTTTCGCTGGATGAGCAACTGGCAAGCCAGCTTGCACAGATAGTCAGTAAGCTCACCCATGGCTCAAATCGCCTTGAAAGCATGACGGAACACGCCAAAAACATTACCGACGGCACAGGCTGTCAACATGTCGCCCGCCAGTTAAAAGTGTTGAGCCAAATTTAATGGAGCAGGTTATGCAGCAACTTGGAAAGCTACGCCCGATAGAACAGCATGAACTTGAGTTGATGCTTGATTGGCGAAACGCACCCAATGTGCGGGCCAATATGTATACCCGCCACGAAATAAGCCTGGAGGAACATCTGGCCTGGTGGGCACGGGTACAACAACGTGACGACCAGCAGTATTTCATGTACGAAGCTGATGATACGCCTTTGGGCATCGTGGGCTTTGTAGGGATAGACAAGACCAGTGAAAACTCATCCTGGGCTTTTTATGCCTCACCCGAGGCGCCAAAAGGCACCGGCAGCAAAATGGAGTTCTTGGCACTGGAGTGCGCATTCAATCAACTTGCCTTGCACAAACTTTACTGTGAAGTGCTCGCCTTTAATGCTCCCGTTATCAAGCTGCATCAAAAGTTCGGTTTTAGCGTAGAAGGCATCCTGCGCGAGCATCATAAAATCGATGACACCTTTGTCGATATCTATCGGTTGGGCCTGCTGAAAACAGAGTGGGCAGAAAAACGCACCGATATGTTGAACAAATTAATCAAACTTTCCGGAAAAAGCGCATGAATCCGACTATTTCAATTGCTGGCCGCCCGATCGGCCCCGATCACGCCCCTTATATCATTGCCGAGCTCTCTGCCAACCATAATGGCAAGCTTGAAACCGCACTGAAAATTATCGAAGAAGCGAAAAAGGCTGGTGCCGACGCGGTCAAACTGCAAACCTACACCGCAGACACCATCACCCTGGATTGCGATTCGGAAGAATTCCAGATCCATGGTGGCCTGTGGGACGGTAAAAACCTGTATCAGCTCTATAAAGAAGCGCAAATGCCTTGGGAATGGCATTCGATCCTGTTTGAACATGCACGCAAACTGGGCATCACCATTTTTAGCTCCCCGTTCGACAACACCGCGGTCGACTTGCTGGAAAGCCTAAACGCACCGGCTTACAAAATCGCATCGTTTGAAGCTGTAGATTTGCCGCTGATCAAATACGTTGCCAGCACCGGCAAACCGATGATCATCTCGACCGGCATGGCTGATGCCGATGAAATCCAGGAAGCCATCCAGGCCGCCCGTGACGGTGGCTGCAAAGAACTGGCAATCCTGCACTGCGTAAGTGGCTACCCTGCCCCTGCGGCGGATTACAACCTGCGTACCATACCCGATATGATGAGCCGTTTTGGTTTGGTGACCGGGTTGTCCGACCATACCCTGGACAACACCACGGCCATTGCCAGTGTAGTGATGGGTGCATCGGTTATTGAAAAGCACTTTACCCTTGATCGCAGCGGCGGCGGCCCCGATGACAGTTTCTCGCTCGAGCCAGCTGAACTGGCAGCCTTGTGCCGTGACAGCAAGACTGCCTGGGCATCATTGGGTCAAGTTGATTACGGTCGTAAATCAAGTGAGCAGGGCAATGTCAAGTTTCGACGATCGCTTTATTTTGTCGAATCTCTGAATGAAGGAGATATTATTACTAAGTCATCGATACGCAGCGTTCGTCCTGGATATGGACTACCTCCGAAAATGACGGATGACATTATTGGTAAAAAAGCAGCAAAAAACATCAAAGCCAATACTCCAGCAACCTGCGAACTATATAAATAAAATGAATATATGCTTCATTACTTGCTTCAACAAAACTATATTCTTTAAAAAAATATCTGATCATTTAGAGGAAATAAATCCAGAAATTACAATATACTGGCTTTCTACCTCACCAAAATGGAGCCAGTACCTGATCGATAATGGAACGAACCCTGAAAACATCACACAAATAAATGCTGACGATAAATTACTGCCTTCAGAGGAAGACAAAGCAAAACAACTAATATCTTTTGCCGAACTTAAAAACAAAAAATCAGCAAACTTCATATTCCTGACCGATCGAATAATAAATCACTGGAACCATAATAAAGCAGAAAAATACTTATTGTTAGCCACAAAAAAAATACATGACTCACTTTCAGCCAATCAAATAAAAATCGTATTCGGGGAAGCTACTGCTCTGCATGAGGTATTAACAGCATTCCTTTGTGAAGCTAATTCTGTCGCTTTTCTTAAGCCTCATACCATACGAATCCCCACTACACATTTTGCTTTCTTCAAAGGCTACCTAGAAAACGATTTCGCTACGGAAGGCACGCTTCCGTCTAGTATCGACATTGAAAAAGCTGAGCAGCAAATAATATCGGTCACGAAAAAAAACCAGAAACCCGATTATTTTTACATCAACAACAAAAGACCAAGCTACCTTGACAAAAAATTTCTTACTTCGGTAATTAAAAAAATACCAGACTCCTACATCGAACCTAAAAAAAACGCATCTGAAAAGAGCATTTATCACCACCTATTCATTGAACAAAAATTTCTAACCCCTTTGAAATCTCTAATATCTTCAAAATCAAATCAATTCGAAGAGCCAATTGACGGTGAAAAATTCATACTTTACACACTGCACAAGCAACCCGAAGCTTCCATTGATGTTCTAGGAACGGCGTATTCCAACCAACTTGAGCTGATAAGAAACATATCTATAAACACACCAAGAGATTTCAAGATATACGTAAAAGAACACTCGAACGCTATCGGAGAGCGCCCACTTAACTATTTGGATACTATAAAAAAAATCCCGAATGTTCGACTAATAAACCCCACTTTTGACTCACACAAACTGATACAAAAATCTGAACTCGTAATTACCATTTCTGGAACCATAGCTTTCGAAGCAGCACTATATGGCAAAAAATCAGCTACATTCGCACCAATGTTTTTCAATAAAATAAGTAATTGCCACCATATAAAATCTCCAGACGTCATTCCTGAAATTCTTTCAGCTCAACTTATAACCAATTCAGATTCAAACCTTAAAGAAACCTTATCGTCTATAATTTCAAATTCATTTGTCGGCTCAATAAGTGACCCTATAAGTTCTCCAAACTGCATATCCAAAGAAAACATAATGAATGTTGGTAACGCTTTTTTGGAATGCATAAAAAAATATGAATAGAAAAACCTTACTAATAATATGTGATTCGCATGGTACAGACTGGGGATGCGTGGGCTATGCGAATAGACTTAAGTCACTACTTAATGATGAATGGGATACCGTAACTTTAGCTTACCCAGGTATAAGCCTAAAAAAAATCTATTCTTCGTTATGTGACAACGAACTTAAACAGTTCGACGCAATACTGCTGGGCATAGGTAATCCTGACGTGCACCCGCGGATGCCGCGCGCTGTCATTGGTTTGTTCAAGAGACTAGGACTTTCTTCAGCAAGAGACTCATACTTCTCTATCCCCCCAAATATCAACCTTAGTTACCTTTTAAGACTGCCGCTGTTTTTAGTTAGAATCATCACAATCAGAGTGCACATAGAAACTTACACACCAGCACCAGAACTCGAGCAATTAATATCCAAAACTATAGAACTGCTCTCAACCAAAACAAAACAGTTACATATTCTTCCCATTTTCAAGGTTAGCGAACATGTTTATGGGAAAACCCACAACCTTAACGCTAGCAACTTAAACAGATATCTCTACAACTCCCATCACACAAATCTAATCAAGGATGATGCGATATCTGAAAAACACTACAAAAATAATCGCAATTTTGATTTTTTTCATTTCAACAACAGCTTCCAAGAAAAGTTAACTAAAACGATAGAGAAAATCATAAACAACTAACGAAAACGTGAGTATTAGGCACTCAAAAAAGCAAATACCCTACAAGCACCCCCCAAAGCGAAAAGACAAAATGAACACTCCTCAAGCCACACTTAGAATACTTAGCCCGTTGAAAATATATTTTCTCGGTCTATCCGTCTATATTGCTCTGTGGGTTCTATCCCCGATCGACTTTAACTTCCAAGGGGACGTAGACTCCGTCGTACTTTTTTTCTTTTACAATTTGCTATTTGCTCTAGGACTGTGCGTCGGATACAGACGCAAAAGCGAATCAAAAACACACATACCTGTAAACAAAAAAAATATACACTCACTAATAAATACTATAGCGTGGCTGGGCAGCATAGGCCTGCTTATTCGTTGTTTTGAGCGTATTTTCATTCGTTCCGGCGGAGCAATAAGTACCGATTTCATTGCGAACAGGGAGATGATCTCAGCTGGTGGTTCAGGCAGCATTGCACTAATCGGTTCTTTATTGTCATCATTTCTTTATTTTCTCCCGTTCTTTATTTTCCTCGCCCGCGCTACTGGATTCCGCTACCGATATCACTACCTCTTACTATTTGCATCTCTTCTCAACCCATTATTTGATGTGGCTTTTCAAGGATCAAGAAGCAGTCTGGTAATGTACATAAGCATATTCGCGATCTCAGCGATAACAACTGGGTTTCTTAAATTTAATATTAAAAAAATTATACTGGTAGCACTTCTATCAATAGCTTTTATTTGGTTTGGCGGCTCAATCTTTTGGCAAAGAACAATACAGCTCGGCCTAGACCCAATTGCATCAATGCAAACGTCAGGCTATGCTATTTTTGCACCTGCAAGCGACACCGTACTAACCTATTTAACCAACGACAAAAGCAGTATAATTTCCGGACTCTTATTTTCAGCAGTAAACTTTAGTCAATATTTTTTGCATGGGATGTATGAGTTCTTTTATCTGGCTGCAAATACAAATTCAGCCACAACTTTTGGCCTTCAAACCTTATATATACCTGCAAAAATAGTAACCACTATCTTTGGTGGCCCAGATGTCGGGACACTGAATGCAAGTGGTGTATTGAGACCTGGAGTTTACACTACATTCTTTGGCCCCTTACTTTATGATTTCGGCCCAACAGGAGGGGCCTTTGCAAGTTTTTTCTTTGGAGGTCTAACCGGACTATTACATCGATTAATCTATAAGCAAAAAATGATATGGGCTCCGTTATATTTAATATTTAGCGCCTTTTTGCCATTTGTCTTTGTCGTTAATCTTTTTACCTCTGGCGGAGGACAATACGCAATAATCTCAGCCATCCCTCTTGCCCTCCTAATTAAATCAAAGCGGATTACAAAAAAAACCGATCAAACAAACACGCTCTCTTAGACCCTTTGGAATAAAAAAATGAAAGTTGCAATAATCCACTATTGGTGGCTAAGCAATCGCGGTGGCGAAGCAGTAGTGTCTGCGCTTGCTGAGATTTACCCGAATGCAGATTTATACCTACACGTATGTAATGAGGATACTGTTAAGAGTTCATTACCTGCAAACTATGTAGGAAAGATCAACACGACTTTCATATCAAAACTACCCGGCGCAAGAAAACACTATCAAAAATATCTACCTCTAATGCCTCTCGCATTGGAGCAGTTGGACCTTAGCGCCTACGACCTGATCCTCAGCAGCGAGTCGGGACCGGCCAAGGGTGTTATCACTCGCCCCGATGCCGTGCATATTTGTTATTGCCACTCGCCCATGCGTTATGTATGGGACATGTACCACGAGTACCGCTCAACCGCTGGCCGCGTTGTCAAAGCGCTGTTCCCGTTCATTGCGCATTACCTGCGTATGTGGGACCGCCTTTCCGCAGACCGTGTTGATCACTTTATTGCTAACTCCAAATTTATTACTTCACGGATCAGGAAGTTTTATCGCCGCGATGCCGATGTGATCTATCCGCCGGTCAATACCACCGAGTTCTCCCATGAGCAGGTGCGGGGCGATTTCTATCTGTGCCTGGGGCAGCTGGTGCCTTATAAAAAGGCTGATCTTGCGGTCGATGCCTTTAACAAGCTGGGTCTGCCTCTGGTTGTGGTGGGTGAAGGCGAATTGTTCGAAGCCTTGAAAGCTCGCGCCGGTGATAACGTGACATTGATGGGCCGCCAACCATTTCCTGTGATCAAGGATTTGCTTGAGCGTTGCCGCGGCCTGATATTTCCGGGTGTGGAAGATTTCGGCATTGTGCCGGTCGAAGCGATGGCGGCAGGTGCCCCGGTAATTGCCTATGCCAAGGGTGGAGCATTGGAGACTGTGATCCACGGCCACACGGGGGTGCATTTCCATGAGCAGTCCGTGGAGGCATTAATGGCTGCTGTGCAACAAGTCGAATCGGGGCAGTTTGTGTTTGCACCGGCACAGTTGCACGAGCATGCAGCGGGCTTCGACAAGTCAGTGTTCAAGCAAAAAATCAAAAACTTTGTCGACAAGGCGCTGTCTCAAGCCTGACCCTTTTGGCCCTGTCCTCTTTGTACACTTACAGCCAGTGCCTACTGGTTTCTGAATAACAGGATGTTCCAGATGATTCTTCCAGTAATCGTTGCTGGCGGTACAGGTTCGCGCCTGTGGCCGCTGTCTCGTCAACTCAACCCAAAGCAGTTCCTGCCTCTGGCCGATGCCGAGATGTCGATGCTGCAGGCCACTATCCTGCGCCTGCGCGGGTTGGCTGCTGCGACGCCACAATTGATCTGCAATGAACAGCATCGTTTCCTTGCCGCAGAGCAGTTGCGCCAACTGGATATGGAGCACGCCAGCATTCTGCTGGAGCCGGTAGGTCGCAATACGGCTCCTGCCATTGCCCTGGCGGCCCTGCAGGCCTGCAAGGACGGTCAGGACCCTGTGTTGCTGGTGCTGGCGGCTGACCATTTAATCCAGGATGTTCCGGCATTCCACGCCAGCATTCAGTCGGCACTCCCTCTCGCACAGGACGGCAAGCTGGTAACCTTCGGTGTGGTACCCGACCGTGCGGAAACCGGTTATGGCTATATAGAGAAAGGTCCGGCTGTCGGTACCGGCGGCTTTGCTGTTAACCGCTTCGTGGAAAAACCAGACCTCGCTACCGCTTGTGACTATCTGGCCAGCGGCAATTTTTTCTGGAACAGCGGGATGTTTATGTTCCAGGCCAGCCGCTATTTGCATGAGCTTGAGCGGTTCCAGCCGCAGATTCTTGCAGCCTGCCGCAACGCCCTTGAGGGGGGTACGCAGGATATGCATTTCACCCGTGTGGACAGTGACGTATTCGCTGCATGCCCGGATGACTCCATCGATTACGCCGTGATGGAAAAAACGGCCGATGCGGTAATGGTTCCGCTGGACGCAGGATGGAGTGATATCGGCTCCTGGTCGGCACTGTGGGATGTCAGCCCAAAGGATGCGCACGGCAATGTGTTCAAGGGTGACGTGCTTAGCCATGCATCGCAAAACTCATATGTTCACGCCGATAGCCGACTGGTGACGCTAGTGGGTGTCGACGATCTGGTCGTGGTCGAAACCAAGGACGCCGTGCTGGTCGCCCATAAGGACAAGGTCCAGGACGTAAAGAAAATCGTCGAGCAGATCAAGAACGGGAGCCGTCAGGAACATGTCAACCACCGCGAAGTATATCGCCCGTGGGGGATGTACGACTCGATCGATAACGGGCACCGTTACCAGGTCAAGCGCATCACGGTAAAACCCGGAGCCAAGCTCTCGGTACAGATGCATCATCACCGCGCCGAGCACTGGATCGTGGTCAGCGGTACCGCCAAGGTCACCAACGGTGAACGTACCTATCTGGTTTGCGAAAACGAATCGACTTATATCCCGATCGGCCAGATCCATGCACTGGAAAACCCGGGTGTTATCAACCTGGAGCTGATTGAAGTGCAGTCCGGCTCTTATTTGGGCGAAGACGATATTGTGCGTTTTGAAGATAAATACGGCCGCGCATAAATGACAAACCAGCAGCGGTTCTATGTGAACCGCTGCTGGCTGAATCCGAGTGAACAACTCAATTACCTTTAAAGGATTTACATGAGCTCTGCTGTCATTTTCGGAGGTTCCGGTTTTATCGGTGTCTTCTTTGCCAAGCAACTGCTTGCATCCGGTCGCGCCACTAAAGTTTATTTGTATGACCGCGAACAGGTCGCAGACAAGCCGTTCCCTTATCGCACCAAACTGGTTCGTGACGATGCAAGAATCGTCGAGGTCAAGGGCGATGTTCGCCAGAGCATTACCTGGCAACCCGAAGAGGAAGTCTCGCTTACGGTCAACTTTGCTGCCATTCACCGTGAACCGGGGCATGAAGATTTTGAATACTACGAAACCAACTTGCTGGGTGCCGAGAATGTCTGCGCATGGGCAGAACGGGTAGCCTGCAACGAGATTGTTTTCACCAGTTCAATTTCACCTTATGGCCCAAGTGAGCAACAAAAAACGGAACAATCCCTGCCGGTGCCTGTCACAGCGTACGGCGGCTCGAAACTGGTAGCAGAAAAGATTCATCAGATCTGGCTGGCTGCAGACAGCACACAGCGCCATCTGGTGATCGTGCGCCCCGGCGTCGTGTTCGGCCCGGGAGAAGGCGGCAATGTATCTCGCCTGATCAAAGCCGTCATGAAACGTTACTTCTTCTATATGGGCAACCGTGACACCCGCAAGGCCGGTACTTATGTGAAGGAGTTGTGCAACGCCATAGAATGGGTATTGCAGCGCCAGAAAGATCAGGGCCAGCATTTCACGCTATTTAATATGTCCATGAATCCTGGCCCCTCAATTCAGGAATATGTGGAGGCGGTGTGCAAGGTGGCGGGTGTTCAACGCAAGGTCCCGGCCATCCCCTACCCGGTGATGCTGGGTTGCGCATACGCGATCGAGGTCATTGCCCGTCCGCTGGGTATCAAGCATCCGTTCAGCCCGGTGCGGATTCGCAAACTGGTACGTTCCAATGACATCCACCCAGGTTATCTGGTCGACAACGGCTATGAGTACAGATTCAACCTGCAGACTGCGTTTGCAGACTGGAAGAAAGATTGCCCCGAAGAGTGGCAATGATCCGTTCAGTGTAGCTGCCATAATGCTTGAAACGTTGTCGGGTATACTCAGGCGCCTTGCGTAATACAGCACAGGCGCTGAGATGTTTAATGCGGTCAAACCAATGCTTTGTTTGCAGGCACGTTATAAAACGTCAGGCACCCGAAACGCTCTACACGGGTATTCTTGAATCGCTATTGCACACTAAAATGCCTGTAAAGAATCACTCGAGTGCCACATGTGTAGCCCCTCCAGGTGCTACAAGCATATCCAGGGTTCGACGTTCATAGCCTTGGACATAGGCGCTCCGGCACAATCGCCAATACAGACTTTTTCAAAAGGATTTTCAAATGAATAAATTTATCGTTTCCGCACTCGCCTTGGCTCTGAGCTCTACCGCTTTCGCCGCCGAACCTGTTGCAGTATCTGCTGACGACGCAGCTGTTGAAGCGCCTGCTGCAGAAGCCGGCTCCCTGGCAACTGAAACCGGCGTTCTGGGTGGCGTAAGCACAACCACCGCCGTTGGGGTGGGTGTTGCTGCAGCAGCCGGCATTGCGGCCGCAGCTTCTGGCGGTGGCGGCGGCGGTGGCGGCGGTAACGGCGGCACTACTGGCACCACGGGCACTACTGGCACCACGGGCACTACCGGTACCAACTAAGTACCTGCCAGGTCGAAAGGACTAAACCACCTGGAAAACTCCAGGCATTTGATTTTGATGTGTTTCCTTTACAAGTGTCCTCAATGATGATTCGTAGTTTGTCGCTCGCGGTACTTGCAGGGTTCGCCCTGCAAGGTTGTATGTTTGCGCCCGGTCAATACCTGGATACCAGTGAGATCGGTACTGAAGGCTCTCCAGAAAGCAGTCGGGTCGAGTTAATCCCCATCACCCCAAAACTGATTGCGCAAAACGCGGCGACATACGTCTCAAGCTCGGTGCCAGCAGAATTGCTGGCATTCAAGCCACAGGCTTACCGGATCGGTGCCAACGATGTGCTGTATATCACCGTTTGGGACCATCCTGAGTTGACGGCGCCCTCGGGCCCGCAACAACAAATTGACGCGAACGGTCGCCTGGTGCGGCCGGACGGCACTATTTTCTACCCCTATATCGGCAAACTCGATGCAGCGGGTAAAACCATTGAAGAACTGCGTTCTACGATTGCACAACGCCTGGCGCAGTTCGTCGACAGCCCGCAAGTGGACCTGAGCGTTCTGCGCTTTGCCAGCCAAAAGGCAATTTTGGCAGGCGCCGTTATCAAGGCCGGCCCGATTCCGATCACCACTTCCCCTGTGAGTGTTGTGGAAGCACTTGGCGCCTCCGAGATCGACCCTCTGAATGCTGACCTGTCGGGCCTTGTGCTCACTCGCGATGGCAGGCAGTACACGCTGGACATGGATTCGCTCAACGGCCAGGGCGCACAACTGCACAATGTGTTCCTGAAAGATGGCGACCAGCTCTATCTGCCTTACAACGATCGCAAGAAAATTTATGTGATGGGTGAAGTGCTTGTACCGCAGGCAGTCAAGTTCAAGACCAAGCATATGAACCTGGCGGATGTGGTCGGCTCGGTGGGCGGTTTGAATCAAACCACCTCCAACGGCAATGCGCTGTATGTGATCCGTGGTGCCGAGAACCTTGAAACCGAACCGGCCAAGGTCTTCCAGCTGGATGCCGAATCCCCTACAGCCTTTGCCATTGCCAGCCATTTCGAGCTTAAACCTCAGGACATCGTTTACGTTGGCCCTGCGCAAGTCACCCGCTGGAATCGCCTGATCAGCCAGTTGCTGCCTTCGGCAACCATCCTGGGTACAGGCGCGGCCGCCGGTAACAACCTCAGTGAAGCCAACAGCCGATAAGGTTTGAGCCGTTTTGAAAACTCTTCGTAACCGCTCATGCCTGGTGGCGTGCCTGTTGCTGTGTGGCTGTAGCCCGCTTATGCAGGGCTCGCTAGATACCTTCAAGGCCGCCGTTCAAGGCCCCGTGCCGCTGGAATTGACCGCGACCGACGTCGCGGCCGTACCTTATGCGCAAATCCTGGTGACCACACCTTCGAGCGAAGGTGTGATGGCCAAGCTTCGTCAGCAAGGGGACTTGCAGTACTGGGTCGCCTCGGGCAAACAAGTGTTGCTGATGCGTAACGGCCTGGTGGTTCGTACCACCGGGCTGCAACCCGCCCTGGACGGTACCCGTTTCTACGGGCAGTCACCGTTCAAACGCGGCCTGCATCTGGTGGCGGACGGCGAGCGCAGCACGCGCTGGATCGATATGTATCAGGGTGAGCAGGTGGGCCTGGCGGTTAATAGCCGCTTTGTGCGTAAAGGCCTGGAAACCGTGACCATTCTCGACAAGCCTTATGTACTGCAGCGTATCGATGAAAAAATTGAAATCCCGGCCCTTGGCTTTAGCGGCACCAACCATTTTTGGGTCAGACCCACAGATGGTGTGATCCTGCAAAGCGAGCAGTACGTCACCCCTGGGCTTGAGCTGCGCATTGTGCATCTGCGACCTGACTGGGAGGCTGCCCAGTGATCTCTTTGAAAAAACTGGCGCTGTGCGTATTGCTTAGTCATGCCGCAATCAGTCAGGCCGCCGTGTCCGTCAGCGGTGATGTGCTCAAGCCGGTAAGCGTGGCATTCAAGCCGGGCTTGCGCTTGCTGGATGTGATCAGCCAGGCCCAGCCCAACCCTGAAAGCTACTGGCTGGCAGCCGCATGGCTGCATCAACCAGAAGTTGAAAAGCAGATACGGCTCAAGGCTGGCGTGCTGTTCGACCTGAAAATGCTGCAACGCGGCGCCTTGCTCAACAACAACGACGGCCTCGCGGCTGTGGCGGCGCGCCTGCACCAGGACATCAGCCAATTGCCGGTTACTGGCCGCAAAGTGGTCAGCCTTGACCCGGTCGCGCTGGAAGTCGGCTTTGCCCACAACTATCTGCTCAGTGATGGCGACAAGGTAACTTACCCGACGCGCACCAATAGTGTGTCCGTGGTAGGCGCAGTTGAACATGACTGCACCCTGCCCTATCAGCCCCTGCTGGAAGTACGTGACTACCTCGACAGCTGCCCGCGGCTGAAAGAGGCGGAAGCGGATTTCCTGTGGT
>Ga0302347_1003415_pt1 | contig 14080 bp, 8 predicted proteins | sample PhyWR1_FD_202178 | JGI IMG/M metagenome (GOLD analysis project Ga0302347, IMG submission 202178) | Leaf surface microbial communities from wheat plants in UC Gill Tract Community Farm, Albany, California, United States - DLSL W.R1 (v2)... | ecosystem: Host-associated > Plants > Phyllosphere >...
GCCCCTGTCCAGGCTTAATAGCTGAACCCTCTTTTAACGGAATAATAACGAGTAAATGCTAATGTCAGTCAATCAAGAATCAATGAAGCAGTCGGGCGGTACTACTGTTGATAAAACACTGCCACAAGGTGGGGTTTACGCCTCACTATTTGACAAAATTAATTTAACGCCGGTAGCTGAACTCGGCGATTTAAACGGTTTCGATGATAATACCGTAATGGCAGAAACCTCTACTGATGCGCGTGTTACCGCCGCAGTAAAAGTATTTATGCAGTGCCTGCAAAAATCTGGACAAAAAGTTGAGAAGCTGGATAAAACTATTCTTGACCACCATATTGCGGAGCTTGATTTCCAGATCAGTCGCCAGCTCGATGAAGTCATGCACCATGACGAATTTCAGCGTGTAGAGGGTGTCTGGCGAGGGCTGAAGTCGTTGGTCGATAAGACCGATTTTCGCCAGAATGTAAAACTGGAATTACTGGATTTGCCCAAAGAAGAACTGCGACAGGATTTCGAGGACTCGCCGGAAATCATTCAAAGTGGGCTGTACAAGCAAACCTATATTGCAGAATACGACACGCCGGGCGGCGAACCCATTGCCGCTGTTATTTCAGCCTATGAGTTTGATGCATCCGCTCAGGATGTTGCGTTAATGCGTAATATTTCCAAAGTATCCGCAGCAGCCCACATGCCATTTATTGGTTCTGCAGGGCCGGCGTTCTTTTTAAAAGACAACATGGAACAGGTCGCGGCCATTAAAGATATCGGTAACTATTTTGATCGGGCCGAATATATCAAATGGAAAAGTTTCCGTGATACCGATGACTCTCGCTATATCGGTCTGGTAATGCCACGCGTATTGGGGCGTTTACCGTATGGCCCGGATACGGTACCCGTGCGTAGCTTCAACTATATTGAGGAAGTAAAAGGGCCGGATCACCATAAATATCTGTGGACCAATGCTTCTTTCGCCTTTGCTGCAAACATGGTGAAAAGCTTCATTAACAACGGCTGGTGCGTGCAAATACGCGGCCCGCAGGCGGGCGGTGCTGTAAAAGATCTGCCTATTCACCTGTACGATCTCGGAACCGGTAATCAGGTAAAAATCCCGTCAGAAGTCATGATTTCGGAAACCCGTGAGTTTGAGTTTGCTAACCTCGGATTTATCCCCCTGTCTTATTATAAAAACCGGGACTACGCCTGCTTTTTCTCAGCAAACTCGACGCAGAAACCGGCTCTGTACGATACCGCAGACGCGACGGCTAACAGCCGAATTAATGCACGTTTGCCTTATATCTTCCTGCTGTCGCGCATCGCCCATTACCTGAAACTTATTCAACGTGAAAATATCGGCACTACCAAAGATCGCCGCCTGCTGGAACTGGAACTTAACACCTGGGTACGCACTCTGGTGACTGAAATGACCGATCCGGGTGATGAACTGCAAGCTTCACATCCTCTGCGCAATGCGAAGGTGGTGGTAGAAGATATCGAAGATAACCCGGGCTTTTTCCGCGTGAAGCTGTTTGCCGTGCCGCATTTTCAGGTGGAAGGTATGGATGTCAATCTGTCGCTGGTTTCTCAGATGCCGAAAGCGAAAGTGTAACGTAAGGCAGGAAGCCAATGAAAACGGAACAACCGTTATGGGGTAGAGGCATTATGGTCTCGCCCCAGCACTTCCAGCAACAGGCCGCATATGCGGCCTGGTCTGCGGAATGCATTGCCCGACTCGGGCTTAATCATCCGTGGGGGATCATCGAATCGGCTTTTGAGCCGGACACCCTGAAACTTGGTCGTCTGCAAGCCCGCAAACTGCATATCCGCTTTCAGGATGGCACGCTTATTGACACCGATAACGCAGATGTATTGCCACCCGTGCTGTCCCTGGAGGGTGAATCAAACGATACGGTCGTTGTCCTGGCACTGCCGCTGTTACGGGCAAATGGTGGAAACTGCCTGAAACCGGATGATGTTGCCGATCGTCCGGTACGTTACCGTCAGCGATGGCAGGATGTACGCAATCAGTTTGGTGAAGACACGCGCCAGATTGCCGTGATGCAGCCTGAAGTGACGCTACGCTTTGCTCATCAAAACAATAGCGATTATCTGACGTGTCCGGTAGCGCGTTTACGGCAGGATTCGCAGGGCATCTGGACGCTTGATGACAGTTTCCTTCCGCCGCTACTGACCGTACAGAGCAGCCGCTGGCTGGTTAATCAGCTTGAACACCTCATGACCCAGCTGCGCGCTCGTCTGGTCCGTCTTATGGGCATGCGTCGCGAAAGTAATGCGCGGATGGCAGATTTTGCCGTTGCTGATGTCTCGCTTTTCTGGCTGCTTAATGCGCTGAACAGTGCCGAACCTGTACTCGGCCAGTTTTTACGTTACCCACAAAGCCCGGCGGAGCGGCTGTATCCTGAACTTGCAAGACTTGCCGGCAGTTTACTCACTTTCTCCCTTGAGCATCAGGTCAGCGCTATTCCAGTCTGGCAGCATGAAAAACTGAACACGGTTTTTCCACCACTATTTGATTTGCTGAGTGATTTGCTGGAAGCAAGCCTGCCATCGCGAGTGATATCCATTGAACTCGAGCACGATAAACGCCTGCATTTCTGGCAGGCGCGTCTGCACGATCCCCGCCTGCGCGAAGGTGCTGATTATTACCTGTCTGTGCGATCTGCGGCGACGGTGGCGCAGTTGCAGGAACAGTTCCCTCGTCAGTGCAAAGTGGGCAGCCCGGATCACGTCCGAAGTATTGTTAACTCTTCACGGATCGGCGTACCGCTTATCCCGCTGCGTCATGTTCCTGCTGCCATTCCGTTACGTCTGGAAAATCAATATTTCAGCCTGGATATCTCCGATCCCGTGGCAATCGACATGCTCGAAAGCGGCAACTGCATGTTTTATGTCCCTGGAATGCTGGGTGAACCTGAACTTGAACTCTTTGCGGTGCTGAGAACATGAATGTGCATAAACGTGATACTGCCTTATCGATCGATATCGACGCACTACTGCAGGACACCTGGCTACAGGTTATCAGCCTGCACCATGGCCCGCAGTTTCAGGAGGGAGAGGGGCGAATTTTATGGGAGCGCTGTGTTGCCGATGTTGAGCGAGTCCAGCGTTTGTTAAAAGAGAGCGAACTTGACGATGCCAGCTGTCAACATATTCTCACTGCGCAATGCGCGTTGCTGGACGAAGCGGTTAAAAGCCGCGGCGTGGAGGATGATGCCTGCGTACAGTGGTATGACGTTCCTTTGCAGGGACACTTCCTGGGCACAATGGATGCGGGTGATACGTTATGTGACCGTATGCGTGATGTTCTGCGTGAACCTTCACCGGACACCGCGGTTCTTACTTGCTTTCAGCGCATCATGCTGCTGGGTTTCCTCGGTGATTTCCGCTCGCTGAATGATCCGGAACGCCAGAAGCTGATTCAGATGCTCAGCGACCATGCTTCCCCTTTTAGCTACCCACAAACCCATTCCGTACTGGCAGAAAGTCGTGCGGGCGCAAACACAGGGCGTTGGCTGTCCTTCTGGCCTGTCCGCATTAGCCTGAGCGTCCTGATCGTTGCCGGCTTGTGGTGGGGACTGAACGCAAAGCTCGATCAGATGCTGACAATGTTGTTGCCAGGGGTGGTGAAATGAGTTCAGCACAACAGCGCGGGCTGGCGTTGTGGAGTGCCCTGCTAAGCGCCATTGTCTGTCTGGGGTTTCTTCCCGTGTCCCGGCCAGTTTCTCTTTGCATACTTGTCGTGATATTGGGACTGATTACTGCGTTCTGGTATGCCATCAGCCGTCGCGCAGGACAGGAAGCGACTTTATGTCTGGATAATCTTCCGGCGGCAACCTGGCGTCAGCCCGTCGTACTGGTCTGTGGCGATCTTCCGCAAGCCTGGCCAGAAAAGTCTCAGGTATTGACGGTGACGCAGGGATGTTGGATCAGAGTCGAAGAGACTCAGAGTCCCGCGCAGGTGGTTCGCCAGCTGTTACGGCAACGTCCTGACTGGGGACGCCAACTCTCGGTGATGGTGAGCGTTTGTCCGCAAAAACATGCCGATAGCGACAACCTGACCAGCCGCCTGCTCGCCCTGCGCTGGCAAATCAGCCAGTTACGGCGTGAAACAGGGCATCTCGTACCGTTAGTCCTGAGCGTTCAGATTGGCAGCGCCATGCTGAATGACATGCTCTGGCAAGCGGCCATTTCAGAGGAAGGCGTTCGTGTCTGGCGAGAGTCATCGGCTCCCAGCCCCGTTTCTGCATGGGTCATGGCGGGTGGTGTCCTGGCCATGCAGCAACAGGTGCTGATGAATAGCCTGATGGCCTGGCTGCACAGTCATGTGAAAGCGGTATTTACCGATCTGAACCCGGATATTCCGCCAATTCCACCTGCGGCAATACTGTCGGGGATCGGCCCTCTCCTTTCGGGTAGCCTGGCGACGTCTCTCTGGACCACCTGGTTGAGCCAACATACTGCCATGCAACATGTTGCAGGCTGGCAACCGGTCGGTACGCAAAGCACAGTCATGCCTTTGCTTCCTGACTTTATCCTGCCGCTCCTGCCTGAAGGGCAAGGCCTTACGCCGCGCGATCGGGCCTGCCGCGGCGCGCTGGGGCTATTCACCCTTGCGGCAGCCATATCTCTTTGCAGCAGTGGCTGGAACAACGTTCAGTTAATGAAGAGATTATGTTTCGACATCGCCCGTTATGACCGTATTTCGATGGATGACTATGGCCCGAAAGCTGATGCCGTGGCGGTTCTGCGCCATGACGCCGTTCAGCTGGATAACTGGGCGCGCAACGGCGAACCCCTTCGTATGAGTCTTGGCTTGTATCAGGGCGGGCGGTTACGGATGCCGATCCTGGATGCTATCCGATCCTACATTCCCGCCCCACCACCGTCCAAACCAAAACCGCCCACGATACCGAAAATCGTTCGGCTCGATAGCATGTCGCTTTTTGACTCTGGAAAGTTCGCATTGAAAGCCGGCTCAACCAAAATGCTGGTCAATTCACTGGTGGATATCAAGGCGAAGCCGGGCTGGCTGATTGTGGTAGCAGGACATACTGACAACACGGGTAACGCTCAACGTAATCAGACACTCTCCTGGAAACGAGCCGAAGCGGTACGTGACTGGATGCGGGATACCGGCGACGTGCCGGAAAGCTGTTTCGCGGTACAGGGTTATGGCAAAAGCCGCCCTATCGCGACTAACGACACAGTGGAAGGCCGTGCGCTGAACCGCCGTGTCGAAATTAGTCTGGTACCTCAGGCGAACGCCTGCCAGATACCCGACACAACATCGGCGTCAACGAATGAACGTGACGTCTCTACTCATAAAATGGAGAAGTAAAACATGGCAATCCCAGTCTATCTTTGGCTGAAAGACGATGGCGGCGCGGATATTAAAGGCTCTGTGGATGTAAAGGACCGCGAAGGTAGCATCGAGGTCGTGGCGCAAGAGCACAATATCTATATTCCGACTGACAACAACACCGGCAAATTAACGGGTACCCGTATTCATACCCCGTTTATGTTCACCAAGGAAATCGATTCCTCCAGTCCCTACCTTTATAAAGCAGTAACCACGGGCCAGACCCTGAAATCCGCGGAATTCAAATGGTACAAAATCAACGATGCGGGTCAGGAAGTCGAGTACTTCAACACTAAGCTGGAAAACGTGAAAGTGGTGAAGGTCAACCCGCTGATGCATGACATTAAAGAACCGAGCAAAGAGAAGCATAACCACCTGGAAATGCTTGAACTGCGTTACGAAAAAATCACCTGGACCTATAAAGACGGCAACATCATTCATTCCGACTCCTGGAATGAGCGCGCCACCGCGTAAGCCTGATGCGGACGGGGTGACCTGTCCGCAGTTTTGCCTGCGTATCTGCCCGGCGGGTACGCAGGCAAAATTCCCTATACCCGAGAAATCTGACCTGATGCGCTTAGGTTCCTTATAAACAGGAAAAGCGATGGGCGGTAGCATGCCTGATGGTCCCCAGACTGTGAGTTTAAGAACATGGAAAATCCAGCAATCCTCTTGCGTCGCCTTAACCCCTACTGTGCCCGCGCCATGGAGGGCGCAGCCTCCTTGTGCCAGACTCGCGCGCATGCAGAAATCCTGCCAGAGCACTGGCTGCTAAAGTTACTGGAGCAGGGTGAAGGCGACCTTACGGTGCTGGCACGACGCTATGAGTGGGATATGGATACCCTGTGGCAAGATTTGCTCTGCTGGCTGGATACGCTACCCCGCTCCGTACGCAGCCGCCCGCAGCTGGCTGAGAGTACGCAACTTCTGATGCAGGATGCCTGGATGCGGGCGTCGCTGGCTGGCGAACAGCATATTCGCAGCATCCATCTGCTGATGGCACTGGTTGATAAACCGAAACTGGCACGCTGCGACGGTTTATGGCCGCTGCTGACATTAGGTCAGAGCCAATTAGATCGCCTGCGCCCGCTGCTGGATGCCCAATCCGACGAGCGTCCTGACGCCCAGCAAACTGAGGCGCTGGCACAACGGCACGGCGGCAGTGTGGAGTTTGTTGGTGGCCCGGCTGGCGAGGAGATAAAAGCAGGCGGCCTCGATCCAGCGCTACAGAATGCGCTGGATAAATTTACGCTCGACGTTACCGCCAAAGCAAAAGAAGGCAAAATTGACCCGGTATTTGGCCGCGATACCGAAATCCGCCAGATGGTGGATATCCTTTCCCGCCGGCGCAAGAACAACCCTATTCTCGTGGGTGAACCAGGCGTCGGAAAAACGGCGCTGGTGGAAGGCCTGGCGCTACGTATTGCTGAGGGAAATGTCCCGGCGTCACTCAAAACCGTCAGCCTGCGTACCCTTGATCTTGGCCTGCTGCAAGCGGGAGCGGGCGTGAAGGGCGAATTTGAGCAGCGTTTAAAAAATATCATCGATGCCGTACAGCATTCTCCCTCCCCCGTTCTGCTGTTTATCGACGAAGCGCATACTATCATCGGAGCCGGCAACCAGGCAGGTGGTGCGGATGCTGCCAACCTGCTAAAACCGGCCCTGGCGCGCGGGGAACTGCGAACTATCGCGGCCACCACCTGGAGTGAATATAAACAATATTTTGAACGCGACGCGGCGCTGGAACGTCGTTTTCAGATGGTGAAGGTCGACGAGCCGGATAACGAGACCGCCTGCCTGATGCTGCGCGGCCTTAAATCCCGCTATGCTGAACACCATAATGTCCACATTACTGACGCGGCAGTACGTGCTGCGGTAACGCTGTCCCGCCGCTACCTCACCGGACGCCAGCTACCGGATAAAGCAGTTGATCTGCTGGACACTGCGTGCGCCCGGGTTCGTATGAGCCTTGATACCGTGCCGGAGCCGTTAACACGCATTCGCGCACAAATTACGGCGCTGGAGATGGAGAAGCACGCATTGCTTGAAGATCTTGCCGTGGGAAACCATTTGCAGAACACGCGTCTGGCCGCGATTGAGCAGGAGGAAATCCGTTTATTTGTCGAACTGGATGAGCGTGAGACGCAATACCGGCGGGAACTGACGCTCACACAGCAACTGCTGGAAAGTCGTCAGGACATATCTCGCCAGAGTGACGCGCGCGACCTGCAACAGCAACTCGCAGAGATGCAGCAGAGTACTTCCCTGCTGCCGGTGGACGTTGACACCCTCACTGTTGCGAACGTCATTGCTGACTGGACAGGCGTGCCGCTCTCCTCACTGATGAAAGATGAACAGACCGGGCTACTGAGCCTCGAAAGTGAGCTCGCCAGACGCGTAGTCGGGCAGGACGCGGCGCTGGGCGCTATTGCTCAGCGTCTGCGCGCAGCCAGGACCGGTTTGACCGCCGAAAACGGCCCGCAGGGTGTATTTCTGCTGGTCGGTCCGAGCGGCACCGGTAAAACGGAAACCGCCCTCACCGTGGCAGATGTATTGTTTGGCGGTGAAAAATCGCTCATCACTATCAATTTATCGGAGTACCAGGAGCCGCACACCGTTTCGCAACTGAAAGGATCGCCGCCGGGTTACGTTGGCTACGGCCAGGGCGGTATTCTGACAGAGGCGGTACGTAAGCGGCCCTACAGCGTGGTTCTGCTTGATGAAGTCGAGAAAGCGCACCGTGACGTCATGAATCTGTTTTATCAGGTATTTGACCGGGGCTTTATGCGTGACGGTGAAGGACGCGAAATCGATTTTCGCCACACCGTGATCCTGATGACCTCCAATCTTGGCAGCGATCGCATTATGCAGTTACTGGATGAACAGCCAGAATCCACTGAGCTCGACTTACATGAACTGCTGCGCCCTGTCCTGCGCGATCGCTTCCAGCCCGCGCTGCTGGCCCGCTTCCAGACGGTAATATATCGTCCGCTGACAGGGGCGGCGATGCGTACGATTGTTCAGATGAAGCTGGCCCAGGTAAGCCGGCGCCTGCACCGGCATTACGGCCTCAAAACCCATATTAGCGAGAGTCTGTATGACGCACTGACGGCTGCCTGCCTGATGCCGGATACCGGCGCACGCAATGTCGATAGTCTGCTTAATCAGCAAATCCTGCCGGTACTGAGTCAGCAGTTACTTATCCATATGGCTGCAAAGCAAAAACCACACTCCCTGCGGCTTGACTGGAGTGAAGATGAAGGTATTGCAATTGAATTCAGCCTTGATCAGGCAGAGATATTATAATGGCCAGTCCCAAAATTTTATTCAGCCACAACCATCACCAGTTGTCGGTAAAGGGATGTGCCTCAGAACCCGACGTGCTGGCGTTTGACGGTCAGGAATACCTGAGCAAACCGTTCAGCTACCGCATTGAGTTCACCAGCCCCGATCATGCCATCACTAAAGACACCATGCTGATGAAGGCGGGCTCCCTGACGCTGCAGGCCCCGGTTGACACGGGGTTTGGCATCAAAATCCGCCGGCCGGTCAGGGTCATTCAGGGCGTGGTGACAGGCTTTGAACGTCTCAGCACCTCGAAAGATGAAACCCACTATGCCGTGACGCTCCGGCCCCGCCTGGCGCTGCTTGACCGTTCGCATCAGAACACCATTTATCAGGATATGTCGGTCCCGCAGATTGTGGAAAAAATCCTGCGCGAGCGTCACGGCATGCGCGGCCAGGATTTCCTGTTCTCACTCTCAAAAGCGTACCCGCGCCGTGAGCAGGTGATGCAGTACGGCGAGGACGACCTGCACTTTATTACCCGCCTGCTGGGTGAGGTGGGTATCTGGTTCCGCTTCGTCGCCGACACCCGCCTTCACATCGACGTCGTGGAGTTTTACGACAGCCAGCAGGGGTATGAGAAAGGCCTGACCCTGCCGTCGGTGCCGCCGTCAGGGCAGCATTCAAAAGGCGCTGACTCAGTCTGGGGCATGGAGAGCCATCATCACGTGGTGCAGAAGCAGGTCAGCACCCGGGACTACAACTACCGCCAGGCCACGGATGACATGAACGCCCGGGTCGATGCGACCCGCGGGGATGCGACCACCCGGGGGGAGGCTTATCACTGGGGCGATAACTACCTGACCGCGGGAAATTCCGGTGACCGTAATCCGGCCCCGGAATCCGGGGCGTTTTATGCCCGTATTCGTCATGAGCGCTACCTGAATGGCCAGACGCAGATTCATGCCATCACCAGCTGCCCGACCCTCTCTCCGGGTCAGGTACTGAAAGTCACCGGCGGGTACGACGTGGCAGAGGTGTTTGCGCAGGGCGTGCTCATCACGGCGATGCACAGCCATGCGCGCCGGGATGAAGATTTTGCCGTTAACGTCGGCGGTATCCCGGACTGCCCGGATTTCAGTTTCCGTCCTGAGCCAGGTACACGCCCGGTGATGGCAGGCACATTGCCCGCCCGGGTGACCAGCACCACGCAGAACGACACCTACGGCCATATCGATAAAAGCGGCCGCTATCGCGTCAACATGCTGTTTGACCGTGATAACCGGGAGGCCGGGTTCGAGAGCCTGTGGGTGCGCCAGTCCCGCCCGTACGCCGGGGACACGTACGGTCTGCACCTGCCGCTGCTGGCCGGCACCGAGGTGGCGATAGCCTTTGAGGACGGTAACCCGGACCGCCCGTATATTTCCGGGGTGCTGCACGATTCGGCCCACGGGGACCACGTCACCATCCGCAACTACAAACGTAACGTGTTGCGCACCCCGGCGAACAACAAAATCCGCCTCGATGACACCCGCAGCCAGGAGCATATCAAGGTCTCCACCGAGTACGGGGGTAAGAGCCAGCTCAATCTCGGCCATTTAGTGGATGCGGAGAAGCAGCAGCGCGGTGAGGGTTTTGAACTCAGAACCGACAGCTGGGGAGCCATCCGGGCGCAGAAAGGGATATTCATCAGCGCCGATGGTCAGGCCAGGGCACAGGGGAAGGTGCTGGAGATGGCGCAGGCGGTCAGCAATCTGGGTGATGCCCGGGAGCAGATGACGTCCATCTCCGATGATGCGCAGAAGGCGACCGCGAACCCGGCCGATATCCAGGCGCAAATTAAACTGCTGGAACAGCAGCTGACAGACCTCAAAAAATCAGTGCTGCTGCTCAGCGCGCCGGATGGAATGGCACTAACCAGCGGACAACATCTGCAGGTATCTGCCGGGCAGAGCCTGACAGCCACAGCCGGTAAAAATGCCGACGTCAGCGTGGTGAAAAATCTGTTCATCGGGGTGGGTAATGCCCTGAGCGTGTTTGTTCGTAAGCTGGGGATCAAGCTCATCGCGAACCAGGGGCCGGTGCAGGTACAGGCGCAGAACGACCTGATGGAATTGCTGGCACGTAAAGAAATCAGCATTGTCAGCACGGAAGATGAAATCAAAATTATCGCGAAGAAGAAGCTGACCCTGAACGGTGGTGGAAGCTATATCAGGATTGATGCAAGTGCGATTGAATCTGCTACTGCAGGTGAATATCGCACGAAAGCAGGACATTATGGGCGTAAGGCAAGCGCATCAGAAAAGGTCACGCTGCCTGTCTTTCCTGTAATGGAACCTGGCGAACAAAGCTTGCGTTTTGCTTTCCCTGGCGCCGATAGTGTCAGCCAAAGTATGGACTGGATGACAAATCAGCCATACAACATTACTGACAGCAATGGGAAGATCCTGTCGAGCGGCACGGTAGACAGTTCAGGTCGCTTCCCAAAAATAGTGCTGCCTGAAAGCGATACATTAAACTTAATCATTGGGCGAGAAACCTGGAGTAAAGAGGAGCTCTCTGTTTCATCAACTGAAGACGACAGTGAAGACGACAGTATGGAGGATTTTGAGGATGAATCACCTGATGCCGATCTTTATTTAAGCGAAGTGAATTCTGAAGATGATAGAACATCAGCATTGACTGAATCAATGATTGCAACTTTATTAAATCTAACAAAGATTAGTTCATAATATTAAATATACCTACTCAACTTACATTGAGTGTAGCTATCTTATTTTATAATTTCGGTATATATGCTATATACCTGAAAGAGGGGAAGGAGATTGTACTCATAGGAGCAATGAAAGAAGAATTATTTTACGGCCCTCGAAATTGTGGGGAAGACAGAGGGCGTGATGAAAAATCAACCAACTGGATCCTGCATTTAAATCTTCCGCTAAATTGCGTGGTTGATGCTAATGCTGAGGAAAAAGGTTGGAGCAGCAATATTCAGCTCATTGTTAGCGGTGACGATTATAAAAATAAACGCACTTTACTTAATCACCATGCCACTGCAGATGGAAAAGTTATGCTTGCTATAACAGGTTAGCATATGACTTCAGTTTTATTAAACGACACTAGCTTTAAATCAACAGAATAAAATAAAAAGGATGATGTATGAGATTTATAAAAGCGACATACCATCTTGAAACCAAGACGGTTGAGTACGAGGCTTGTGATGGGACTCGTTTACTAAAAATTGCAGGGACATTAAACTGGAGATTTAACAACCCTGGAAATATTATGGCATTGCCCAATGCAAGTAAGCAAAAAGGGCGGATAGGTGCCGGAACTGTGTATAATCCGAAAGAAAATACATTTGCGATTTTTTCCAGCATTAAAGCTGGGGAGCGTGAAAAATGTGCATTATTGAAGCGAAAATACCGAAATAACACCATCTCTGAGATGGTGTCGCAGTATGCTCCTGAAATCGCGGGCAATGATCCCGTAGCTTATTCCAACTTTATAAGTTCAGAGAGTGGCGTTACAAAAGATAAAAAAATATCTGACTTGGATGATAATGAATTCGGAAAAGTTGTGGATGCAATCAATAAAAAAGAAGGTGGCTTGAAGGCCGGTAATGAAAAATTGGTGTATGTGACAAACTTGACAGTTTCAGACGGTTCCCGTCCAGTTGCTGATATACCATTTAAGGTTACACTAGGAAGCACTAGCTATGAGTGGAAAACAGATGCTTACGGCAAGCTCAAGACAATCATCCATACGAAACAAGGAATGGCTATTGTCATCAAATATACTAATTCTGCTGGAAAAGAGGATGTGGTTTATTCCGCTGTGGCTGGAGATGAAACGAAAAATATACTGCTTACAAGAAGTTTTTCTCAATTCTCTGCAAAAACTCTTGCCGATACTCCCAAAGTTCCACGTGCGAAGAGTACTCAAAAACCGATTGAGTATACTGTCATGTCAGGTGACACTCTCTCGAAAATTGCCGAATGTTATAAGACAAGCACTGATGAGATTGCCAAAAACAATAATATAAAAGATGTGAGTAAGATCTTCCCCGGCCAGCACTTGACGATTTATGGTGTCAATAGTAATGGTCCTTCAACCTATATAGTTGCACCGGGTGATACTCTTGCGAAGATTGCAGCACAAAATGGCACAACTGTTGATGAACTCGCTCGTCGGAACAATATCGCAGATCTAAACAAAATCTATCCAGGTCAGTCGATATTGATTTCAAATGATGCAAACTATTCAAAAGGAAGCAGCCCTGTCTCAGCCTCTGACAAACAGGCACCCAAACTTCAGCCTCCAGTTAGTAGAACTTCATCCAATGCGCAATCGGTCAATTTAGATAAAAAAACACTGGAATCAGTGGGATCTAAAAAATCGAATAAACCGATAGCCTTGCTTCCCCATGACCAGAGAGAGGCGCCATGGATGGCGATTGCGATCCGAGAGGTTACAGAATGGCATGGAATAGGAGAGAAGAAAATCACTGATAATTATCATAAACTTACGGGTTCTAAAGCGTCATTGGGTAGTACGGCATGGTGTGCTTCGTTTGCTAATTATTGCTTGAAAGAAGCAGGGTACGACTACTCTAAGAGTTTTACAAAGTCTTCTCAATTTCCGGTTTATGATAAAACTAAGTTTATCGAAATAAAAAATCCTGTATATGGTGCATTGATGGTCTTTCGTACTTATGTCGAATCAAGTGATGAATTTACAGGTAATGGACATGTAACCTTTGTGTATGGAAAAACGAGTAACGGTGATATTGCTGGGTTAGGCGGAAATCAAGGAGGTAAAGCATATGGTGGAGGTACTATCAAGTTATCGATGTATAGTACCACAAAACCAACATCTAGATTCAGAATGACTGTTAGAAAAAAAGCAGAAACGCCTGTGTATCAAAAATTTTATAAATATTATATACCTGTCGCGTATAAAGAATATTATTCAAAAATTTCAGCAGAGTTACCTATAGTTGATGTTGACGATGTGAACAATAATTTATTCGGGTTTGATAGCAAAACTAAATCTGTGAAAGATGAAGGTGGCGGTCGATGAAAAATTTTATAGCTATAATTATGTTACTGGTGTTGTCATTGAGAGTGATGGCAGGAGACCCCGGAGGAATATCCTTACTTGTAAAGGCATTGCCTTCTGCAAGTGATTATAAATATGTCCTTGATGGTTTTTTTAGAAATTATTACGGTGTGGACAATCCTCACACTCCTTCGTGCGATCAAAATGATTATACCCCTTATATTGACAACGTATATTTGAATACGCTCCCAAAAGGTATTGATGACAATATACTAATAAAATCCATAACAGACTTATCAACCAGAACTCAGATTTCCAAAATATTATCATCTTACTCTGATGATCAAGTTTCTGGAT
>Ga0302347_1003416_pt1 | contig 14063 bp, 14 predicted proteins | sample PhyWR1_FD_202178 | JGI IMG/M metagenome (GOLD analysis project Ga0302347, IMG submission 202178) | Leaf surface microbial communities from wheat plants in UC Gill Tract Community Farm, Albany, California, United States - DLSL W.R1 (v2)... | ecosystem: Host-associated > Plants > Phyllosphere >...
ACAATAAAATCTTTGAAGCTAACAAACCGATGCTGAAAAGCCCGGAGAAAATTTATCCGGGTCAGGTTCTGCGTATTCCTGAGTAACGCATTATGAGTTTATCCCCGGCTTTTGCCGGGGGTATGCTGTCAGAAGCTATAGGACAAATTCACCGAGTAGTTCAGCGGCTCGCCGTACACTTCTGAATCGCCCAGCCAGCTGTAATAACTGCGGTCAAACAGGTTTTGCACATTGGCCTGAACCGCGAGCTGTTTTGTCATCTGATAGCGGGCAAACAAATTCACCAGCGGATAACTGCCCTGAGATACACGTTTGGTGTCGCCATTCGGCGCGGTCGCATCCCGGTATACGCCATTTTGCCAGTTCGCGCCGCCGCCCACGGTGACCTCCGGCAGCATTGGCAGCTGATAGCGAGTAAACAGCTTAAAGGTAGTTTGCGGCATCATGCTGTTAAATCGACCTGCTGTATCGCGGGCAACATAACGCGTTGCGCCAAAGGTCAGCTGCAGGTTGTCGGTTACCGCGCCGTTCAGTTCAAACTCAGCGCCTTTGCTGGTAGCACCTTTCGCCGGGTAATATGCCTGTTCGCTGCTGCCATTAACGAAAGTACCGTCGATGGACTGGCCAACGTTATCCTGCTCAATGCGGAATATAGCGACAGTGGCCGTCAGACGACCATTTAGCCAGTCGGATTTCAGCCCGGTTTCATAGCTTTTACCCGTGACCGGCGAAAGATACTTACCGCTGCTGTCGCGTTTGGTTTGCGGCTGGAAGATAGAGGTATAGCTGGCGTACGCTGACCAGATATCGTTGATGTCATAAACCAGCCCACCATACGGCGTAATGTTGGTTTTACTTACGTCTCCGCTGCTGCCGTTGGTGCTCCACTGCGTATAGCGCGCACCGAGGATCAACGACAGCGGATCGGCCAGGGAGAAGCGGGCGGCAGAATAGGCAGATTTCTGGCGCACGACGTTATCGGCATTCAGATACCAGTCGCCCCACGCCGGATCGATAACATCACCGTTCCAGCTATCATCAAAACGGCCCATCTGCTGACTATCAATCGGCCCGTCTGAACTGTAGGTCGCGTTATGCTGACGGCTATAGTTCACTCCGGCCACCAGCTCATGCTGGCGTCCGAGCAGGGTGAACGGTCCGGTGGCGTAGGTATCAACCGAATCCAGCTTGCGCTTGCCTTTATCCTTACTGCCAAAGCCGCTGGTGCCTTCGCCCGTGATCATGTCTGGTGAACCCATCACATACAGCAGCTTGTCATTGAAATTCTCTTCCGCGTGCGTACCGTTCAGCTTTAGCGCCCAGCCGTTATCAAAATTGTGGCTGGCATTGGCAAAGACTTTACGCGAGTCCAGGCTGTAGCGCGTCCAGTCTGCGGCGGTATTGGTGCTGCGATCGTAATGCGTGCGAACGCCGTTGCTGTACCAGGTCGGCAGCCCGCCCCAGGTCGGATTGCCGGTATTGCTCTCCTGATAGTCATAGCCCAGCGACAGCGTGGTACGTTCGGTAATATCTGCATCCATCACGCCGTAGAGGAATTTTTTGGATTTATGGTAGCGGTCTAACCAGCCGTCCTGATCCTGATAACCTGCCACAATGCGCCCGCGTACCGATCCCATTTCATTCAGCGGACCGGAAACATCCGCCACGTAGCGCTGGGTGTTCCAGCTGCCGTAGCTGGCATTCACGTTGCCGGTAAATTCTTTGCTGTCCGCGCGTTTACGCACCATATTTACAGACGCTGCCGGGCTTCCCGCGCCGGTCATCAGGCCGGTTGCGCCGCGTACTACCTCAATGCGGTCATAAATGGCAGTATCGGAGGCCGCATCGCCATAGTTCCAGACATCGCTGACGGAAGTGGGGATGTCATCATAGGTATAATTGCTGATTTCAAAGCCGCGCGAGAAGTAGGATGACCGCTCGCTGTCAATGATTTGCGCCGAGACGCCGGTGGTATTATCCAGCACCTCACCGACCGTTTGCAGATCCTGATCGGCCATTCGCTGTTGGGTAATGACGCTGAACGACTGCGGCACATCGCGCGGCGTCAGGGTCATTTTTGTGCCTGCGTGCGTAGTGGCCACATTGTAATCGTGCGCAGTATCCCCCTCTGCGGCACTTTCAGTCCCGTTAACCACCATAACCTGATCCGCCGCGTTAACCTCTTCGGCCCAGGCGAGGGAGGGAGTTACAACGGCGTGAATAGCCAGTGCCAGTACCGAAACGGCGATACCGGATGTGCCGGTTCCTTTGCTATCAAAAGACATACCTGATTCCTGTCAGAAAAGAGTGTCGCTTCTTTTATGTGGTTATAGCGCAACGGGTTTTATCGCTATTTGGCCCGTGCGGGAAGAAGCTTTTTTTGAGAATGGCAATGATAATTATTAGTGTTTACAAATACCAGCACATATTGACATAAAATTAACAATGCCTGGCTATCAAAAGCGGGGAGGGAGGTTTTATCCGTCGCCTGCTACCCTAAGGCTTTCGCTTTAAGGATCAATGATGGTGCTACGCAGAAGAATCATGCTGGTGGGATGCGTGCTGTTATCCCTGCTTTCGGGCTGTAAAAATCACCGGATAGATCGCACGGTGGTGTATGAAAATACGGTTTACCACTGGCGCATTGAGCATGTGGTGGACACATTTTATCCTGCCAGCACGCGCCAGTACTATGAGGTTTTCCTTAACGATCGACTGCTGATCCTGCCGGCAAATACCTTTAACGATGAAAATGATATTCAGATGTTTATTGCCGCAGGGGGTTTTGATATTGGTCACTGGCGTAATAAATCAATTGTGGTGAGCTTTGAAAATAATCAGCAGCGCGAGGGAAAGGAAATACGGCTAATACGGTCAGTAATGCTTGCACCAGAAAAGGAAAATGAGGTGCTGGTCACGGATATGTTTACCGGGCAGCAGGTTATTGTCCAGCGCAAATAAATACCTACTATATTTAGTGGGGGGCTGTTCGGTTGTTTATTGCCTTTAAGACTATTCTGCATTTCTTCATGGATTAAGAAGAGTAACAATATGTTACGTTCAGTCAGTCATTTTTATTGGCAGAGCAAGATAGCTACTTGTGGATAATTTATGACAACGCCTAAAGGAAAAAAAGTGAAAAAAATAGCTCTGGTCGTAATGCTCGCTGGCAGCATGGTAAGCGGCGCTGTAATGGCAGATGATCATTCAGTATCAGTAGGTTATGCTCAAGGTAAAGTAGAAGGCTCTAAAAATATTCGTGGTGTAAACCTTCAGTATCGTTATGAATTTGATGCTCCACTCAGCGTGCTGGGTTCATTCACTTATTTGAAAGGCGACGACAGTCAGGATTATTATTTTGAAGGCGATGCTGTTCACAATAATATTGACGCTAAATATTATTCACTGTTGGCAGGCCCGGCGTACCGAATTAACGAATATGTTTCGCTGTATGCTTTAGGTGGGGTAGCGCGAACAAAAGTTGATGCCAAAACGACCTGGCGTAATGCCGGAGATGGGTATGTTGGGCGTGAAAGTTATAACGAAAAATCCACTTCATTTGCGTATGGTGCCGGGGTGATATTTAATCCGGTAGAGGACCTTAGCGTGAATGTCGGCTACGAAGGCACCAATGTTGATATTGATGGCTCGCGTTCTATTAATGGATTTAATGTTGGCGTAGGCTACCGTTTCTGACAGTGTGACGACGACACCAGGCGTTCAGGAAAGTCGGTGTCGTTTGCGCTACAACTGCCATAATTAAGCATTATTATCACCGACAGGTGAATGCCCGGATACCTGTGGGCTGTTAGCCGGTGGCTGTTTCATAGCAGCCAAAAATGTGGTGTTTGCTACTTCCGAAAAGAGCGGTGAGAAGCCACTTTTCGACTACTCACTATCCCGCATATTTATGCTCCAAAAGCGCCATCGATCGTATGCATTGCACCGGTTACAAAACCCGCCTCGGGTCCCGCCAGCCACGCCACCATACCAGCCACCTCTTCAGGGCGACCATGTCTTTTGATAGCCATGAAACTATGCATAAGATCCTTCATAGGGCCGTTTTCCGGATTCGCATCTGTATCAACAGGCCCCGGCTGAACGACATTAATGGTGATCCCACGTGGACCGAAATCACGGGCCAGCCCGCGAGCCAGACCTTGTAATGCAGACTTGCTGAGTGCGTAAGAGGCCATACCCGGAATCGGCATTCGATCGCCATTTACGGAACCGATGATGATAATGCGTCCACCTTCAGGCATATGCCGGGCAGCTTCTACAGCAGCATGATAGGGCGCATGAATGTTAATCCGGAAGAGACGATCAATTGCATCCGGATCCTGCTCCAGAGCATCACCAAATACAGCGATACCGGCATTAACCACAAGTACGTCCAGAGGGCCGCTTTCGCGTACAGTTGTAATGACCTCATCACGGATCGAACTGTCACTATGAACGGCAGTAGAGCCTGTTTCATTCGCCAGCTGTTCGGCTGCATCCTTCGATCCGGCAAAAGAAAATTTGACCCGGGCACCATCACTGGCAAAGCGCCGAACGATAGCTGCGCCAATCCCCCGGCTCCCACCAAGAACCAGAACCTGCTTATTCTGAAATGCGCTCATGAAAATGTCCTTGTATGATTTCGTAGTATGCATTACAAAATAGTCCCGGATTGATGTCAATAGGTTTTGTAGTGATCACTAAAAAACAGGTAAGAACGCCTGGACGCCCCCGAAAATTCGACGCTGAACACGCCGTTGCTGTTGCTCAGAGATTATTTCATGCAAAAGGTTATGATGCGGTCAGCATCGTTGATGTAACCGATACCCTTGATATTAATCCTCCGAGTTTTTATGGCGCTTTCGGTAATAAAGCCGGATTGTATTCCCGCGTGCTGGATCGCTATGCCAAAACAGGCGCGATCCCCCTTACTCAACTGCTGCGTGACGATCGAACCGTGGCGGAAGCGTTGACCGATCTGCTGACCGAGGCAGCCCGGCGCTATGGTGAAGATGAAGTGTGTACTGGCTGCCTGGTTATTGAGGGGACACGATGTAATGATCAACAGGCTCGTCAGGCCTCAAACGTTTTCCATAGGGCCGCTGAAGACACTATTCGCCGTTTTATAGCGACTCGCTATCCGCAAGATGCCGGACGTCTGACCGACTTTGTCAGTACCGTTATGTCCGGACTGTCAGCGAAGGCTCGTCAGGGGCACAGTGTTGAGCAGCTTCTCTCAAGCGCCCATCTTGCGGGACTGGCACTGGCCGCCCTTATCAAGGATTAAGCAACGTTTTAACTCATTGGTTGCCGGGAAAATATGGGATTCCGGCTTAAAACTCCATTAAGAACGTTTCAGGAATACTCATCAATATGAGCGTATTGGTTTTAGCGCCAGGTGAACAGCGCAGTTGTTCATATTAATGCGCCTGAGGAGCGATTTGTTTCGTCAGGATAGTGAGATTCTGCCCGGTAGTTTTCGGCTTTGGCAGTGGTAGTTGATGGGCAGGGGCCTGACAGGTTCGGTTTTAATGAGTTGGCATCAGACTTCGCGGGACAAATTCAGGGCACAAAAAAGCCCACAAGGCTTGCGCCGTGCGGGCTTTCAGGACTTCATATCAGGCTTTGGTGACCATCAATAAAGGATTTTGGGCTGGCGGGAGTTGAACAGGAATACCGCGAACAGATCGCAGCAGGCATTGACCACCCCGACGGGCGTTTGCAGGAGTTGCGTGAGATTATCGATATTAAAAAATGGGAAATTAACGGGGCCGCTGTACGCTATATCCGCTCGCACGAGGCGGTGCAGCATATCAGTATCCGCGACCGGCTGGATGAGTTCATGCAGCAGCACGGTGACACGCTGGCGTCCATTTTCGCCCCCGAACTGATAGCCGTGGCGGGACAGACCGGCACCGTAAAGGATCGCGCCGTCGACCGGTCAGTGATTTATCTGCGTGAGGCACTTTCTCTCTGGCTTGCGGGCGGAAAAAAACCGGCTTATTGCGAACAGGATGCAGCGATTTTAACGGCCATCGGACTGAGGCCCGACGCGGCCTCGCGCACCGACAGTCAGGAACGATACACCCCGGCGCAGCACATGATTTATGTCCGCCGCCGGGCTGATTTGACTGCGCAGTAGCCCGTCCAAAAAACCGAAAAATCCCGCCATTTTTGCCGAAAAAAGTCATGCATTCACAGGGTGCATGATTTTGCATGCAAATCCCCGTATTTTTTATCTCCCGCCACGCCAGCCCCGGTGCGGCCTGCGCCGTTTCATGCACCTGCATTTAAAACGCCCGCTTAAGCGGGCAGGCGTGGCGGGGATAGCATTGCGCTGATAATTATATTTAAATATTTTTGAATATCAGGATGTTAAAGAGATAGGTAAATGTAATGCAGTTATCGCATCAAATAACTGATGCGATAAAGGAATTATGGTATGTATCGAAAAGCTAATGCTACCATTTTGGGGGTCAAGTGATGTCGTCATAGGTGATTGACTGCTTAATCTTATCAATAACGTCATGCCCATATTTAACTTGAAGGCGCTCAATGAATTGAGGTTCTATATGAAAAGCATGTCCTAATATGCCGTTAAGATAATTAATCTCTTTTTGGTTTAATAAACTATACGAAAACTTATGTACTAAAGAACTAATCATCCTTTTCTTTTTTCTTCCTAAAGATAATTCATTGCTATTATTTATTACTACACCAGTAATGGTTCTATTCATAGCTTTGTTGCAAAAAATTGTTTTATCTCTGTTTATTCTGATTTTTCTGTTGTAATGTTTTATTAATAGAGTTTGTACTGTGCGCTGTATTGTCGCTAAGCTTAAATTATGAAATGATGAAAAGGTCAAATCATCGGCGTAACGTGTGTAAGTTACATTTAAGTCAGCGCAGTAATTTGTTAATTCCTCATCAAAACAATACATGATTGCGTTAGATATTAACGGGGATGTTGGGGCTCCAATACTCAATCTAAGAGGGCTATTGCCTCTTAGTTTCCAGAATAAAAGATGGGCGATGATAAATCTATCTTCTTCTGATATATTAGCTCCATTGGCTTCGAGGGTCTTAATGAAAAGATCAGGTGTAATAGAATGGAAGAAATCCTTAAAGTCTATTTTTAATATGAATTGACTATTTTTGTGTGCGACGGCATTAGTTTTTATACCCTTGCCAGGAACATAGGCATGAGCCGCATAATGTACTTTCAAATGTTCAGAAAGTAGGTTGGCAGTAAAGCGCTGTAAAGACTTAATTTGCTTGGATGGCTGAGCGATAATACGAACTCCATCACCGCTTCTCTTTGGTATAGTATATTTCTTATAGCGGCGAGGCGCTGTCGAGATAAAGCTTTTTAACGAGTCTTTATCCATAAATAATGTGGCGGATAACTGGTTAAGTATACTCATTTGGCGTCATCCTCAAGCATTTTTGTAATTGCAGATAATGCAAGCTTTCTTTTTCTGGATGCCTCGTCATCAGATAGAACAAATGACGTGACGGCTCTTATTCTCATGGCCTTATATTCTTTTATTCGTCCAAGTTTATCTTTTCCAAGTATAACTCTTTTTTTACTTTCTAGAGGGTAGTAAAAATTTATATTGCTATATTTCTTTTTTCCAATCATAGACATTGATTGTAATAAATAAAGCAGTCTCTTTATAACGTTTTCATCTATTTCGATATTGAGTGCTATTAACGCTAATTCAATTTCATAGTCTTTTATTGGATAGAATGTATGGATGATATCGTAGACTAATAATGCTATATGTGCAGGGTTAGATATATTAAAAGCGGTTGTTTTACTTGCGGTTTTAAGTCTGTTTTTTATGCACTCTATTACCAATGGTAAGTCTGGGTAATTTATCTCTGTATTGCTGGGCCATGGGAAGATATGCACTGACTCTTTATCTTTTCGTTTTAAATATGATAAAGGACCCAGATAAATAAATGAGTCTTCATCTTGTACATGTTCATCTGGAGCGAAAATAAGTATTTTTTTAGGGTCGCTAATGTTTGCAAACATGCCTAATTCGACAAGAGAACCGGGGCTTTCTAAGCAAATGATTATAAGTGTGGATAGTTTGGCAATATCATCCTCAAATGAAAACAAATCTGAATATGTGTTTTCTCGGAAATAATCCTTGAATGTTTCGGCCATTATGAAGGATTTTGAGAGGCCATGTTCTTCATTAACCTCAAAGAATGCAATTATTCTGTCGCGTAAACTTTGCGGAATCAGCTTTCCAGTGTTTGTATCTCCACCACAGATAAAAATTTTATGAGGTGTTAAGTAAAGAGAAAAATTGGAGTACGAGAGAGAACTGAACTCATGAATGAGTGTATCTTCGTAGCTTTCATTACCCTTTGCCTTACTCAATTCAATCTCTCCATAAAAAACAAAGCGGAAATCCGCTTTGTTTAAATCTTTACCTAGAGGATGCGCAAAAGACTTCTCTGACGCTCCTGATCAAGGATCGTTAGAGAAGTGCTTTTGCGCAACCCTAAGTGTCCTCAATACTGTATGTCTGGCTAATCGCCCGACTAGGTTTAAGTAACATAAACCTTCGCGTAAAGATGGTGTTAGCTTAGATCAGCGTTAAAAAGTAAGCAAGTTAGTTTAAACATAACGTACAAAACTCCCCTATCAATCCATAAGATTTGTGCGTTGCGGCAGATAAATGGAACGGTTGTATGCGCCTAACTTCGTTTTTATCACAATGTGCCAGAGCAGATTCAATAACGTCAGAATTAAAGCCTGATTCATTTAATGCAGTGCTTGCTATAGAGCGAGGGCCATGAGCAACTAACTTACCACCATATCCAATTCGCTTTAAAGCAGCATTTGCAGTTTGGCTATTCATTGCTTGCTTGGATCAGTTCTACTAGCGAAAACGTGTTCACGATTTTTGCTGATAGATTTCATAACATCTAAAATCTGCACTGCCTGAGGAGATAAAGGCACTATGTGTTCACGCCTTGCCCTCATCCGTTCGACTGGAATTGTCCAGAGATTAGTATTGAGGTCAATTTCTTCCCAACGAGTTCCAGATGCTTCTGAAGGGCGTACAAGAGTCAAAAGCTGCCATTGAATTAAACATCTGGTCGGAACAGATAGATTCGACATAGCCAAAGAATGCATGAGCTTCGGTAATTCTTCTGGCCTCAGAGTCGGCATGTTTTGCTTTTTGGGCTTCTCAAACGCCATGCATACACCTGATGCTGGGTTGACATCAATCAGACCAATGTTAACCGCGTAAATCATTATTTCGTTAACGCGCTGTACAAGGCGACGAACTGTCTCAAGTGCTCCACGCGCTTTGATTGACTCCAGCGCTTCAACGATTGTTCGGGCCTTTATCTCCTGCACAGGTATTGCTCCGATAGTAGGGAACATATCTTTCTCTAAAGAGCGCCAAATGTCTTTAGCATAATCCGCTGTGACACCTTTGCTCTTTATCTGGAACCAGTTAGCAGCCACCGTTGAGAAAATACTGTCCAACTCAATTTGGCGTAACTCTGACTTTTGTTCCTGTTGTTGTTGTGGATCCATCCCTTGCGCCAGCGTAGATTAATGTTGGTCGCGTATCTGACGAGCTGCTGCGAGAGTAAGTGAAGGGTATGAGCCGAGACTCAATTGGTTCGGCTACCACTGACCGGACGTTGATAGCGGAATCGCCAGAGTTTTTTACCAGTGGTTTTGACGAGCAAGAACAAGCCATCACCATCATGAAGAGTGAAGTCTTTTTCACGAGGTTTGGCTTTGAGTATTTCGTTGTTATTGAGGGGGCGTGTGATGCGCGCTATGTCTAGATACCTTACATAATTGGTATATGCTTTTAGGTATATATCCTACCGTATACCAATAATCACCAGATTTAGCCGGATGTTCTCGGACAACGATAGGCACAAAAAAGCCCGCAGGGCTTACGCCGTGCGGGCTTTCAGGACTTCATATCAGGCTCTGGTGACCATCAATAAAGAATTTTGGTGGGCTGGCGTCCCTGTAATTAGCTATTCATTCCATTGATTTTTAATATTATTTAAACTTTGAATTTTATGTGTGGTTCTAAAAAGGAACCATAAATCGTAATGGTATGGGTTCTCACGATTAGCGGATTGGAGAATTGTATCAAAAGGAAACAAATTCTTCAGTTCAACTCCCTGCTGGTAGCTGAACTGCGCAAGCAGGATCTGCTTTTCACCGATTAGTGAATGCGGTAGTTTTTCAGCAAAACTGAATTCTATCCGTAGGGCAGTACCAGCATAGGTGGAGAATGGATTTTGAACAACTGGTCACCAGAGCACACAAAAGACATCAAGAGTTGGTTTAAGATTGATACATATCGCAAATTTGAAGACCTCTCATTGCTCCAGTTTTACCATGAGATATGGGCTCGTAACTTGTTCTTTAAGGAGTATCGGGAAGAGTTTGAGAGCAGAACTCTTATGGGTTACTTCTCAAAAATTTTCAGTGGCAATCCTTTTTTAATTGAAGAAGGGCAACTGGGATACATGACTCCTGCCAACAAACTTTTTCAGCCTCCCCATTTTTTTCTAACAACTCTTGATCGCCTTGCTGAAACGAGCATCATTGCTATGCAACGCGGAGGTTTTGTTTGGGATGGTGATGACAATTATTCAATAAACAGAGATCTTCGGGAAGAATCACTTTCAGATATTATGCCAGATCAGTTTTCACGAACAGTCATGTTCGAGATTGATTTGGCAAGTGGCACAGACGAAGAGATTGCAGAGTCGCTTAAAGCTGCATTACCGCAGTGGCGTAAAATCAAAGGTATCGAACCAGATCCTTTAGAATCAGTTCGCTTTGGGTATGGAACTATCAAGAAACTCATCAGTTATCGTGTGATACCTATGCTGGATATCCTGGTGTGGGCAGCCGTTAAAAAAATCCGTGTCTCTGACGACAGGTTATCCAGACTGCTATATACAGACGATGACGAAGAAAGCGAAATGAGGCAGTCTAGCCAAATCAAAGATACCGACAGGCCTTTGGCTCTTAAATCCTGCACAACTGACTTTATCCGACAATTCCATTACTTCATGAACAAAAATAGCCATTTGAAGCAAATGAAAGTCTCTGATGTAATGAAACTATCGGATTAGAATTACATTTATAACTATTTGTTTTAATTGTGAAAATTAACTAAAGGCATCATTGTGAATGGTGCTTTTTTTTTGCGATTTTTACTTTAAACCGGGCATTTTGACACTTGCTATAAAACGGGGGAATTTCAGCTACTCTCAAGTTCCCCTTTTCTGTACGGCACCAACTTCGAGAAAACCATCCTGCATAGCTACGAAGAACCTCCGCTTCAGGAGCTTCGCTCTTTTCTTTTCCCAACTGCTCGTATAGTGACTTCACCGCAACGACAAGGGATAACGAAATGAAAAATCAAGCAACCCGCCTAATACGATTACCAGAAGTTCTCGAACGAACTGGCTACGGAAAAGCCTGGATATATCGTCTGATCAACGATGGTAAGTTTCCTGCTCCTGTCAAAATTGGAAGTCGTGCAGTAGCTTTCGTTGAAAGTGAGATTGATACCTGGATTCAGTCTGTTATCGAAACAAGTCGAAATAATGTTGCTTAATTGAACATAGGAGCGGTTTTATGAATATCGAAGAATTTGTAAGCGAAGAAAACCATATGTGCAATTTATGCGGAGATCTTTTTTACAAGATCTTTGACCAAGAAGTGATTTATGACTTACCTAATAACGAGTTTAATAAAGAAATCATTTACTGGCTCAGTCAGTACCTTGTAGGAAATCTGAGAGAACCTTTAGACTCGATCTCTGAGCTTAATGCTTGCAAACAGATATATGTTTACGAGACCTGGTTATCTCTAATTAAATGTCCTGATGAATTGAAACTCCTAGCGAAGCGGATAATTTTATATCTAATGGATTAAGAGCTTTTTATGAAAGTGTAAAGTTTGGCTGCATAATTTACCTTAAAACTTTACAGAATAAATTACATTATTTTGGTTGTCGTTTATTAGCAAGGCAGTGAGATAGTTTTCGAAGTATTAGGTGTACATAATATTAACTAGATCTACCAGATGATAATTTGACAGGAATAATCGTCTATCTCACTGTTTTAATTAAATAAATGGTTCTAACGATTCAAATAAATTTGTAAATCTACGAAATGCTTATTATTAATATATTGGAATTATACTTTTTGTAAGGTTTAGGAGGAGAATATGAGTAGTATTTGTGTAGATTCGTTTGTGTTGGAAAATGGGGAGAGGTATTGTCATGTTGTAAATAAAAAAACTGGTGAGCCATTGTATTATCCAAATTTGTATATAACAACACAAGTCAGAAATCGATCAGAGTCTATATCAACAATGAAGGTTATTGCCGGTAGCATTTCATTGTTATATCGATTCTTTATGAGAAAAAATATCAATATTGATGAAAGAATCCAGAAGAAGCTGTTTCTCGCTCCTCATGAAATTGAGGATTTGATTGAATTCACTTCATTAAATTTCCGAGATGGAGGGGATGGTGATTTTAGGGTTTCAAATGTCAAAAAACCAACTAAGTATTTTCGTATTACAACAGTCGCTAACTATCTTGAATGGTTGTGCAAAATACTTCTTTCACATGCAGGTCAGAAAAATACTCTCAAGGAAGCAATGGCTTTCATTAATAACATAAAAAGAAAAAAAACAAGGAATAATGATAAATATAATATGGGAATCGAAAAAAGCTTAGACAAAGCACAACTAGATTCTTTGTTTAGCATACTTTCGCCAGGGAGTAACTTGAACCCGTTTACGGGAAAAGTACAACAAAGAAACAATCTAATATTCCTTCTATTACATTGCTTTGGTTTGAGAGCAGGTGAACTTTTGAATCTGCGTATTGGCGATATTGATTTTGCAGAATCAACAATTGCAATAAGAAGGAGAGCAAATGATAAAACAGATCCACGAGTTTATCAGCCATTAGTGAAGACGTGTGAGAGAAAATTAATTGCTGACACAAAACTTATATATGAAATTTCAGATTATATTTTGAATGATCGTAGGAAAGTTAAAAATTCTAATAAGCATGATTTTCTGTTTATTACCTATAAGGAAGGGAAGACCCAAGGGCAACCTCTGTCATTTTCCTCATACCATAAGATAGTGAGTGTTGTTCGTCAATCATCCTCACTTCTAAGTGGATTAACAGGTCATAAATTACGACACACATGGAATTATGAGTTCTCAAAAACAATAGACAAGGCCCAAGATATATCCGATGAAAAAGAACAGCAAATCCGTTCTTATCTCATGGGATGGCGACCTGGTTCAGATACTTCAATAATTTATAATCGCAGGCATATTTTTGAACTATCGAAAAAAACTGCACTTGAACAACAAGAGCAACTATTCAAAGGAGGATTTGATGAATAATTTAATTAAATATAAATCTGATAAAATGTCTTTGCATGAACATAAAATCGTCAGTTCGATTGAAAACAATGGAATCAACATTAGAGAATTGATATGTGTTATGAATGAAAAATTGGTTTGTGGATTTGTATATACAGTACAATATTATTTTAATAGCAACAGCTATTTGTATGTGAAAAGTATTGTTAGAAACATGGAAAGTCTTATCTGTAAACTATCTCCTACTCATATTGATGATAAGGTTCTAATTGAATATCAAAATAAGCAATTATCAAAAGCCACAGCATCGTTTCGTGTTTTACGACCATTTTTGATTAAATGGTTTGAGTTTGGATATCCTGGAATAGATGAAAGTGCAGTAGAACTGTTAAAGCATTTGGACCTAAAAATAAAAAAAGCTGGTCAGCCTGTGTTACAAGATGATCCAATAGGGGGCCCACTAACTAAAGAGGAACATATTTCCCTGATCAAGGCTATGAATCATGCATATAGAATAGGTGTACTGTCACTGTCAGATTATGCAATATCGCTATTAATGAGTCTGACAGGCAGAAGACCTCAGCAGTTAGTTATGTTGAAATATAAAGACCTTCTTCAAAAGAACTTAGATAAT
>Ga0302347_1003421_pt1 | contig 14049 bp, 10 predicted proteins | sample PhyWR1_FD_202178 | JGI IMG/M metagenome (GOLD analysis project Ga0302347, IMG submission 202178) | Leaf surface microbial communities from wheat plants in UC Gill Tract Community Farm, Albany, California, United States - DLSL W.R1 (v2)... | ecosystem: Host-associated > Plants > Phyllosphere >...
TGGTTAGTAGCGCCGCCATAGTGCGCACGGTTTTGCGCGGTATCCGGAGCATTCCAGACGACACCATCCACGCCAAGTAGCGTTAGTCCCAGCCATTGAGGGTGTTTGGCCTCTTCGTGCCACCGCTGCTGGGTAAGCGTGAAGACTTCGCGGACAGCATCGCTCCCGAGCCGTTGCCGCCCTTGAACAACAGCGCTCGGTGCTACCAGAAGCCGCTTGCCCGGCAGCATGATGTCCATGTGATTCACAACATCCCAAGCCGACATCCGGCGAAACAACGCCATGCCGATGATGCACCACACTAGGCTTTCAAGTGGAATACGGCGCTTGCGAATGGTCGAGACACCCGCGCTTTCGAAGGCTTGCTTAACGATGTCTGGATCAAGCAAGGCTCCTAGCCCCTCAAGGGCATGTGGCTGCAATGCCATTTCATGGGTGAGGGACAGGGCTTTTGATAGGTGCATAAAAAATCCGATGCTCGTTTCCAAGCATCGGATTTTGCGGCCTGTGGGCTAAAGGTCAATGCGTCAGTCTTAACTGACTGGCATTACGCCCCAGGGCGTCTTTTTTTCGGGTTTGGTGCCGGGGTAATCTGAATCCGTTCAGTAAGATATTGATTTATTACATTAATATTTGTTTTTATTTTTGCTTGGAATACCAATTGGAATACTGCACTCCACTTGACCACCCTTTTGCATTCGATCTGACCACCGATTGCATCGGAGTTGACCAGCATGCTTCGTAACCATGATTGTCAGAGAACTGCGACATCCCGGTGGCATGCTTAGTGTGAGATTACGTCGTTTATTTCCCGAACTTCGCCCGGTTCCTCCCTAGTGATGTGTTTGGTCATGTGGGACCGGGCGCAGTCTTTAGGTCCCCGTCGCATCATAGTGTTCCTTGATCAACACCAACATCTGCGCCTGGTGCCGGTCGATAGCAGGCGCATCCCATTCCATCTCGGCTTTGCCACTGAAGATGTGAGCAAGTTTGAGCGAGTCGTAACGGGGCTTGCCCTTGAAATCTTCTCGCTTCTTACCGACGCGCTGGTTGCTGTAGGACGAGTTTTCGCCAGGACTCAGCAGCACCAGGTTGCCAAAGCTGTCTAGGTGAACCTTAGCCAACTCAACGCCGAACTCTTCCCGCTGGGGATGGACATGCTCCACAGAGTTCTTCGAGGTGATTCGGTAGGCCGCCAGCTTGGACGCGTCATAGAAATCGAAATGGCTGCGCTCTCGCCAGAGAATGTATTCCAATTTCTGGAACCAGTAATGCTCGAAGCGAGTGCCCTTGGGTTCCCTCAAGTCATCGATAATCGTGTCGATGCCCCGCATGGCGAAGTCATTACCGGCCAACAGCGCAAAGCTGGCTTCCTTCTGACTGTCTTCGGCCAGGGACAGTTGATTGTCAATACGCTCCAGCAGCGCCGCTACCTGCGTTTGCGTCTTTGCCGCCCCAGCCACCAACGCCCCGAGAAACGGCGTCAACCAATACTGCGCACTTCGCTCGCCGGTGAAGTTTCGCACACTCTGCAATTGGCTCAGGTCGCTGCTTTCCAGGCGGGTGCGGGCAAGTCGCCAGCCGTTGTCGGAGCGGCTTCGGCTGACGCTGCTTTGACGCAGATTCCAGATCTGGCTGTCAGCCTCCGGCAGCCATTTTACTACCCACAGGTCGAACTGATAACGCACCGCCCACAGGCATTCGATGAAGGCCTTGGCCTGTCTTTCGGTGGCGTGAGCGATGAAGTCGGCAAAGTAGTCGTTGAGTCGACTGTCATGCAGGCGCACCTCGACATCGTCCTGGCGGTGCTCCTTGAGATAGATGCGGTAGGCGTGCATTAGCAGGAGGCCAAAACTGATGATCGGGCGGCAATAACGCACTGGCTCCTGCCGTGCTTTGGACTTGTCCGATTCGACCACTGACAATCTGGTCAACTGTGCAATGGTCATACCCTGCACATCCCCGCCGGAGACGCGTTTGAGCGGGAAGATCGTCGCACAATGCCTCGACAGGTCATCCTGTTTCAGGCGCTTCCAATCCGCGTCCGGGAAGACCTTGCGCAGATTGCGCTCGAAGAAGTCTTCCATGTTTTCACAGGCCTGCCAGATAGCATCGAAGCGCAGCTTCTGCGTCTCGATCACTGCCAGCAGACGCGACTTGAGAATGTCACTGTGCTCCAACTGCACGCCGCTATTGTTCATGGTCGAAAACAGTCGGTTCAGGTCCATGCCCGGTGGCATGATGTTGTTCACCCAGCGCACCTTCGCATACAGGTACTCGGCCACCTCGGCCAGATACGCCTCCCCCCGCTGGCTGCGCAACGCGCCCAACCGATCGGCAAGCGCCTTGCGGGCAGCGGCCAGGTGCTTGATGTAAGCTTCGTCCGACCCAGAGGTCCTGCCCGTATTTTCCTCGGCTTCAAGCCCGGCCCACGCAGCAAACAGTCGCTGCACTTCGTCACGAATGGCAAAGGTCAGCCGGGGCTGCTTGTTCCATACGATGAACTTCGTCAGCGCGTTGTCGGGCACCACCGCCGTCAGCGCGAGGGCGAGCATCATCAAGGTGGTCATGCGCTGCTGACCGTCGATCACTTCGTAGAGGGTGTGGGTGTACCCTGAGTCGCGTGTGGTGACGGCGGACGTCAGTACCGTGCCGATATAGTAATGCGGCGCGTCGGTGTCGCAAGCCACCATGATCTGCTCCAGCAGACCAACAACATCCTCGCTCGGCCAGACATAAGGGCGCTGGTAGCTGGGGATGATCAGCGTGATCTCTGCAGCGCACAACAACGCTGGCGCCTGGACATAGGAGCGGACACTGGCACTCATTGCACACCTACCTGGTTTGAAGAGCGTTTTTCGAGCATGTGGCTGATGGCCTGCTTGAGTTCAACATCAAAGTCCGCCTGCAGCGCTTCGCCCGGCTTGCTCAAGTCCATCGAAAAGTACGCCTGCACAGTACGCACGAACCGGTACTTCACACTATTCTCGTCCAGTCGCTCGGCAATGGAATAACTGAACCTCTGCAAAAACTCGATCAGCTCGTCATGGGTGTAGCTGTAGTCGATCCAGTCCAACACCGGATTGTGCTCGGCAAAACTCTGCGCTGTGCTTTCACGCACGGCCTTTTCATTGCTCAACCGCGGAGAGAAGATCGCCCTGAACAACCAGTACCCCGCCTCCAACAGCCCTTGTCGACCAAACTGGCTGACATACAGCAACACCGCACAGTCAAAGAGCTTGCGTAAAAACTCGCTGCCGTTGGCCTTAACCACCAACTCGTCGTAAAACTGATGAAAAGGCGCAAGGCTATCGTCATCACGTCTGATCAATACCGTCCGACGCAGTTCATGGAAATAATCGAAGTAATGAATGGCGTTGGTACCGGCATTGATTGGCTGACGCATCGCGTATCCACTGTCCACCTGCAAAGCCTGGCCCTGGCCAAAATGGCTGACCCGCGCGGTGCGATACGCCACATCCAGCCCCTGCCCGGTGCGCTCGGCCAACTCCGCGACTATTTCCTCACGCATCTGCCGCGGCTGCCGGTGGCTCGAGAGACTGCGCCACTTCAGCTGTTGCCAGTGACGCGCCTTCATCAGCGCATCCATAGTTTCGTCCAGCTTGCCCCAGGTCTCCCAGCGTCGCGCGTGCTTGTCCTGCTCCTGCCGCGACGCCCCACGCAAGTGATGCGCCTTGAGGATCGCCGGGCCGTCCAGGCGTACCCCGCCAGTGTTCTGCGTCTCGAAAAAGTGGTAGGCGTCATCCTCACTGCGGGTGACGACCAAGGTGATGTTTATCCGGGAGAAGTCCACCGATGGCAACGGCTGTTGCTCAAGCCAGCGCAGATTGCCCAGGGCGCGGGTATGGGACTCGGGAGAGGCCAATTCGATGCCTTTGGCTAGATCTCGTTGCTTCAGCACATGCGCCAGCAATGCCAGGGTAATCAGGCGCTGCTGGCCATCTATGATGTTCAAGACGTCGGTGCGCATTTTTGCTGGGCGCGATTGGTGGACGATGATGCTGCCCAGGTAGAAGTCGTGCTCAGGTGGCGTTGTACCCGCAGGCGGTGAGAAGTATTCGGTGAGATCGTTCAGTAGGCGTTGCAGGTGTTTGATCTGCCAGCGGTAAGGGCGCTGGTATTCGGGGATGGTCAACCGGCCTTCTATGTGGCCATCGTCGCTGCCGCGGATCGACTCGCCGCCTAGCAAGGCGGCAACGGAGGTGCTGGCTACGACGATATCGGGGGTGACGAGGCCGCTTAGCAGCGTTTGAACTTCGTCCTTGAGGGGTTGCGTCATGTGTAGCGTTTTTCCTGGAGTTGGCGGAACCTGCGGGGAGGGGTGGAATGACAATTCTCATTCCAAATGATGGCTTGATGATGTCAGCGAGACGAGGTGGAAACAAGCAGGCAATGCACGCAGGGGGGCGCAGCCAGCAAGGGCCACCAAACGTCGACAACATTTTGCGGGGCAGCGCTGCCTCTGATTATGTGTTTGGGCCCATTTGCCTGTATCCGCCTCTGGCCGATTCTGTTGAAAAAGTCGGCTTGTGATAAGCTTTTTATCGATCTTTTTTTTCTTAAAAAACAATGATTTAGGCTTTTCTAGAAACGCTATGACTCCCCATTTTCTCCCACTTTTTTGAGGTTTTTGCACGGCATTCGACCGGCGTTTTTTCGATTAACCCGCAGCGCTCTCGTTGGGGTGCCGAAGCTCCGATTTCTTCGAAATCAGCCGCCGCAGGGCTTGCTGCGTCCATCCTCACACGGCGTTCGTTGGCCCGGAGAGGGCAGTCGATCATTGGGATCAGGTGCGACAAGCTGCGTCGTGCATGATGAGCGTCCGCAGCGATGATGGCTAATTGCTTTATTTCTGTCGAGTATGCTGTATGGCACGGTGTCGGACCTAGCAGGTGCCAGTAAGCGCAGCAGGCGTTTTCCCGCTCTACACAGGAATCATCTACGGCGTGGCACTGGAGCGGGTACTGTTTGGCAGCCTGGGTGATGTCATGGGATCCCTGCAGCTGTGATGAACCCTGGTTCCCTCGAATCGATCTCAAGTATGTCGACTATTAATAACCACGAATAGTGCTGAGGCCAGAGTCCCTATAGAGTTCATGGCAATAGAGATTCATTAGGCGAGGTTTGCGATGTCCCACGTAATCCGGTTTCACAAATTTGGCGGTGCCGAGGTGCTCAAACTTGAAGAGCACGCGGTGGCCATGCCTGGCCCGGGCGAAGTGCAAGTGCGCGTCGAAGCTATCGGTGTCAGCTGGTATGATGTGCTCTGGCGGCAGAACCTGGCCTCATCCCACGCTCGCCTGCCGGCCGGCATCGGCCATGAGATGGCTGGTGTGGTGGCGGCGGTCGGTGAAGGCGTCGATGATCTCGCGGTGGGCGACAAAGTGGCCAGCTTCCCGGCCGAAAGCCCGAACCAATTTCCGGTGTACGGTGACGTGATTGTCTTGCCGCGCAAAGCCCTGACCCTTTATCCGGAGATCCTGACCCCTGTTGAGGCGGCGGGGTATTACACGCCGTTCCTGATTGCCTCGTTCGCCTACACGGAGCTGGCCCGGGCCAAGCCCGGTCAGACCGCGCTGGTGACTGACGCCAGCCACTGCGTCGGGCCGGCCTTCGTGCAACTGGGCAAGGCGTTGGGCCTGAAAGTCTTCGCCGCCACCAAGTCGGCGGATGAGCGCGAGTACCTGCTGTCCCTGGGGGCGGAAAAGGTCATTGTCACCGAAGAGCAGGATATGCTCCTGCAGATCAACAAGTATACCGACAACCGTGGCGTGGACATGGTGCTTGATGGCCTCGGCGGCCCGCAAATGTCCTTGCTTGGCGATGTGCTAGCGCCTCGCGGCAGCCTGATCCTCTACGGCCTGCAGGGGGGCAACCAGACGCCATTTCCGGCCTGCGCGGCGTTCCAGAAGAACATTCAATTCTTCGTGCACTGCCTGGGCAATTTTACCGGCAAGCCGGAACTGGGCATCGTCCAGGACGAGGCAGCGCTGCAACGGGCATTGCGTGAAGTCAATCAGTTCACCCGTGATGGGGTCATCACCCCGCAGATCATCAAGGTCTTCGCCTTCGACGATTTCGTTCAGGCACACAGGTACATGGACGACTGCCCCTGTGGTGGACGGGTCGCCCTGCAATTGTGAAGGAGCTAGAGGATCGCGAGTTGACGCCAAGTTCGCGAATTTCTGCCCTGCACGTCCCTGCGCAAGCGTGCCATGCAGCTTCGCCACCTCTACCAGGATTCGACCTGTGGAAGGTACTTCCTTGACGCTGGCTTCATTGAAATGTCAGAGGGCTAACGCCATCGTCTAGCCCAGTGGCTCTGAGGTGTTGTCTTTTGGCTCCAGTCCACCCTTTACGTGTACAATATGGCTAGAATGATAGGGTAACGAGAGCTTGTATTTGTGAAAGGCACAATCTCCTCAAGGCCCGACTGGGCATGCCCGATACCGAATGACTGCCAGATTTGATAGCGGGTTTAATGTCTCACACTTTAGAAGAATTCAAGTCGTTGCCGATTGCTATGGAATACATCGGTAGCAAACGTCTATTGCTGAATTTCGTCGTGGACAACGTCAAGCGAGCTGTCGGTAATGCGCCGAAGGAGATAGCCGATATTTTCTCAGGTACAGGCGTGGTTTCGGCTGCGTTCAAAGCCAATGGTTTTGCCGTGTCGGCTAATGATCATCTGGCCACCTGTTTCAACCTGACCTCTGCCATCCTGCTAAACCATCAAGCCCCTACCTTTGCAGGACTTTCGCCATCTATTACCGGTCAAGGCGCCTGTCCTTACCTGGCGGTCATCGAGTATCTCAATAGCTTGCCGGTGCAATCGGGAGGGTTTGTTCACACTCATTTCTCTCCTGGGTCGCTGGAGCGATTGGGGTACGAGCGACGCTACTTCACAGAGAGAAATGCAGCGCGTATCGACACCGTTCGCGCGATGATTTTTCAGTGGCAGGATCTACTGACCCCACAAGAGCACGCGCTTTTGCTGACCGATCTTGTGCGAGCCGTGAGTGCCGTCAGCAATGTTGCCGGCACCTATGGCTGCTACCTGAAGCAATGGAAACCTCGTGCGCTGGACACTCTATTGCTCAAACCGAGTGGTTTTGTTTCCGGTCGCAGCGGCGGGCACTCAGTTACATCGTTGGATGTGCAGCAAGCACTGGTGAGCAAAGCAACGGCGATCGTTTATGCAGACCCACCGTATACCAAGCGTCAGTACGCGGCCTATTACCATGTGCTGGAAACCATTGTGCGTAATGACAGCCCGGAGCTGATCGGCACAACGGGACTGCGCAACTGGGAAACCCATTCATCCGAATTTTGCTACAAGCGCAAGGCCGAGGGCGCCATGGAGCGTCTGTTGAGCGCGACCGATTGCGAGCACTTTTTTTTGAGTTATAGCGACGATGGTCAGATTCCTCATTCCAGACTACTGGACTTATTGGGGGCCTTCGGCAGAACGTCATTTCAGGAGTTGAATCTTAAACGTTACCGCAGTAGCAACTTGCCTCACAAGGGCCCAACGGTTGCGGAGCGCCTGTACCACATTCGCAAGCAATAAGGATTAAAAATGCGCAAGGAGTTGGACGGCTTTCTATGGCGAAGTTGTAACCGAGCAACCCTCGACACTCTGTTGGGCGTTTCCAGTGGGCAATATCACATTGCGCTGCCAAAGCGAGACTTTAGTCCTTTCTTTCGGGGGCTCTCAGCGCAGAATCCGACTGAGCGAGGCGGTTTTGAATTTATGGTCCCCATCCAGCCGTTTAGCGGCTCTAATCCCGTTGAGCAACGTACAATCGTGGTGCGTTATCTGGGGCTCGAATCTGAGCGTAAGGACTGGAATATTCGTGCTCAGCGGCCGGACTCGGCATACGAACTCTGGCGCGAAAATCGGGGTTTTGTTTCCAGGCAGTCGGTTGGCGACAATGACTTTATCGTGATCGCCCGTGATACCGATAACGGTTTCCATGGACGCTGGATACGTTCGGCGGATTTCAATGCGCTTCCAGAGGAAATGAGGAAACCCATGATCAACTCGGAAGCAGGGTGGCAGGCGTTATGACAGTCAGTATCAGCGAAATCATCGACGCTCTCAAACGCCATAAGAATGTGCTGTTATATGGGCCACCAGGCACAGGAAAGTCCCATCTCATGAAAGCGGTAGCACGTCATTTTGAAGGGCAAACGGATACCAGTAGCACCAGCAAGGTGCTTATTGACACCAGCGAAGAGCGGGTGCCCTTCACTAAGCTAGCCAGCGCGGGCTGCGCAACCCGATGGGTCACGTTCCACCAAGGGTATTCGTATGAAGACTTTATTGTCGGCATGCGACCGGTGGCGGCGTCTGGCAGCGGTTTCAGCATCCAACCCCGTCCTGGCGTCCTTCTAGAGCTCGCGGCTGAAGCGCGTCAGGGGACGGCGGGATTGTTGCTGATCGACGAGATTAACCGGGGAAATACATCGCGTATCTTTGGTGAGTTCATCACCCTGATGGAGCATGACAAACGTCTCAACGATCAAGGCGAGCACACCGACACAACGGTGACGATCACATTGCCTTACCTTGCGCCAGGGGAAACGGTGGAGGTTCTTACGCGTAATGGTACGGAGCGAATCGGTCGTGAGTTCGCGATGCCGGCCAATGTTTATACATTGGCCAGTATGAACTCCGTTGATAAATCGGTTTCGCCGATAGATACCGCTTTGCGTCGACGTTTCCTTGTCATTAATCTGGCACCCTCCGAGAGAGCCATCATCGAAGCAGTCGGTCTACCCGCTACAACATCACTGAAGAATCCGGCGGCGAGTATCAATCTGACCCAACAAGAGACAGCAGTTCTGGGCGCCGCCTTGTTGGTCAAGCTCAATCGCAGCATCGGCCTTTACCTAGGCAACGACTTCATGCTCGGCCAGTGGTATCTGGCGCCGCTGAATAACATGCCTGCTTCCGAAGCCGGGGCTTCACTGGCCGAAGCCTGGTTGTACCGAATCCTTCCCCAACTGATAGAGCTATTCCATGGCCGCGATGAGCAATTGATCGCTCTGTTGGGGATTGCCCGACGCAAGTCTACAGGCTCAGGCCTTGTGGTGTTTGAGCCGAGTCCCGATGAGAGCGAATATGGCGCTTCCAGCTATATCGAAGTGTCCTCGCCAGCGCCACAAGAGCGCGAAGTCCTGAGCTTCTTGTTGCAGTTGACCGGTTTGTCAGCGGTTGAAGTTTAACTTCCTATTTGAAGGAGCTTCACGTTGACTTCAGCAGTGTTGATCGAGAATGGGCCGTGGAGTTTGCTGAAAGAGGTTGCCGTCGTTCCATCGAATGATCGGGAGCTCCTCGAGCGCACGATTATTCGAGTAAACAAGCATTTGCGCCAATCATTGGGTCTGCGCCAGGACCCGATCGAGCTCCGAGTGACGGAAGGCGAATTGCAAGTTCGCGCTCGCGGGATCGCCGGCACACTTAGCTCGGGTCAACTGACACTAAACATTGCGCCAAAATTTGTCCCGAAAGCCGATCTAGAGCAGGAGTGGAGCCACAGCCTGCTAATGCTTATCCGCCATGCGAGCCCGCGTCACGTAGCGTTTGGACGCAGCATGCATTTGGGTACCGCACGGCTGAATTTTGTTGATCTCCTGGCAATGGCTTTCATTGATGCGGTACAGGCAGGTGTGCGCGATCAAATCATTCAGACCTACCAAGTGCAGGAGCTGAGCTTACCCACGATCCGTGGTCGGCTGAATATACAGCGGCAGATCCGTTCCACCGTGCAACGTCCGCACCTTATGGAGTGCGATGTCGACCAGCTGGACCCGCTCAACCCCTACAATAATCTGCTCAAGTGGGCAGCTGGAGAGTTTGCCAGGACAGTCGGTTCCTCGGGGCTTCGCCGAAGAATGACAGACCTGGCGCGTATGATGCCCGGTGTACCGAGTGCCGCATTGGCCAAGCGCAATCCGGTTGTCACACCGCCACCCCAGTATCGATCCTGGCAGCCAGCGCTTGAGATCGCGTCGTTGCTGTGCACAGGACTAACGCACACCGGTAAGGGGGGGCATCATGGTTACTCGTTTGTCTTCAACCTAGAGCGATTGTTCGAGCACTTTGTCGAGATGACGCTACACCGTGCGGTGGCCCACATTTCCGGCGCCTCCTTAACTAATCTTCGCCAAGCCACAACACTTTACGCGGTACCGGAGCTATCTAACCAAAGCAGCTTCTACTCTAAGCCGGACAATTTGCTGACCGATGGCGAGCGCAAGGTGGCAGTGGTCGATGCCAAATACAAGCGGCTTTCCGACAGCAGTGGTGATAAAGACCAAAAGCCACAAAATCAGGATGTGTATGAATTGGTCGCAGCCATGACGGCCCATCAATGTGAGACGGGCATTCTGGTTTACCCCAAGGTCTTCGGTGACGTGCTACTGAAGGACGACCAACTCCAAGTCTGGTACGTTGAGGCCTTTGGCAAGCGTCTTACCATCGGTGCTGTCGCCATAGACCTTATGCAACTGCGTCACGCTGAGGGAACGCGTATAATTGACCAACATTTGGCAAGCGCCTTGGAAAATTTACTCTCCCGACATCAGGTATCTTAGCCATTAACAAAGAAAAGTCGTTATGGTTCGGCATTGATCAGGCCTATCTAGCCTTTGCGCAAGCGTCGAAACCATCTTGCCAGGACGATCTCGACCGTCTTCATCAGCTGGCTGTTGCCTCCACTATGGAGGCGGCGATTGCCGCACTATACAGTTTCAAAGGGCTTCCAGCACCAACGGATACAGATTATGCGATCACTCAGGTATTGAGCGAAAATTTCGCCCAGGCTTTGCAGGACGTTGGTGCTGAAGTCATTTCTGCTGAAATTGGTGCGGCTCTGGAGCGGCTCCGTGGTCGACGTCTGGCTGTCGATAGCAAGGGTGACCTTCGCGTAGAGACTTCGCCTGACCAGCGCAGCCGAGGGGTGTACTTCACCCCCCCCAACCTTGCTGACACCATGGTCCGCTCGGCACTGAATCCGGTGATGGGGCAAGTCAATTCTCTGGATGCCCTGAGAAGCCTGGCCATTCTTGACCCTGCCGCAGGGGGTGGTGCCTTTCTCCTTTCTGCTTTGCGCATAAGTGTAGAGTTGTTGCAGCAAAACCCTGCATTCGTGCGGGTGGATGCGGCCAGGTTGCGCCAGGAAGTCGCGAGCCATTGTCTCTACGGGGTCGATATCGATCCGGTAGCGATCGCCACAGTGCGAGCCTTGTTGGTGGCTGAAGTGGGCGTTGCTGACTGGAGTGGCGAAGCGCTTGATCGGCACTTGCATATCGGCGATTCGATAAGCGTGAGCCTCAACGATTGGAAACAATGGTTCCCCGAACGGGCGTTGGGGGGCTTCAATGTGATCGTCACCAATCCCCCCTGGAGCAAGCTTCGCCCACTGAGGCACGAGTTCTTCGAACACATCGACTCAAGTGTACGTCTTCTCCAGGGTAAAGCCTTGGGCAGCTACCTCAAGCAGCATATGAGCGAATTGATTCAGGGCAGTTGGGAGCAGTACGTTCAGCGAACCATAGAGCTTTCTAGCAGATTGCGCCGTTGCGATGAATATGTGGTCAATAATGCCGCCTATGGTGATCCGGACCTCTATAAATTTTTCCTGGAGCGCTCCATCGCTCTGCTTGCACCCGAAGGCACCGCAGCCCTGCTGCTGCCCTCAGGCGTATTGCGCGCCCAAGGCTCAGGGCCTCTACGACGCTTGATGCGCAAGGAAGGTGATATCACCGAGATTGTCGAATACATTAATAGAAAAAAAATCTTCGACATTCATTCCATGTACCGCTTCGCAACCATTCTCTTCAGAAAGGGCGTCGGTGGGGGCAGAACGCTTGCGCGTTTTGGCGAAACTGAGCCGGCCTCGAGCAATATAGAGAAAGGCATTTACCTGGAGCATGATTTCCTCGAACTGGTGGGCGGAGTCGACTCTCTGATCCCCGAAGTGCGCAGCGATGCAGAGCAGAAACTGTTGGCCAGGCTATACCGGGAAAATCCAGTTGCTGAGGGTCTTGGAGGTGCACGCTTATCTTTTAAGCGCGAGCTGGATATGACCAATGATGCCGCGCATTTTATTCAAGCCAGCGACGCTCATTTACAAGGCTTTCTCCCAGACGCCGATGGCCGTTGGTTATCCCACTATTCCCGAGATGTGCTGCTGCCTGTTTATGAAGGGCGAATGGTTCACCAGTACGATAATGCCGCAAAAGAGTACCGTAGCGGTGATGGCCGCTCCGCAAAGTGGGAAACTCCAGTGCCTGGGAAGGGTATTGTTTCGCCGCACTTCTTTGTCACTGAACAATACGCGATCAGTCGCAACTGGACGCCTGTTGAACGTGTTGGTTACTGCGAAATCAGCGGCCATGCCAACGAACGAACAGTACTGGCTGCGTTGATACCGGCATATGCTATTTGTGGTAACAAAGTACCTGTTTTGAGAGCCGAAAGCGGTGAAGAGTCTAGGCTCTGGCTTGCCCTTGCTAACTCATTGGTCATCGACTGGATGATCAGGCGATGGGTTTCCACCACCATCAATCAGTTTTACTGGAAAAATATTCCCTTTCCAAAAACACTGAGCGTCGCTGACCGCGCTTTCATCATCGCGGCGGCGGAGCTTTTAAGTGCGCCAAATACAAATCAAGTCACTCCGGCAATCTGGTTAGGCAAGCGTGCTCAACTCCGTGCAGCGATTGATGCCGTGATCATGACTGCGTACAAAATTACGCCAACAGAGCGCCACATAATACTGGGTGACTTTCTTATTTTCACCAAGGCCGCCACCAGGGGTAGTGGCACAGCAATGCCCCTGGACACGCTTCTGGCACTGTACATCCAAGCGCACTCCGAAAATGCGCTGACCCTCGAGACTATCCATACCCTCTGTATGCCCCGAGAATGTGCTGCAACTTACTCAATCAAAGCCCAAGCAAGCTGGCTCTAATCTTAAGGAGCTCTCCCGGAATGGATAAGGATACCTTCTTTAAATATTTCTGGTTGTTTGTGCGAAGGCGCCCCTATAAGAAGCGAATGATTGGCAACTCATCGGTATATCGACACTAGGTGTCCGACTTTTCGAACCTAATCATCTGTGCCATTTTGGCGTCAGATCCAAGCTGAGGGGCTTGTTTGCCTGTCGTTTTTACCATTGCAGGGCGTTCTTCAAATAGGTTCATTAATAAAAGGATGCCAACGCTGAGATACAAGATGGCGGACAAGCAATCTTGAAAGGCGACCTCCCGAGCCTAAACCTAGCAACCCAATGGGATTCAACTAGAAAACCCGGCTCATGACGTTGAAGTAGAAGTAGATCTCGCCTGCTGCTTTGCTCCTGGGTTCCGACAATGTCCTTTGCGCACCCTGCCGCGGCGGCGACCTGGGCCACCTCGGCGGGCGTTTTGTTTGCGATGTTCTATGGTGCAGCCGTAAGGGAGCGGTGAACACACCTACCGACCTCCCAAATTAAGGGCGATGGTGTCCGTCTATTTTTAAGCGGACGCGATAGCCCTTAAATGCGCCAACGAAGCTCTTACCCCAAGTCGTTCAAAGCCCAGGTTGTCCAGCAATGCCTGCAACCCGGCGCCTCCATTTCCAGCGTGGCCATCAGTCACGGCATCAATGTCAACGTGATCCGTAAGTGGCTGCCACTTTTTCGAGATCAACCACCCACAACCCTGCCGTCGTTTGTTCCGGTAAAGGTCGCCCCGAAAAGACAGGCCGAGTCATCGGTAATCATCGAGCTGCCATTTGGTGAGCAAATCATCACGGTGAAATGGCCGTCTTCCGATCCCGAAGGATGTGTCCGTTTTGTCCGTGGACTTGCTTCGTGATCCGCATCGACGCAATCTGGCTGGCCACCGAACCGATGGATATGCGCTCCGGCACGGAGAAAGCCCTCGCACGAGTCGTGTCTGTCTTCGGTGCGGCGCAGCCGCACTGTGCTTATCTCTTTGCCAATCGCCGAGGCAATCGCATGAAGGTGTTAGTGC
>Ga0302347_1003424_pt1 | contig 14042 bp, 10 predicted proteins | sample PhyWR1_FD_202178 | JGI IMG/M metagenome (GOLD analysis project Ga0302347, IMG submission 202178) | Leaf surface microbial communities from wheat plants in UC Gill Tract Community Farm, Albany, California, United States - DLSL W.R1 (v2)... | ecosystem: Host-associated > Plants > Phyllosphere >...
CTGCCAAAATCCAAGATATGGGACCAAAATATGTGGTAATCAAAAAAGGAGAACACGGCGCACTTTTATTCCACAACAGAGAAGTATTTTTTGCACCAGCTTTACCTCTTGAAGATGTTTTTGATCCAACAGGAGCAGGAGACACCTTTGCAGGCGGTTTCTCAGGATTCATTGCACAAAGCGAAAACATTTCGTTTAACAATATGAAAAACGCAATTATTTACGGTTCAAATTTAGCTTCGTTTTGCGTAGAGAAATTTGGAACCGAAAGGATGGAAACATTAAGCAAAGCAGAAGTAGCGATTCGATTACAGCAATTTAAGTCGTTAACTCAGTTTGACATAGAAATATAATGCCTAAGAGCCTCGATAAAACGGGGCTTTTTTTATTACGTTAATACACACAACTTACACAACAACAACACAAAACAAAAAACAATGAGCGACGCTTTAAAACACGAATGTGGTATAGCCTTAGTTAGACTTCTTAAACCGCTTGAATATTATAAAGAAAAGTACGGAACTGCTTTCTACGGAATTCAGAAAATGTACTTGATGATGGAAAAACAACACAACCGCGGACAAGACGGAGCAGGTTTTGCAAGTATTAAACTTGATGTTGATCCAGGACAACGCTACATTAGCAGAGTTCGTTCGAATCACGCACAACCAATACAAGATGTTTTTAAACAAATCAATGAGCGAATCAGCGAAGAATTAAAAGCTAATCCCGAAATTGGTGATGATATCAATAAAATAAAATCTCAAATTCCGTATGTTGGAGAATTGTTTTTAGGACACGTTCGTTACGGAACTTTCGGAAAAAACAGTATCGAAAGCGTTCATCCATTTTTACGTCAAAGTAACTGGATGCACCGTAATTTGATTTTGGCCGGAAACTTTAACATGACAAATGTTAAAGAACTTTTCGAAAACTTAGTAGAACTAGGACAACATCCAAAAGAAATGGCGGATACTGTTACGGTAATGGAAAAAATTGGTCACTTTTTAGATAAAGAAGTAATGCAATTGTACCAAGACTGTAAAGCTGAAGGTTATTCTAAAAGAGAAGCTTCGCCTGTAATTGCTGAGCGTTTGGATATTGCAAAAATATTAGCCCGTTCTGCTAAAAATTTAGATGGAGGTTACGCAATGGCCGGATTATTAGGTCATGGTGATGCATTCGTTTTTAGAGATCCGGCAGGAATTCGTCCAGCTTATTTTTATCAAGACGACGAAGTAGTTGTTGTAGCTTCTGAAAGACCTGTTATTCAAACTGTATTTAATGTTCCGTTTGAAAGCGTTCAGGAAATCGATCCGGGAAATGCTTTGATTATCAAAAAAAGCGGAAAAGTTTCGATGCAGCAGATCTTAGAACCGACCGTAAAAAAAGCTTGTTCATTTGAAAGAATTTATTTCTCAAGAGGAAGTGATGCTGAAATCTATCAAGAGCGTAAAAACTTAGGTAAATTAATTTTACCAGCGGTTCTTAAAGCAATTGACAGCGATACAGACAATACTGTTTTCTCTTATATTCCAAATACAGCCGAAACTTCATTTTATGGTTTAGTCGAAGCTGCTCAGGATTTCTTAAATCAGAGAAAAAACAATTATATTTTAGAAAACAGAAATACACTTACTACTGAAACACTTCAGGAACTTTTAGCTGTAAAAATACGTACAGAAAAAGTTGCTATTAAAGATGCTAAACTTAGGACCTTTATTACTGAAGACAGCAGTCGTGATGATTTAGTAGCTCACGTTTATGACGTTACCTATGGTGTAATAAAACCAGAAGATAATCTGGTTATTATCGACGATAGTATTGTTCGTGGTACTACCTTAAAAATGAGTATCATTAAGATGATGGATCGTTTGAAACCAAAACGTATTGTAATTGTTTCATCGGCTCCTCAAATTCGTTATCCGGATTGTTACGGAATTGACATGGCAAAACTAGAAGGTCTTGTTGCCTTTAGAGCTGCACTGACTTTATTAAAAGAAAGAAACTTATATCATATTGTTGACGAAGTTTATGCTAAGTGTAAAGCACAAGAAAACTTCGCAGATAAAGATGTTGTAAATTATGTTACGGCGATCTACGACCAATTTACTCCGGAAGAGATTTCAGATAAAATTGCCGAAATGTTGAGTTCTCCGGAAATCAATGCAGAAGTAAAAATCATTTTCCAAAAAGTAGAAGATTTACATATTGCATGTCCTAAAAATTTAGGCGACTGGTATTTCACAGGAGACTACCCAACTCCGGGCGGAAATCGTGTTGTAAACCGTGCTTTTATGAATTTTTATGAAGGAAAAGACGCCAGAGCTTATTAAAAAAGTATTAACAAAAGGTTAAATAGTGCATTTCATCGGTTTTTTTTGCCGTTCATCCTGTTTGTTTGGTGAAATTGAAAAGCTACTCTACTTTTGGGAAACCATAACATTAGTAGGTTAAGTTTATGGTAGATTTGGGGCAAAAAGGGTGGAAGAAATTCCACCTTTTTTATTGGAATAAACTCAAATATTTCAATTTCAGATTATTACATTCACTTTATCGAAAATATTGACCTTTTATCTAAATTATTTTTTTTACACTTATAACTACTTTACATTTACTAAACCATAACATTAGTAGGTTAAGTTCATGGTAAATTTGGGGCAAAAAAGGCGGAAGAGATTCCGCCTTTTTTATTGGAATAAACTCAACATATCCATTTTAACCCTCTCTGTTTAGTTTATCGGATATATTTGCCATTCATCAGAAAAGTTTTTTTCATTAAAATAGCTGTCATACATTTACTAAACCATAACATTAGTAGGTTAAGTTTATGGTAGATTTGGGGCAAAAAAGGCGGAAGAGATTCCGCCTTTTTTATTTTCTTTTTTTTAAAGAAAAATAGATTATAGAATAAAGACGAAATACATAGACAAAAAAAAAGACGAACACCTTTCGGCACTCGTCTTTTTCTTTACTCTATTCTCTTTGCTCTATTTTCGACTATTTGTCTAAAGCAAATCTTCTTGCAACTTCTGTCCAGTTAATTACACTAAAGAAAGCTTCAATATAATCTGGTCTTCTGTTTTGGTAGTTTAAGTAGTAAGCATGTTCCCAAACATCCATTCCTAAGATTGGAGTTCCACCGTTACCAGCAACTTCCGGCATTAATGGATTGTCTTGATTTGGAGTACCTACAACTTCTAATTTACCTCCTTTTTGTACTGTTAACCAAGCCCATCCTGAACCAAATTGAGTTGCTCCGGCTTTAGCAAATTTTGCTTTAAACTCTTCAAAACTTCCAAAAGAAGATTCGATAGCAGCTAATAAATCTCCTGTTGGCAATCCTCCTCCATTTGGAGACATTACTGTCCAGAATAAGTTGTGGTTGTAGAAACCTCCACCATTGTTACGAACTGCAGCGTTAGATTTATCTAAGTTAATTAAGATATTTTCGATTGTTTTTCCCTCTAAATCTGTTCCTGCAATAGCAGCGTTAAGATTTGTTGTGTATGCATTGTGGTGCTTTGTATGATGGATTTCCATTGTACGAGCATCAATATGTGGTTCTAATGCATCGTATGCATAAGGTAATTGTGGTAATTCAAAAGCCATGATATTAGGATTTTTATGGTTTATAAATAATTTATCCCAAATTTAGACATTTAACTTTGGAATAGAAAATACTATTTCGTTATAATTCGATTTAAAAACCTGATAAATCGATTTTTTAAAGATTAAATACCTGTAAATCTTTATTTTCCGTTAAAAGTTGTCATGGTATTTTCTAATCCTGCTGTTCCAAAAGATTTTATTATTTCTGCAGAAGTTTCTAAACGTTCCGGTAATTTTGAATTTTCTTCATCATTCCATTCCCCTAAAACATAATCGATTTGCTGTCCTTTTTTGAACTGATCACTGATACCAAATCTAAAACGGGTATAATTTTGCGTGTTCAAAACCAAATTGATGTTTTTAAGTCCGTTATGTCCGCCGTCGCTTCCTTTTGGTTTAATTCTTATTGTTCCGAATGACAGGTTTAAATCGTCTGTGATGACCAAAATATTCTCTAATGGTATATTTTCTTTATCCATCCAATATTTTACTGCTTTTCCGCTTAGATTCATGTAAGTATTTGGTTTAAGCAGAAAGAACGTTCTTCCTTTAAACTTATATTCAGCCAAAGATCCTAGTTTTACGGTTTCAAATGAAAGACTTTCTTTTCGGGCTAAAAAATCAAGTACTTTAAACCCAATATTATGTCTTGTGTTTACGTATTCGGCTCCGATATTTCCTAAACCGACTATTAAATATTTCTTCATATTATCTATGTTCTCTTCTTTTTGTCTTGATGAAAACAGTTTTGTTATCCATTTTATCATGCTTGCAAAAGTAAGACTAATTATTTTTAACCGCAAAGAGCGCAGAGGATTTACGCAAAGAGTGCGAAGAATAGCACACAGGAAACTAGTTAACACTCATTTTTATTTGTGAGTACAATATTGTCATCCTGAGTGAAGTCGAAGGACCGCAAGAAGCTCAACAATCTAAATTCAATACTTTGCGTGGGCTTTGACTTCGCTCAGCCTGACAACATGGGATTACATTCTAAAAAACTTAGAGCCTTAGCAACTCAGAATCTTACAAACTTTCCAAAAAAAAAAGCCCCAATCGTGAGATTGAGGCTTTTTGTATGATTTGAAAAAAATTATTTTTTCTTTCCTTTTGCAGGAGCTTTTGCAGCTTTTGCAGCTTCTTGAGCAGCTTTCATAGCAGCACGAGAAATTCTTACCTGAGCAACAACTGTGTTCTCTGGGTGCATAATTTTGTACTCTGGTTTTCCAACTTTAGTAACGTATAATTTGTTACCCATTTCAAGTGGAGTGATGTCAGCTTCAACAAAATCAGGAAGATTTGCTGGTAAAGCTTTAACTTTTAATTTACGTTGATTTAAACGTAAAACACCTCCAGCAAGAACACCTTTAGATGTACCAACGATTTTCACAGGAACTTCCATTGTGATTTCTTTATCATCAAATAATTGGAAGAAGTCGATGTGTAAAATTTTGTCAGATACCGGGTGAACCTGGATATCTTGTAAAATTGCATTGAATGATTTTCCTTTTCCAAGTTCGATCACAACTGTGTGAGCGTTTGGAGTGTAAACCAAGTTTTTGAATGCCGCAGCGTCCGCTGAGAAATGTACTGCCTGATTTCCTCCGTATAACACGCAAGGAACCGCTCCAGCATTACGTAAGGCTTTAGTTGACACTTTGCCCACGCTTTCTCTTTCTGATCCTTTAATTGTAATCGATTTCATTGTAAAAAAATATAGTTATTAATAAATATTCTAATTCTTATTGTAGTGTGATTGTTTTGTTCCTGACAATGACTACATTATAAATTTTCCACTAATAGAATTGTTGTGGTGCACCATGTGCATAACTTCTGCAAAAAGAGGCGCACAACTCACTACTCTAATTTTCTTTGATTCTTTCTTTAACGGAATTGAATCTGTTACGATCAATTCTGTCAATTTAGAATTTTCAATTTTTTCATACGCACCGCCTGATAAAATAGCGTGTGTACAAATTGCTCTTACGCTTAGTGCTCCTTTTTCGATCATCAGGTCGGCTGCTTTTGCTAAAGTTCCTCCTGTATCGATCATATCGTCTACTAAGATTACATTACGACCTTTTACTTCACCAATCAATTCCATTGTGTCGATAACGTTGGCTGCTTTTCTTTGTTTATAACAGATTACTACATCTGATTCTAAAAACTTAGAGTAAGCATAGGCTCTTTTTGATCCTCCCATATCCGGAGATGCAATGGTTAAGTTTTCTAACTTTAAACTTTGCACGTAAGGCAAAAAGATTGTAGATGCAAATAAATGATCTACTGGTTTTTCGAAGAATCCCTGAATTTGATCTGCGTGCAAATCCATTGTCATGATTCTTGTTGCTCCTGCAGCAGTTAACAGGTTTGCTACTAACTTTGCTCCAATTGGCACTCTTGGTTTGTCTTTTCTATCTTGTCTAGCCCAACCAAAATAAGGCATAACAGCTGTAATATGTCTTGCTGATGCACGTTTTGCCGCATCAATCATTAACAACAATTCCATCAGATTATCTGCACTTGGGAAAGTTGAACACACGATAAAAACGCGTAAACCTCTTATTGATTCTTCGTATGATGGCTGAAATTCTCCATCGCTATACGTTGACATCGTTACTTTTCCTAACGGAATTCCGTACTCTTCTGCAATTTTTTCTGCAAGATAAACACTTTGTGAACAAGCAAAAATTTTAGCTTCTGGTTCTAGGTGCGACATTATAATTTGTTGTTTTTGCTCCGCTGCCCTTGTACAATTTGGCTTCACCTTTTTCGGTTTAGCAAAATAAATATAAATGCCTCGGGTGTAGTTAGTTGTGTGTGCTTCGTTTTAACGAGGTGCAAATTTATAAAATTTATTGGACACTGAAAGCAAAAAATTAAGTATTTTTAGTAGTTGGTTTAAATTTATTTTTTACATTTGCACCGTGTTAAAGGAATGACGCCATTTATGACTTCATTCTATTGCGTTAAAACAATCCATTTTTGATTGTTTTTTCGTCTGCTAAGCCCGGATGGCGGAATTGGTAGACGCGCTGGTCTCAAACACCTGTGGGAAACCGTGCCGGTTCGACTCCGGCTCCGGGTACTTAAAACCTCTTCTTAACGGAAGAGGTTTTTTTATGGTATTTTTTAAATCATATAAGTTATACAAGGAAATACAACAGTGCGATCAATCACTCTATATTAAATAAACTTATATGGTGAAAAACTCACAACTCGCCTCATGTAAAACAGGAAAGTTGCACGAATTGGCAATAAAACACAATTGATTTGCCTTAAAATGTAAATCCAATGCTAATTCTTTTTGGTCTGGATTTGAGATTTTTACTTTCGGATATAATTTAACCTCAACAAAACGCCCGCTTCCATCCGGATTTACTTCTAGCGTAGCTTCCGCATTATCTGAATATTCCAGAACTTCGATTCCGTTTTGAGAACAGACATACAAATAAGACATCATGTGGCAAGAAACCAAGCTACTTAACAACAAATCTTCGGGATTATATAATGAAGGATCGCCTTTGAAAGCTTTTGCTGCCGAAACGTCTAAAACTGGTTTTCCTTCAATTTTAATTTGATGACTTTTGCTGTAAAATCTTTCAGATAATTTATTCTGATTTTGTTGGGAAGTCCAATTTAGCGCTGCTTTGAATAGATGTTTCATCTTTTCTTCTTTTTTAATACAACAAAGTTACTATTAAATATAGTGAAGACTTGAAGAATAAACACAATATTGTCAATTTCGACGGAGGAGAAATCTCCGTAAGAAGCTCGACAAAGATTGGTTATTCGTTGCGGAATTACTTGTGGAGATTTCTCCTCCGTCGAAATGACAAAAATGAGCAAAAATTGCTAATAAAAAACCTCGAAAGCATACTTTCGAGGTTTCTTAGAGAATTACTAAACTAATAAACAAATTCTAAAACTATTTCTTTACAGAGAATTTAAAAGTAGTTTTAGTCTTATATTGTTCTCCCGGGTTTAAAACCGTTGTTGGGAAATTTTTCTGGTTTGGAGAATCCGGATAATGTTCTGTTTCTAAACAAAGTCCTGTTCTGTGTCCGTATGTTTTTCCGTCGCGTGTTGGCAAAGTTCCGTCAAGGAAATTTCCAGAATAGAACTGAATTCCAGGTTCGTCTGTTGTCATTTCCAAAACTCTTCCGCTTGGCGCGTGATATACTTTTGCAATGATTGTTTTTCCTTTTTCAGGATTGTTCAACACCCAGCAATGATCATAACCTTTTCCTCTTTCTAATTGCTCATTTTTAACTTCAATATCTTTTCCAATTAATTTTGGAGTTCTGAAATCGAAAGGTGTATTGGCAACATCTTCTAATTTTCCTGTTGGAATTAAAGTTGCATCAACCGGAACTAATTTATCTGCATTTAAAGTCAATTCGTGGTCTAAGATTGTTTTTGTAAAATCTCCGGATAAATTGAAATAAGAATGTTGCGTTAAATTAACAATCGTTTTTTTGTCTGTTGTTGCTTCATACAAAACTTCTAACTGATTATCATTTGTCAATGTATAAGTCACAAAAACTTGTAAATTTCCAGGATAACCTTCTTCAAGATCTTTACTTAAATAAGATAATTTTAATGTCGCCGCTTCTCCAGATTTAACCTCATCTGCTTTCCAAACTACGTTAAAATAGCCTTGTGGACCACCGTGTAAAGCATTTGGTGCGTTGTTTATTGCTAGTTGATACTCTTTTCCGTCTAAAGAAAATTTACCTTTTGCAATTCGGTTTCCATATCTTCCAATTAAAGCTCCAAAGAAAGGATTCTCTTTTTCATATTGAGCCAAAGAACTAAATCCTATTACTACATTTTCTGAAACGCCTTCTTTATTAGGAACTTTCAAATCTGTAATTCTTCCACCAAAAGTGATGATATCAACCTCCATCCCATTTTGATTTTTCAGCTTATAACTATCGACTTTTTCTCCTTTTGCAGTAGTTCCGTACTCTGATTTTTCAATTGTTACCAAAGCTTTTTCATCAGTAGCAACTTTTTCTGTATCTGCTTTTTTATCGCTTTTACATTGAACTGAAACCGCAGCCAGACTCAAAAGGCTTAATCCGAAAACACAACGTTTTAATACATTCATAAATGATATTTTTTGGTTTTATAAAAGTTAGATGTTAGTTGTAAAAAGCTAAAAGTAAGAAAAAATCTTAGAATCTTAGCACCTCAGAACCTTAGTATCTTAAATTAAAGTCCGTGTTGAAACAAATGATAATATGCTTCGTTGGCATTAATTTTATCTTTAAAATCTCTTATTGTTGTTTTTTCATCAATAACCAATAATTCGATTCCAGCAATATCAGCGAAATCTTCCATGTATTCAGTTGTTAATGATTGGCTGTAAACGGTATGATGCGCTCCACCTGCCAAAATCCAAGCTGTTGCTGCAACTTCAAGGTTTGGTTTACAATCCCAAAGAACACGAGCAACCGGTAATTTTGGTAATTCTGCCATTGGTTTAACTGCTTCAACTTCGTTTACGATTAAACGGAAACGAGTTCCCATATCTACCAAAGATACATTGATTGCATCTCCAGCAGGCGAATTAAATACCAAACGAGCAGGATCTTCTTTTCCTCCAATTCCTAACGGGTGCACTTCGCAAGAAGGTTTTCCGTCAGCGATAGATGGACAAATTTCTAACATGTGAGATCCTAAAACGTATGATTTTTGTGGCGTGAAATGGTAAGTGTAATCTTCCATGAAAGAAGTTCCGCCTTCAAGACCAATATTCATTACTTTTAAAGCTCTTACCATTGCAGCTGTTTTCCAGTCTCCTTCTCCACCAAAACCATAACCATCGGCCATTAATCTTTGTGTTGCGATTCCTGGTAATTGTTTCCAAACTCCAAGGTTTTCAAATGTATCTGTAAAAGCTCCAAATCCTCCTTCTTCAAGGAAAGCTCTTAATCCTAATTCAATTTTTGCAGCTTCAACCAAAGAACTTCTTTGCGCGCCGCCTTCTTTTAATGAATCTGTTAAAGTATATGATTGCTCATAAACTGCTAATAAATCGTTTAATTCCTTATCCGTTACTTTTTCGATATGTTTGGTAACATCTGAAGAATCGTATCCGTTTACCGACATTCCGAAACGAATTTGAGCTTCTACTTTGTCTCCTTCTGTAACAGCAACTTCACGCATATTGTCTCCAATACGAGCTACTTTCAGGTTCTGAAGTTCGTCCCATCCAAGAACGACTCTTGACCAGATTCCTAATTGTTTTTGAACTCTTTGATCTTCCCAGTGTCCAACTACAACTTTACGTTTTTTACGTAATCTTGAAACGATGAAACCAAATTCACGATCTCCATGCGCAGATTGATTCAGGTTCATGAAATCCATGTCAATAGATCCCCACGGAATTTCAGCATTGTATTGTGTATGCAAATGACATAATGGTTTTTTAAGAATATTTAATCCGCCAATCCACATTTTTGCTGGTGAAAAAGTGTGCATCCATGCGATAATTCCGATACAGTTTTTCTCTGAATTCGCAGCCAGACAAACATCTAAAATCTGAGATGGAGATTTTACTACATCCTTATAAACCACTTTTACAGGTATTGAAGACGAAGCGTCTAATCCTTTTGCGATTATTTGCGAATGTTCTGCTACTTTTCTAAGTGTTTCTTCACCATATAATTCCTGGCTTCCTACTACAAACCATACTTCTTTTTGAGATATATCAATCATTGTTTTTGTTTATTTTGTTTCAAGTTTCAGGTTTCATCCCGATAGCTATCGGGATTGGAATCTGAAAAAACTTAAATTGTTATTTTATTGTTTTGTTTTTGTTTGTTTCACGTTTGCTTCGCCAATTCAGCTTTCAGCTTCGAGTCAAGTTTCACGTTCCAACAACTTGAAACAAAGAAAACCTGAAACAAAACCTTTACTGTCCGTAATACGAATCTTTTCCGTGTTTACGGTTGTAATGTTTCTTTATTAATGAATCTTTTAGTCTTGGTGCGTTTGGGTTTATTTGTAAAGTTAAGTACGCCATTTCTGCCACTACTTCAAGAACTTTACTGTTGTAAACTGCTTTTGCTGCATTTTTTCCCCATGCAAACGGACCGTGATTTCCAATTAAGATCATTTCTACTTCTTCGTATGAAAGATTTTTTTCTTTAAAACAATCCAAAATCTGAATTCCGGTGTTGTGTTCGTAGTTTCCTTCTATTAAATGATCTGCCATCGGTGGCGCACAAGGAATATCAGCAGTTAGGTGATCCGCATGCGTTGTTCCGAAAATTGGAATATCTTGCTGCGATTGCGCCCAAGCTACAGAATAGGTTGCGTGTGTATGTGCAACACCTCCAATATTTGGCCAGTTTTTGTATAAATAGGCATGCGTTTTTGTGTCTGATGACGGACGTAAATTTCCTTCGATAACATTATTATCAAAATCAACAATAACAATATCTTCAGGCTTTAAATCTTCGTAAGGAACACCGCTTGGTTTAATGGCAAAAACACCATTTTTTCTATCAACGGCACTTACGTTTCCAAAAGTATATACCACCAAATTCAATGCATTTAACTGCATATTGGCTTCATAACACTCTTGTTTCAAATCTTTATAAAGAGAGCTCATGTTGCGATATTTTAAGGTTTGGATCTGCAAAAGCACTTAATTGTTCGTATCCTAAAAGCAATTTATGATAAGCCGCAACTTGATCTAATTGAGGGAAATATTCTCCGTCAAAATCGCTTCCGATCTTTTGACTTGCTTCGATTACGTTTGGATAAATTCCAGCTGCAACCGCTGCGTAAATTGCTGCACCTAAAGCAGGTGTTTGGTCTGAAGCTGCAATTTTAATTGGCTTGTTTAAAACATTTGCCAAAGTTTGCATAATGAAAGGAGATTTTCTTGCCACACCACCAATTCCGATAACGCTGTCGATTTTTACACCTTCTTCTTCAAAACGGTCTACGATTTTCTTCGCTCCAAAACAAATTGCGTTTACTAAAGCTTTAAAAATATGTGGTGCTTTTGTTCCTAAAGAAAGGTTTGAAATCGCACTTTTTAATTCCTGGTTTGCATCTGGAGTTCTTCGCCCGTTGATCCAGTCTAAAGCAATTGGAAGACTTTCTGAAACTGGAATTTTCTCTGCTTCTTTTGTCAATTCTACAATTAATTTATCGCTGAATTCTTCTCTTAATTGTTCTTTTTGAGCATCATTTAAAATGCTTGAAGAACCTAATAAATGTTCTGTTGGCCACATTAATAGTTCTTTGTACCAGGCTAATAAATCTCCAAAAGCAGATTGTCCCGCTTCAAGACCAATAAATCCCGGGATAACTGAACCATCAACTTGTCCGCAAATTCCGCGAACTGTTTTTGTTCCTACTTCATCATAAGAACCAACCAGAATATCACAAGTAGAAGTTCCCATAACGCGAACTAAAGTGTTTTCTCCAATTTTAGCTCCAACTGCTCCAGAGTGTGCGTCGAACGTTCCAACAGCGATAACTGTTTCTGTCGAAAGTCCTAAACGATCTGCCCATTCCTGGCTTAATTTTCCGGCAACTAAATCAGATGTATAAGTTTCATCATATAAATTTCCTCTTAACGTTGCTAAATAAGGATGTAATTTTTCTAAAAATTCAACTGGAGGAAGTCCGTTCCAGTCTGCATGCCACATTGCTTTGTGTCCGGCTGCGCAACGGCTTCTTTTAAACGTTTTTAAATCTTTATCATCAATCAATAAATACGTCATTAAATCGCAATGTTCCAACCATGTGTATGCTTCATTTCGAACGGCTTCGTCTTGTCTTGCAATATGAAGGATTTTTGCCCAAAACCATTCCGAAGAGTAAATTCCGCCTACGTATTTGGTAACGTCTTCTCCGCCCCAGCTAACTGCCAGTTCGTTGATTTCGTTTGCTTCGTTTATTGCTGTGTGGTCTTTCCATAAAACCATCATTGCATTTGGGTTTTCTTCAAAACCTTTTGTCAAGGCCAAAGGAGTTCCGTCTTTTGTTACCGGAACCGGAGAAGATCCTGTTGTATCGATACAAATTCCGCGAACTAATGACGGATCAACTTTACTTTCTTTTACAACGGTTTGAATCGTTATTTCTAATCCTTCAATATGATCCAAAGGATGCTGACGAAACTGATTTATCGATGCATCGCAATATTGTTTGTTTTTCCATCTTTTATAATGAGAAACATTCGATGCCAGCTCCTGTCCATTTTCAGTGTCAATAAGCACCGCTCGAACAGAATCTGTTCCGTAGTCCAATCCTATTACGTAATTTTTCATTCTAATTTTAATTTTTAAAATAATGACAAATATAAATATAATTAATTTATAAGTGTATAAAAAACACTTAACAAAAATAAGGTGTTGAATTTTTACAAAAAATGCATCAAAACAAAGATTTAAACCCAAAACAAGAAATAAATGTCACTATTACATTTATTCTGTTGCGATTACTTCATCTTAATCTTCAAAATCGTCACAGAATAAGCTGGAAAATCGTATTGAACTTTACTTCCGCTTACGCTAAATTGACTTTCTTTCGGACTAATTTTCGTTGGATTTGCAAATGAATTTTCATCTTTTAATCCATCACCTTTTAAAACGATTGCTGTTCCTTTTGAATCTAATTTTACGCCTTTCAAATTGATTGAAGCATTTTGTGCCGATGCCGATGTGTTTACAATTTTCAGAATTACTTCTTTAGAATTTACATCTTTTACTGCCGAAGCAAACAAATCATTTTGACCTGTAACTGCTTTTCCGTCTTTTGTAATGCTTACTAAATCGGTTCCTTTGTTGTTAGAAAACAACTTTTGTACATAATAATTTGGCGTACCAAATGATTGCAAATTGTTAAACCAAATCATATCCGGTGTCCATTGCCAGCCTTCTTCGTGTGCCAATAATGGTGCATAAGATGTTAAGTGAACTACCTCAGCATTTCGCTCCATTCCGGTCATAAAAGCGGCTTCAGAGAAAGCACATTCCCAGTTGTTTTTGTTTTCAGGGCTTGCAATACCAACACTTTGTGCTGCATACTCTCCAGCAAAAATCTTTGGTCCTTTTCTGTCATAATTATCATAACGGGTTGCATTTTTTCTAAACCACGCCGGATCTTTATAATAGTGTTCGTCTACAATTTCTGCATTCAGTTTTTTAAGTTCAGCCATTCCGTAATCGAAATAATCTCCGTCAGGGAAAGGTCCAGTTCCTGATACAATTGTAATGTTTGGATATTTGGCTTTAATCGCTTTTTCAAAGACTTTAAAACGCTCGATATAATCTGGCCCCCATTGCTCATTTCCAACTCCAATGAATTTTAAGTTGAATGGTTTTGGATGTCCCATATCTGCTCTTACTTTACCCCAGGCAGTTTCTGTTCCTCCATTTGCAAATTCGATCAAGTCTAAA
>Ga0302347_1003427_pt1 | contig 14038 bp, 14 predicted proteins | sample PhyWR1_FD_202178 | JGI IMG/M metagenome (GOLD analysis project Ga0302347, IMG submission 202178) | Leaf surface microbial communities from wheat plants in UC Gill Tract Community Farm, Albany, California, United States - DLSL W.R1 (v2)... | ecosystem: Host-associated > Plants > Phyllosphere >...
CTGAGGTCATTTCTCAATTGATCTTCCTCTCTAAATTCTTTCAAATTCAACAAAATTGCTTCTTGAAACTTAGATTAAGAAAAGTATCTGTATTTTTGTAGGAAATTCAATCTAATATGAAGCCCGGACAAACTCAAACTCTTACAATTTCTGAAAAAATATCTTCCGGATATATCCTGCGAGATGCTGATGGCGATAAAGCATTTATTCAAAAAGTATTTGCCGATGATTCTTGGGATGTTGGAGTAGAGGTAGAGGTGTTTGTCTATCAGGATGAAGGCAATTTTAAAGCGACCACAGAAAAGGCCAATGCAGAAATTGGACAGTTTGCGGTAATGACCAGCGTACAAAGCTTGCCAACTGGCGCCTTCATGGACTGGGGAATTATCAAAGACCTCTTCATCCCCTACAAGCAGCAGAAATCTAAGATCATAGAAGGAAAACGATATTTGGTTTATGTTTATATCGATGAGGCTACTGGCTTGATCACAGGAACGACCAAATTCAAACGTAATCCGCAATACGAAGATCTGCCACTGAAAAATGGTGACAAAGTGGATCTGATCATGATGAATGAATCTGAATTGGGTTGGAACGTGGTGATCAACAAAGAATATATCGGACTGATCTATGCTTCCGATGTTTTTAAAAAGTTATATCCACTTTCAGAAGAGTCTGGATATATCAAAACCATTCGCGAGGACGGAAAAATAGATGTCACGCTGCAACCACAAGGTTTTGAGAACGTAGACGAATTCAAGCAAAAAATCATCGACAAGCTGAATGATAATTACGGATTGCTCTATCTTTCTGACAAATCTACACCGGAAGAGATCAAAGGTGAATTGGGAATGAGCAAAAAGAATTTCAAAAAAGCCATCGGAAGCTTATATAAAGATAAAGTGATAGAGATTACAGACGACAGGATCAAGTTGTCATAAATCATATGTCGATTATCCTTTATTGATGAAACTTGGACTCGTTTTTGATTTTGGAAAGAAAATCCTAGAATGAAAAAGATTCTGATCAGCGGAGCCACAGGGCTTGTCGGAAAAAAACTTTCCAAAAAATTATATGAACGTGGCTATCAGGTAGAAATTCTGGTTCGATCTAAATCTGAGAATTCTGATTTCAAATCGTATGTTTGGGATTATAAAAATGGTTTTTTAGAAGAAGGCGCTCTGGATAATACTTACATCTTCATTCATTTGGCAGGCGCATCCATCAGCAAAAGATGGACAGATTCTTACAAAAAAGAGATTTACAAAAGCCGAATAGATTCCGCACAATTTATTTATGACAAGATGCAGGAGCAAGATATTCATCCAGAAGCGGTGATTTCTGCATCTGCAGTGGGGTTGTATGGTCAGGTCACATTAGAACATATTTTTTCGGAAAATGATACACCGGCAGAGGATTTTTTGGGCAGAGTTTGTAAGGATTGGGAAACTAAGGCTTTGCAATTCGAGAATTTGGGAAGCAGAGTAGTATGTGTGAGAACATCCACCGTTCTATCGGAAAGAGGTGGTGCTCTGGAGGTTTTCAGAAAACCAATCGATTTGAATCTGGGTGCTTCTCTAGGCAGTGGAAATCAGTATTTTCCGTGGATCCATATAGAAGATCTGGTAAATATTTATTTCAAAGCGGTAGAAGATGTATCTATGAACGGCGCTTACAATGCTTCTGCGCCAGATTTTGTTACCAATGAAATGCTTACTGAAAAATTAGCATCTTATTTGGATAAAAAAATATGGTTACCCCATATTCCAAAATTTGTGATTAAAACTATTTTAGGCGAAATGTCGGTTTTAGCTTTGGAGGGAAGCCGAATCTCTTCTCAGAAAATTGAAAATTCAGGATTTAAATTTGCTTATCAAAATCTAGATTCGGCATTTTCTGATATACTTTGATAAATTGATTTTACTTTTGCAAAACGATATAAATACCTTATTTTTAACAAAATTTCCCAATGAAACTAACTGAAGAAAATCAAGAAAAACTGACTGTTTTAGAAAAAATTGCGAACGGGATTATTTGGTGGGTAGGTTCTATTCCGTCTTTGATTTTCCATACTGTTTTTTTTATTATCAGTTTCGCTTTGCCGATTTTCCATATTGTTGAGTTTGAACATATGTTGTTGGTTCTCACGACCATTGTTTCTTTAGAAGCTATTTATTTGGCGATTTTCATCCAAATGTCTGTCAACAAAAGCTCAGAACATATCGAGGATTTGAAGGAAGATGTTGGTGAGATCCAGGAAGATATTGAGGAAATCCAGGAAGATATTGATGAGATCCAGGAAGATATTGATGAGATCCAGGAAGACGTAGAGGAAATCAATGAGGATGAAGATGATGAAAGCCACAGCGACCGAGCCAGAACAGTGATGCTAAAAAGCAAAGTTTCCAGTAACAAAAACGATATCAAAAATCTAAAGGATAAAATCAAAGAATTGGAGAATCTGATTGAAAATCTGAAAAAAGAAGGTTAGTTAGTTGTCAGTCTGAGGCTCTCGAAAACCAATAAAAACTACTACAATTCCAACTTCATGATCTTCTCCATCTGTTTCTGATTCACAGTTTCCGGAATGTTTCTAAATAAAAAATTCCGAAGCTCTGTAAAATTTTCCCATTGAGCGACTTTCCCGAGCGTCCAGCTCGTATTCACAATGTGATTTACTTTTGATCTTCTGATTTTTTCGAATTGATGAAAGATTTTATTCCAATCTTTTTCAATTTCCAAAAGTTTTCCGATGATGTAAGCATCCTCGACCGCCTGGCAGCCACCTTGTCCCATATTTGGTGTTGTGGCGTGGGCTGCGTCTCCAATCAGACAAAGGTTTTCAGCAGTCCATTTTTTCATTGGTTTTAAATCAATGATGTCATTCAGAATGATATTTTCCTTATACGTTTTGTCAATCATTTCCAACACATCAGGATGGAATTTCTTGAAAGTTTCCACTAAATCAATATCCTTAGAATAAAATTTCTCATTCACCAGCGCATACCAATACAACGTATTTTCCTTGATTTTCACAAAACCGAAACGTTTTCCTTTTCCCCACATTTCGTAGGCGTTGTGGCTGTATTTTTCTGGGATTTCTGTGGTCAGGATTCCACGCCAGCATTTTTGTTTGGCTTCCCGGATTTTGCCGGATTTAAGAATTTGATGTCGCACCAAGGATTTTACGCCATCAGCTCCGAAGATGATCTCACTTTCGATTTCAGTTTTGTCTTCAAAAGTCAAATGGTAATTTTCTTTCTTCTCAATTGTCAAAAGACGTTTGTTGAGAATGATATTTTCTGAAATATTCTCGCTCAATACTTTTTGAAGTTCCGCTCTATGGATGGCGATATTACAAACATTGTATTTGCTTTCAAGTTTCAGAACGTCGGTTTTAGAAATAGTTCTCAGATTTTCATTAGTGATGATCAAAGCGTGCATTTTGGTTCCCGTACTCTCGATTTTATCCTTCAAACCAAGTTTATCGAAGATTTGCATTGCATTTCCAGCCATTGCGATTCCTGCGCCTACGGGTTTTATTTCCGGCGCACTTTCATAAATTTTGAAATCGATGTTGTGTTGCTTCAGAACATTTCCCAAAGTCAAACCGCCAATTCCGCCACCGATGATTGAGATGGTCATATTATTTAACATTTTTCAATTCGTTCAGCAGTTGATTTTGTTTATTAATAAACTGATTCAAACTATCGGTTTTCAGAGGATGAGCTTTTTGATATTTTTCAATTTCAGGAATTGTTTTCTTGATTCTGAAAACAATATACTGATCTTTGATTTTAGATTGATTTGTATGAATTTGTTGAATCAAATCCTTAATGTTCTTAGTCTTTAACTCGTATTTTTCAGAGCTCATCTTTACATCTGCTTCCACTTGTTTCTTTGTTATAGAATCTGTGATTGCTCTGGTCAAATACTTTGCATCATTATAATAGATAGCTGATTTATTAATCACATCCTCATATCTCGAAATTGTCTTTTGAGTTTTCTCATTGATATCAACGATTTTCTCATCCAACACTTTAAGGTTTTTATCATTTTTCATCAATTCATTATAAATCTGATGAACCATATTTTCACTGTATCGACCTCGTTTTAGCGAACTTATTGGAGAAGATTCTGCATTGTCAACGGCATTTTCTACAATTGGAGGATTGGTTTTAGTTTCATTGCAAGAAATAATAAAGAAAGAAAAAGCAAACAATAAAAATATTCTTTTCATAATGGTTTTTGATTTTAAACAAAGTTAATTTAATCCTTCAATTATTAAAACAAAAAAAGCAAGACCAAAAGTCTTGCTTCAATTTCATTCCGAAAAAGGAATTTTTATTTTCCAAGGTAAGATTTCAAGATCTTACTTCTTGTGTTGTGTTTCAATCTTTTAATTGCTTTTTCTTTGATCTGACGAACTCTTTCTCTCGTTAGGTCAAAAGTTTCACCAATCTCTTCAAGCGTCATTGGATGTTTTCCGTTCAATCCGAAGTACAATCTTACCAGATCGGCTTCTCTCGGCGTCAAAGTCTGAAGTGCTCTTTCAATTTCGATCTGCAGAGATTCCAACATCAGATCTTTATCTGGACTTGGAGATTCACCAGAACGTAAAACATCATAAAGGTTAGAATCTTCACCTTCCACAAGCGGCGCATCCATAGATAGGTGACGACCACTGTTTTTCATAGATTCCTTGATGTCTTCCTCGCTCATATCAAGAACTTCTGCCAACTCTTCCGGGGAAGGTGGTCTTTCATTCTCTTGCTCCAGGTGAGCATAGGCTTTGTTGATCTTGTTGATAGAGCCGATCTTATTCAATGGTAATCTTACAATTCTCGACTGTTCTGCCAAAGCCTGCAAGATAGACTGACGAATCCACCAAACAGCGTAGGAGATAAATTTGAAACCTCTTGTCTCATCATATCTTTTCGCCGCTTTCATTAGACCAAGATTTCCCTCGTTGATCAGATCGGGAAGAGAAAGTCCCTGATTCTGATACTGCTTGGAAACGGAAACCACGAAACGTAAGTTAGCTTTGATCAATTTCTCCAAAGCAGCTCTGTCGCCGGCGCGGATTCTTTGAGCTAAATCTACCTCTTCATCGGCCGTGATCAATTCCACTTTTCCGATTTCTTGCAGATACTTGTCTAGTGATGCGGTTTCCCTGTTGGTAACCTGTTTTGTAATTTTTAATTGTCTCATATAAAAACCTCATTCTTTAGGTTGCATTATATTATACGATGAGAAACCCAAAAAGGTTACAAATATTTTATTTTCGTCAGATTTATGTACAATTTTAACGCTTTTTAAAACAGATTAAGATAATTTGGGCAGCTATTCCGCCTTCCACTCCCGCTATTTTTTGCCCTCGCTTTTCCAGCAGCAAAAAATGAGCTCCGTTCAAGTCGGGCTGCAGATTCGGTGTTAAATCACAATGACATCTTTAATATTCGATACTTTTTGTCAGTCTGAGGCTCTCGAAGACTTATTTAAATTAAAATAATCCGTAAAATCTCCAAAATCTGCGAGAGAATTAATAAAATTTCCAACTATTATCTCATTATTTCTCTGTAAATCAATTATTCTTAACAAAAATTAAGTATTCAAAATTCTCTGTATCGATTCTAATTGTTATTTTTGCCGAATGTTTAAAAATCTGATCAGAGTTTTCATCGGCTTAATGCTTTTTTCCTGCGGTAAAGAACCGATCCCGAAACCAAAAGGAGATTTGCGTTTAGAATATCCAGTCCCGAAATATCTGAGTTTTTCTTCGCCCTGCAACTATTCTTTCGAATATTCGGATTTTTCCAGAGTAGAAAATGCTAAGGAAAATTGTTGGTATTATATCAATTACCCGAAAATGAAAGCGAAAGTATTTCTAACATATTTTCCAATTAAGAATGATTTTCCCTTGCACGTGAAAGAAGTAGAGAAAATGGTTTACGAACATACGATCAGAGCAAATGCAATTGAAACCAAATTTTTCCAATATCCGGAACGAAAAGTTTATGGAAATTTTTATGAACTGAAAGGTCAGACCGCATCTAATATACAGTTTTATGTGACAGACAGCACAAGGCATTTCGTAACAGGGAATTTGTATTTCAATTCTCGTCCCCGTCCGGATTCTTTGGGACCCGCCATTGATTATGTCAAAAGAGATCTTCTCCATATGATAGATTCTTTTGAATGGAAAAGTAAGTAAGAAATAAGATAAAAGAGTCAGGAAACAAGACTCTTTGATTTAAATTATAAATTAAAATATCCGATTTGATTTCGGAAAAAAACAAATAAATATGAAATTACTAGCAGTAGGAACTGTAGCATTTGATGCCATCGAAACACCTTTTGGAAAAACAGATAAAATTCTGGGTGGAGCAGCCACATATATTGGATTAGCAGCTTCTGCTTTGGATACAGATGTAAGTTTGGTTTCTGTAATTGGTGGAGATTTTCCCCAGGAATATCTGGATATGCTGACTTCTAAAAATATCAATGTAGATGGGGTAGAGGTTGTGAAAGAAGGTAAAACTTTTTTTTGGAGCGGAAAATATCATAATGATCTCAATTCCAGAGATACTTTGGTTACGGAACTAAATGTTTTGGCAGATTTTGACCCAAAAGTTCCTGAGCATTCTTCAGAAGCAGAGGTTCTTTTGTTAGGAAATCTTGATCCTGTTGTTCAGCTTTCTGTTTTGGAAAGAATGAAGAAAAAACCACAATTGGTAATTCTTGATACCATGAATTTCTGGATGGACATCGCTTGGGACAACCTGATGAAAGTAATTGCGAAAACGGATGTTATCACAATCAATGACGAAGAGGCAAGGCAACTTTCCGGAGAATATTCTCTGGTAAAAGCAGCCAAAAAAATCCATGAACTAGGACCGAAATATGTGATCATCAAAAAAGGAGAGCATGGCGCTTTGCTTTTCCACGATAGGAAGGTTTTCGCAATTCCGGCTTTGCCATTGGAAGAAGTTTTTGATCCGACGGGAGCTGGTGATACTTTTGCTGGCGGATTTGCGTCTTATCTTACAAAGAAAGGCGATTTCAGTTTCGAAAGTATGAAAACTGCTATTCTTGTAGGAAGTGCAATGGCATCTTTCACAGTCGAGAAATTCGGGACAGAGAGAATCGAGAATGTTACAAAACAAGAATTGGGAGAAAGAATTCACCAATTCAAAGAGTTGACATCTTTCGAATCTGCAATATAAATTTTAACTTAATCCAAATTTATCACTCCAAAGAGTGCTATAACGTATATCAAATGAAGAAGATATTTTTTCCTGTTGTTTTAGCTTTTGCATCGCAAATGGCTTTTTCACAATATCTGATTGTAGGCAAAGACAGTATTTCTGTAAAAGATTATATCAGAGAAAATAAATATGGGCTAGAGAATAATGGTCCAGATAAATCTGTGAATTCTACTGTAGAATTTCTATTGTTGCAACAATTGGCGAGAGAGAAAAAAGCGGATACGCTTAACTTTTTCGTGAATAGTGTGAATCAGAAATTATCAGAGCTGAGAGAACAGAAATTCTATCCGAAAAATTTGATAGATCCATTGACTCAGGATTTTGTAAATTCTAGTAAGACAGAAGTTCAGGTATTACTTTTCATAAAAGAAAAAAAGGCAGAAGACAAGACCGATTACAAAGCACTTTATAATGAAGTGAAAAATGGAAAAATGAAGATGGAGGATTTCTTGACAAAGAATGCCAATCCAGAAGCTATCAAACCTTTTTATGTAAAACCAGGGATGTTGGATTACGAGCTTTATCAGCAAGTGAAAAATGCACCTGTGAATTCCTACACTACTTTTATCGATAAACCCAATGTCGTTGCATTTGCAAAAGTAGTAAATACCAGACCCAGTTTGGGATATATGATTTTTGGAGTTTTGACAATCCCTGCGGATGCTAATTATGAAACTACAAAAGCAAAGATCTATAAAGAATTAGAATCTGGGAAGAAATTTCAAGCTGTTGTAAAGGATTTTGGAGCGACTGAAGAAGAAAAGAAATCAGGCGGAGCTGTCATGGGTTCTCCTATTCTTCCAGAGGAAGTTTATAACGCATTCAAAGGTCAGACGAAAGATTTCTATACTAAAGAGCCAATCAAATTCGGAGAAAAATACTTTATTTTCAATATCTATAATGTAGAGCCTTATACATTGACGGATGCTAACAGAAGTTTCTTCCAGAAAGAAATGCTATCAACCAGTTATGGAGAAGAAGTGACCACTCAATTAACAGATTGGTTGAAAACTCAAAACAAATATTCTGAAACCCCAAGTTTTACCGAAATCAAAAAATCTTATCAGAGTTACCTTAATCCGAAAGATACCAAAGCTGTACTTTTCACATATGGGAAAAATAAGGTGACGTATGAAGATTTTAAAAAGGCAGTGGATTCTCAGTATAAAAACCTAGAGCAAATGCCAGGGAATCAATGGTCTGATCTTGTAAGTTATCAGGCTACACAATATATTTTGGGTAATTATGCCAAAGGTTTCGAAGATCTTCCGGAGATAAAAACGGAATTGGATGATCTGAAGAAAAATCTTTACTCAGAATATATCTTCTCAGAATATCTGAAGAATGAAGTAGCCAGCAATCCTAAACTTTCCACTAATTATTACAATGAGAATAAGGCAAAATTTGTTTGGGAAAAGAGAGCTGTTTCCAGGGTAGCTGTAATCTCTGATCCCAAACTGATAAAAGAAGTTGAAAAAGAGATCAAGGATCCTAAAAAATGGGAAGCTCTGAAAGAAAAATTCAAGAATCAAGTGAACGATAAGAATCAGGTACTAGTTCATTTCGAGGAAGGTAAAGTTCAGGAATCTGCCGATATTTTCAAAAAGTATAATGTTCCGTTTAAAAAAGGAACTTTCAATACAAAAATTGGGGAAAGAGATGTAATTGTGACAATAGACGACCTTTTGCCAGAACAACAGATGACCCAGGCAGAGGCAGAACCAGAAATGGTTGATGGTGTTACGGAGAAATTACTGCAAAAAACAATCGCCGATCAGCGTGCGAAAACGAAGGTGGAAATTCAGCCAGCATTCATGGCAGAACTGAAAAGAAATTTTAAGAAATAATTATAACTAAAAATAGAGCAGAATTGGCTGATAATCCTAATTTTGCAGATTAATATAAATAATAATGTCAAAATACACGAAATGTCTTTTTTTATTGTCAGTATTTGTTTTCCTTTTTAGTGGAAAATTATCTGCGCAATTACAAAAAGGTCAGCTTATAGATGGGATTGCGGCCGTAATTGGTAATGAGATCATCCTAGAATCTGACATAGAGGATCAAGCGAACTATGCGAAACAGCAAGGCGCTAATGTAGGGGATAAATGTGATTTTATGGAAAGTATCCTGAATAACAAATTGCTCATTTTTGAAGCAAAAAAGGATACATTGATAGAGAACAGGTCTGCCGCTATAAAAGAAATGGCGGGTAATAAATATACCCAGATCTTGGGACAGTTTCCAGATGAAAAAGCAATGCTTGCTGCTTATAAATTCAGAACAAGTTACGAGATGAAAACCGCGATCGAGAAGATCGATGCAGATAACTATTACGGACAGGCAAAATATGGACGTATTACAGATAAAGCTGATGTCACACCAAATGAGGTAACAGATTTTTATAATCAATTCAAATTTCAGTTACCGAATGTGAAAGACGAAGTGTCACTTTCCAAAATCAGTATTTATCCAAAATTAACTGCTGCTCATAAAAAAGAGATTGTAGATAAGCTGAATAAAATCAAGCAGGATATAAAAGGTGGAGAAACCTTTGAAAATATGGCAAGAATCTATTCTGAGGATGAAGGTTCTGCTGCTGTTGGCGGACTTTATAAGAATATCAACACAGGACAGATGGTAAAACCATTTGAGGCTGCAGCACTTAATCTTCAGGAAGGTGATTTATCTGATCCGGTAGAATCTGAGTTCGGTTATCACTTGATCCAATTGGTAAAAAGAAATGGTAAAAAGTACGATGCTAGACATATTCTAATAAAAAGTACACCCAATGCAGAAGAGATCTCTGCTGGTAAAAAAGAATTGGACAGTATCAGAACATTGATCATGGAGAAGAAAATAAGCTTCAAAGATGCAGCTTACAAATACTCTGATGATAAGAGCAACAAATTCAGTGCAGGTGTGATTGCTAATAATAATGATGGGTCTGACAAATTGGAAAAATTAGGATTGGATCCAACGCTTTCCTATCAGATTGCTGGTCTTAAGAAGAATGATATTACAGAACCTTTCCAACAAGAAGATTCGCAGAAAAGAAAAATGATCAGTATTATCCAGGTCAATGATATTATAGATGCACATCAGTTAGAACTGGCGACAGATTATGAAAGAGTCAAAGATATGGCTCTCAATAAAAAGAAAAATGAGATAGTAGAAAAGTGGGTCAATGCAAAAATACCTTCTATTTTTATCTCTGTTGATAATAAATACAAAGATTGTAAATTCCATAGCAATTGGCTTAAAAGCACAGTTGTACAGGCTAAATAAGAATCAATCTTCCAAAAGACTAAAAGGATGGGCAATTAGCTCATCCTTTTTTTGTTGTAAAATAAAAACTTTTAATATTTCCATCCAAAATAAAAACCTCGCCTAAAAATGTTTTTAGGCGAGGTTATATTTTTTATAAAAGAAGATCAGATTAAACTTTTAAGATTTCGGCTTCTTTTACTTTCAGATGTTCATCAGCTTTCTTTACATAAGCGTCTGTGAGATCCTGGATGTCTTTCTCTGCTCCTTTGATAAGATCTTCTGCGATACCTTCCAATCTTTTAAGCTCTTTGTTACCTTCCTGTCTTGCGTTTCTGATAGTTACTTTCGTTTGGTCCGTTTCGCCTTTGGCTTGTTTTGCAAGGTCGCGTCTTCTTTCTTCTGTCAAAGGTGGAACATTGATGATGATCACATCACCATTGTTGGACGGTGCAAATCCAAGATTTGAATTAACGATTGCTTTTCCGATCGCACCCAAGGCAGTTCTGTCCCAAGGCTGGATAGAAAGCGTCATCGCATCTACCGCAGAAACATTGGCAACCTGATTAAGAGGAGTTGGCGCGCCATAATATTCCACCATTACATCCTGTACCATAGATGTAGAAGCACGTCCCGCTCTGATTTTTTGAAATGCGTGGTCCAAATGCTTTATTGCAGCATCCATCTCTTGTGTTACCGATGCTACAATGAGTTCTAATTCTTCCATTGTATATTTAAATTTGATAATTGACACATAAATTTTTAATAAATGATAAGCGATAAATGATAAGCGATTCAATTTTAAATCATTTATCAAACATCATTTATACATTGACCAAGGTTCCAATATTCTCCCCGTCTATTAATTTTTCCAAATTACCTTCTTTGTTCATATCGAAAACGATAATAGGCAATTTGTTCTCATGACTTAGTGTGAAAGCTGTCATATCCATTACTTTCAGGTTCTTTTCAAACACTTCGTCGAAAGATAAACTATTGAATTTCACTGCGTCTGCGTTTTTTTCAGGATCACTATCATAGATTCCATCTACTCTGGTTCCTTTTAGGATCACATCAGCATCAATTTCGATTGCTCTCAATGTTGCAGCAGTATCTGTTGTGAAATAAGGATTTCCTGTTCCAGCTCCGAAGATAACAACACGTCCTTTTTCAAGATGACGAACTGCTTTTCTTTTGATAAAAGGCTCGGCAACTTTGTCCATTTCTATTGCAGATTGTAATCTTGTATTGATTCCAGCGTCTTCCAGAGCACCTTGCAGTGCCATTCCATTGATCACTGTTGCCAGCATTCCCATGTAATCGCCTTGTACTCTGTCCATTCCTTTTGCTGCGCCAGCCAATCCTCTGAAAATATTTCCACCACCGATCACGATTGCAACTTCGCAACCTTTGTCAACCACTTTTTTGATTTCGACAGCATATTCTTTGAGCCTGTCGTTATCAATTCCATATTGGCGTTCTCCCATTAGTGCTTCACCACTAAGTTTCAGAAGGATTCTTTTATATTTCATTATTCTATTGTTACTTTTTTAAATTTATCCAATCAAATGCCGGCTTAAATAAGCCAATTCAATTTTATTTTAAATTTTGACTGTGCAAATATAATGAAAGCAAAAGAATTACGTTAATGAAAAAGATAGTAGAGCAAAAATTTTGTTAAGTATCAAAATAGATTATTTTTGCAAAGCCAAATGAGAATGTTGAAGCAGTTTTATCCTCTTTTTTTTATTATGATATCCAGCGTGGTTTTTTCTCAGACAGGAACCACAGTTTATCAATTCCTTAATATTCCTATTTCTCCAAGACAGGCTGTTTTGGGAGACGCTGTATCGGTTCGTGATTATGATGTCAATTTTACGGCAGCTAATCCAGCTTTGATGAATCTTGAGATGGATAAAATGCTCTCCGTGAATTACGCTTCTTATCTTGCAGATACCAAAATCGGAAGCATTAACTACGTTCGGGATATGGAAGAGGGGCATCTGGTTTCTTTCAATGCGCGATATATGGATTATGGCTCGATGCCTAGAACGGACGAAAGTTCTAATATCAATGGCGATTTTTCTGCTATGGATGCATCTGTGGGACTGGGTTATGCTTATCAGTTCGAGGATAACTGGACCATTGGGATGAATGTGAATTTTGTGACGTCAAAAATTGACACGTATTCTTCTTCTGCAATTACAGGTAACGCTGGTGTAACCTATTATTTTGATAAAACCAATGAAACTCTGGCTTTAGTTTTCCGAAATTTTGGATATCAAATCAGTCCTTATAACGGTGTCCGAGAAAAATTACCCTTCAGAGTGGATCTTGGATATACAAAGATTTTGTCTGAATTTCCTGTAGCATTTACTTTGACAGCACACGATTTACAAGAATTCAATATTTCAGCAGAGACGGATATCAATGGGCAACCAACAAAATTTGGTAGAAAAGCATTGGATCATCTCTCTTTGGGAGCAGAGTTATTCCCTGGTCAAGCTTTTAATTTGAGAGTTGGTTACAACGTGAAAAGAGGTGGTGAGCTTGCAGTTTTGGATCAGAGAAATTTCACCGGATTATCCGCTGGGTTAAGCATCAAAATATCTTCTTTCAGATTCGATTATTCTCACATGCGTTATCATAATGCTTCCAACGTCAATATGATCGGACTTACAATGGACCTAATAGAATTGGGCGGTAATAGAAGGTAAGGCAAGACTCAGGGAAAAAATTATAAATATTTAAAATTTAATCTTCCAATTTCTGGATGTCAAAATCTCAAAATTTTTTAATTTTGCAATATGACAAAGAAGCCGGTTATCGCTATTGATGGATTTTCATCCACAGGAAAAAGTTCTATTTCTAAAATCATTGCAAAAAAGTTGGGCCTTATTCATATGGATACAGGCGCACTTTACAGAGGTATTACTTTTTATGCCATTCAGAATTGTATAGATGCGGAACACAATATTAATATAGAACAACTGATTACCGAACTCCCAAAAATAGATCTAGGATTTCAGAATATCGATGGTGAGCTTGTTTTGTTCCTCAATGGTAAAAACATCGATAAAGAAATCCGTTTTCCGCAGGTTTCTGATAATGTAAGTCAAGTTGCAAAAGAAGCTGATATTCGTAATTTTCTTCTCAAAACACAGCGTGATATTTCCGACAAAGGCGGAGTGATTATGGATGGCAGAGATATCGGGACTGTTGTCCTTCCCAATGCAGATTATAAGTTTTTTATGACAGCAAGTCAGGACGAACGTGCCAGAAGACGTTTCCTGGAGTTGGAATTGGCCGGTGAAAAGACAGATATTGAAACCGTGAAGCAAAACTTGATCTACCGCGACAAAATCGATAGCGAAAGAGAGGTTTCTCCTTTGAAACAGGCGGTTGACGCCATTCTTATTGATAATACAAACATCAATAAAGAAGAAACAATTGCGTTGATATTATCCTACATCAAAAAATTTTAACAAAATTTTAAGAACGAT
>Ga0302347_1003428_pt1 | contig 14037 bp, 15 predicted proteins | sample PhyWR1_FD_202178 | JGI IMG/M metagenome (GOLD analysis project Ga0302347, IMG submission 202178) | Leaf surface microbial communities from wheat plants in UC Gill Tract Community Farm, Albany, California, United States - DLSL W.R1 (v2)... | ecosystem: Host-associated > Plants > Phyllosphere >...
TTTTATTTGCCAAAGTCATACATCCTTTACGTACTTTGCCCCTAACACCTGTTTTTCCTGCACCAAATGCAAACCCGTGCGAATTATCTGCTACAATATCGTCTGTCGGGTCTTTTATCTCATCATTTACACCTAGCCCTGTTCCAATTCCCTCCGTATAAATAGCATAGCTTTCTTTACAACATTTATATTTCCTTGCAACATTAGTATAATCATTAGAAAAGCTATTATCCGTACCCTGCTTATCCAAAAAATCACGGTGGGATGCCTTCAAATATTTCAGATACTCTTTATTAGCAGCACTTACTTTAGTTCTACCTATTGCATTATAAGCTTTGTCCTGATTTTTTAAGGCTTGGTCTCTTATTTTTTCTTTAGTTGCAATGGTTTTTTCATCATCATCTGGCTTTATATCATTCCCTTTAGTAAGATACTTCTCTCGCAGCTCGGTATATTTCATATTATTAAGCGTGCCGTCAAAGAACATCCCGAACTGCAAGTGCAATTCGTCAACAGCAGATTTGGAATTACCGGTATTATAAACAAAAGTCTGTCCCATAGTTCTTTATATTTTAAAATACATCTAAATTTTCCGTTTTTATAAAGATATCCTTACCGTTCCCTTTAAGTTTTACAGTAAAGAACGTATTAACCATATTTATCCGAATGTCTAATTCTGCTGTTACATTTTTAGAATTCTCCCCATAAACTTCTTTAAAAGCATTAAACGCTGATTCTTCATCTATATCTGCCATTGCTCCATAATCTTTACCATTCTTATCTTTAAATGAAAAAACAATCCGTTTAGGAATAGCTCGATTTCCATTATTTTCCAAAGGAAATTTTTCTGTGAAAATATTTTCCATCTCGCCATTTATGTAAAATATCATTACTTCTGTTTTATCATCTAATATTGCATAGTCTTGCAATTCAAATACAGGTTTCCAGCTGTATCTGTTGCGAAAAGTGTCCCATAAGCCATAAGAAATAGGTTTTCCTTGTACTGCTAAAGGAACAATATTGGGGTCCTTCATCATTTTCTTACGATATTCCGGTTCAAATAGCAGATGGTTGTGGCTATCAAGACCATCTATTTCCCTTTGCGGGATTATTACTTCCTTACCCTGATAACGGCCTATTTCTGTTTGTCTTCCTACTCCCGCTATCCATACCACACAAACACCTCCCGGTGCAAAACCGACGATAACAGTATCATAGTTTTCGTGTCTTATTTTTCCACTACCGCTGGTTGCTTTAATATCGTATCCTTTTCGGAAAAGTGAAGCTATCCTTTCGTAATCCAAGTCAGAATCTACTTGAAAAAACTTGTCTTCGGCATAGGACAGATACGCCACGTTAAGATGATTAGGCAAAGGTTTTACACCTGAATCCATACTTCTTCCTGTGCTTCCCCATCCTTCCAAACCTCTATGAAGTCCCAAATTTAAAGATGTATAAGTTCCTTCTTGTAGATTTTGTAATCCACCTTTATAAACTTCTACTGGATAACCAGGCGGACAAGATATTGTTTCTTTCCAATCGTATATTTCTGTAGTCATATTTTTTTCATTTTTGTTTTGACAGCTTGCTAATTGGCTAAATGCAAATAGGCAAAACAGATAGATGGTCAATTTTTTCATTAGATAATTATTGAGTGGCAAGTTTAAGGAGAATCAATAGAGGAATTAAAAATAAGGTTGTTATAACAAAGGATACTTTGATTAAAAATGAGAGTATCTTATTTTTAAATATAAGACTACTTGTTATAAATAATATAAAAGAAATTGGTATAATACCTATTGAAATATAGACTAAAATGATGCCTCCGTAACCCAAATCTTTAGCAAATAGCGAGAGTATAGCAAAAAAAATTATTAACCCAATTAAAATGGATAAAATAAAAACCCATAAATAAAACATCACATTATTAATTATTTTGTTCATTACCCTTTATTTACTTTAGCATCTATCTTTCCTAAAACCTTTGCAACCCCAGCACTTTGTATTAATATATCACCGTTCTTAGCTTTATGAGTAGTTTTAGAAGTGGTTTCTTCTAGGTCTCCTGTTATATTTACAGTTTTATTTTCATTAACTGTTTGTTTGTAATTTTTTGATGTGAACTGGTGATTATTAATGATATTTATTTTATGATCATTCCCAACGGAAGTGTTTATATTTTTTCCGGCACTAATATTTATATCATCGCCCGCCGTAAAACTCATATTCTTCGGTGCATTCACATTAATATTTCCAGCACCATCCATCAGATAAGTATTTCCACTCGGATCTTCAATAAAAACACTTCCTTCAGCATCATTAAGAATAATCTTAGTTCCTGATCTCGTGTGAATAACCTTCTTATCATTTCCATTCGTGTGATAGGAACTCGTTTCTGGACCGTTGTAATGCGTTCCCATTACAAAAGGTTTCTCTGCATTCTGAGATTCAAAACCCACCAAAACTTCTTCATCAATCTCTGGAATAAAATGAAAACCTTTTCCTGCTCCAGAGTGTGGCTGTATCAGTCTGATCCAAGGCGTCTTCCCGCCTTTCTTTTCCTGCCACGGAAATTGCACTCGGATTCTTCCCATTCCCATCGGATCATTATTGTCAACCACTCGTGCAGGTTGTTCTTCACCTAAAGGCAAGGCTTCATTGTCCTGATAAGGCGCATTGAATAAATCCGGAATACCAATAAATTCATTATAATAAGTATTGCCGTCGTGATAATGAGTGATTGCTATAACACGATAAGTTTCCATTGCCTTTCCGTTAATATCAACCAATTTGGCTCTTCCACCTATTTTAAGTTCAGGGTCTTTGCTTTTGCCTTTTACCTGAACAAGATTTTCTCTGTTTTCTTTTTCCCTTCTTGCGGCTTCTTTCAGTTCCTGATCAATGATATCCGAGATTCCTGTATGGTTGAAAAGCATATCCTGATTCTTTTTGTACACATTTTTTGAAGCATTAATGGCAATCGCCTGAAAAGGATTTTCTTTATACTGTACCTGTGATGAAGAACCCGACTTTTCAGTTTTGCTTCCTGCCTGTGCATCATAAGTATGATAAGTAAATTCCTGCGGACAAATATTCATTTCCAGTTCCACATCAATTAAATCAATATTTTCTTCCAAAGTAATAATTGGCTGTACTTTATTTCCGAAAATCATTTGCTGACCATTGTAATAAAAGTACTCACCATATCTGGAAGCCAATCTTTTGATAAAACCATAATCAGATTCTTTATATTTTACCGTATAGGGAAGAGAATATTTTGTATTGGGATTTTCTACTAAAACGTAAGCCAATTCAGGATATTCAGAAGTAACTTCATTGATGATTTGTTCCAATGTTTTATCTTCAAAACTCTGACAGTCTTTTCCGCTTTCCAAAAGGATACTTGGTGAAGAACCGGTAATGAATAGCTTGCCATACCCGTTTTCTTTTTTGTTACGGATATTGGTAATGATTCCTGTAAAAATATTTTTTATTTCTCCAAAACGATGAAGATTAATACTGATGTTTTTCCCTAAAATATTTTTGGAATTTTCCATTACATAGCCGTGAAAAGTATCCAGCGCATCATCCGGAACAGTAACGGTAAAACTATCGTGATCATTGGTTTTTTGTTCCAATTGTAAGGAAAATCCCGATTTGTCCAGAAACGGTTTTCCATCCAATGTGAGTGTACAATACACCAACGGACTGTCTATGTCGGATAAAAAATCTTTAAAAGTTTTAGAAGAAAAATATTTTTTAATATCATCCGGATGGTTTAGCCTGCCGTTATTAATTGCATCCGGACCCTGCTGGAAACCATTTAGCATATCATCTGAATATATTTTTTTGGACATCTTATTTGTGTTTTTAAAGTTGTTACAAATTATATTTACAGAAAAGAAGACTTTATTCTTTCCACGATTTTACGTGTGTCGCTCCATTCACATCGAAGGTTTTGGCAACCAAATGCATTTCAATCTGCAAAGGCTCGGCATTTACGGAGTTGAAGTGTTCTGTAAATTTCACACAGTAAGCTTTTTCAAAACTAAGTTCCTGAAGTTTACTCATTGCATCCCTCCTGAAAAATGTAATTTTCCCGTTTTTGGTCTGGTTATGATCCAGCATCCAGCCTAGCAATTCAGGATTGCCTGTACTTTCGATACGGATGATAATTTCTCCGCCTTGTGGCATTCCCTGTGGTTTTCCTGTACCGTCAGTAGTCTGAACAAAACTGTATCTGCACTCTAAAATATTGTACGTATTGCCGTCTAATTCTAACTTGGATAAAAAGGACATATTTTTTTTAATTATAAATGATTAGTTATAAATGATTAATTAATGAGCCAATCAACTCTGAACTAAATAAGAGCTTTTGTTTTATTATTTAATCATCACTTTATCTTAACGATATCTGTTATTTAAAAGAAGAAATGGGCAATACGATATTGCCCATTTTATCATCAAATCTTACAAAGAACCTGGCCACTCATTCTCATAAGCACCGCTTCCCATTTCAATTTTTCTTGCAGAGATTGTGAAAGTTTCCGTTAATGGATTTTCGCCTGTAGAATCGAAGTTTTCCTTGTGCTTCACCAGATACCCTTCCGTGAATTTCAATTCCTTCAAAGTGGCATCACTGTCTCTTTTGTAGAAAACCACACTTCCGTCTTTTCTTTCGAATGAATTGGTCATCCACTCGAAAAGTTCTGTAGAGTTAGTACCTTCTACCACAACATCGATTTTACCGCCTCTTGTTACTGTTGACGGCCTTCCTGTTGCATCTGTTTCCTGGAATAATCCATAGCTTACGTTAAGCGCAGTGAACTCTTTTCCTGCTACTTTGAATTTTGCTTTAAATGACATAATTTTTTTATTATTGTGTTAAATATTGTTGCATCATCTTTTCTGAGTATTAATCTTTTTATAATCAGTTAAAAAAAATAATAACCTGATTAATTAAAATAATGACCGGTAGATGAAATTAATTGGTAAGTAAGTTTGAAAGGTCTACACCCATTCATTGGTATGCTTGGCATTACCCAGTTCAATCTCTTTTGCAGAAAGTACAAAGGTCTCCGTCAATGGAGTTTCTCCGGTAGAATCGAAATCCTCTTTGTACTTTACAATATAAGCTTCTTTGAACTTAAGTTCCTTCAGTGTGGCATCACTGTCTCTTTTGATAAAAACAACACTTCCGTCTTTTCTTTCAAATGAATTGGTCATCCACTCGAAAAGATCGGTTGCACCTGTTCCCTCAACGGTTAAATGAATTTTACCGCCTCTGGTTACGGAAGAAGGTCTTCCTGTTGGGTCGGTTTCCTGTAGCATTCCGAAATCTACAGCCAAGATGTTGCGCTCTATACCAGCGGCTTTGAATTTTGCTTTAAATGACATAATAAATATATTTTAGATTAAATATGTATCAATACCAATAATGGAAATATATCCTCTGTTCTTTATGAAATATATATTTTACAATCACCAACTAGGGAATATATTTTTATCAAATGTAGAAATTAATCACAATCAAACAAATAAATAATCGATAATTATTTTATTATTTTATTATGTTAAATTTAAATAAAATACAAAATATCAATTAATAAAATAAATTTTTAACATAATTCATTAAAAAAATCAAATACATAATATCATAAAAATCAATTATCATTATTACGAATTCAGTAAAAGCAATTATATATGATTCATTAATTAATATTAATAGCTTATTATCAAAATTTATCTCTCATTATATTTCTACAAAATGGGAATTTTACGATTGAAATTATTGTTATAAATCATCAATATCATTAATAAAAATAAATACTCAATTTTCTTTAATAAATTACCTTCCAATGTTTTATCTATAAAAAACGCGGGAAATAAATCCCGCGTACCACTAATCACAAATGATGAAAACAGACAGAAATAGAATAATTTTTGAAAACTATTCTGAAAACATTGTAAATGCTTCCTAATTTCTGCCTGAAATCAGATATTTTACTTTTGTTCGTATTCGGTTTCCCACTCATTTCCATCATCACCTTTATGACCATCCATTTTAATCAAGAAGTTTTTAGCAGGGAAATAAGGTTTCATATGGATATCTAAGTGAATTCTATCTTTCTGTACAGGATCCTGCTCGAATTTTCTGATCTCAAAATTTTCAATCAATTTACCCGGACCCGTAATTCCGTCTAGGAAACGAACAATCTGGTTCATAATTTCTTTTCTCGTAACTGCTGTAAAGTTTTCAAAGGCTCTTCGGTTCAAGAAATCCATCAAAACTTTAGTCACATAATCAAAAACTCTGACAACAGAATAAGTTTGAAGTCCTAAATTATCTCCGTTAAACAAAGTTTTGCCAGAGAACGCCATCACTTTTCCATACTCATTGACCATCGGAATTAATCCCAGATTTTCAAGATTGGCAATTTCGCTCTTCTTCAAATCGAATTTAACACCATCCGCTTCATTAATTCCTCCGAATTTTTTCCCTGCAGTAACCTGAGACATCAGCGTATGATAAATTTTCCCCGCCAATGCTGCAGAAGGCGGAACAAAAAGGTCTTCAGTTTCATTGATCTCTTCGAATCTTCCTCTTCCTACCAACCAATTACAAGTCATAAGAACGTTGGCTCTGTAAACATCTCCACCTGTTAAATAAGCCTGGTCAAACATTTCCATTACATCATCCGGTTCATCAAGATGTTCAAAATCGGTCACCAGCATTACCTTATTTTCGTGTGCCAGTTTTGCCCATTTTTCAACCACTTTGTTAGAACCTAAATATCCCGGAATTACAAGAATCCCATAGTTATTTTTAAGGTCTAATCTGTCATAATTATCTGACAACTCAGCGTGAATAGTATCAATGAACCTTGTATTATCAAGATCTTTTAACTGCTCGAGATTGGCATTGACAATAGTTATATTTTTTACTTTATCAGCTTCTGTATTTTTATAGAACAAAGCTGCAGTTCTGTAGTTAGCCTCCAGCTCTCTTGTAACATCCACCGCCTTGGAAAGGTTTTTAGAAAGCAAATCCTCTGATGATTTCCTCTGATCTTCGCAATTCGCCACCATATCGGTTAAAGACTCATTATTGCTGAGTACATTAGCCCAAAGCTCAAGGGTTTTCTTCAAAGTCTCTCTTTCTTTTTCCTTACCCAATTCCGTTAAGAAGATTCTTCTTCTTGCCTTTCGGTCAGGATTGATGTTTTGTACTCCTTCGATGGAAGTTTCCAATAAGTCGAAACCGCCATATCTGGCTAATTTGTTAAGGCTGCTTTCTAATGATGCCGCACCTCTTTTTTGCTCTAAAACAGGAGCAACACTTGTTTGTACTGATTCTTCTTGTTTTGCCATAGTTTGTGTTTTTAATTGTTATTTGTAGTATTATTACTTTCCAGCTCTTTGATTAAAGATTGAAGGGTATCCACCAATCCTTTCTTAGCATCAGGATCTTCCAGCGCTGCTTTTAGAATTTTGTTCGTCTTCAGCTGTTTGATGATTTTCTGATACTGATCTTTCTCCGTCTCAAGACCACTTAAAAATCCACTCTGCCCAGTAATTCCTTTTGTACCAAAATCTCCAAGGTTTTTGAATTTCAAGTTTTCCATTTTCACAGAACCTTGTGCATCTTCAAAATCTACTTTAATTTCGGGTTTGAAGTGTTCAAAAACTTTGTCAATCGTTGTAAGACCTTCCACAAGTTCAGGTTTTACAGGATCATCGGCAGTTAATTTTTGAGCTAAAAGCGTTCTGTTCTGAGGGATTTCGAAAATCGCCTCGCTTGCGTCTAGTGGAACTTCATTTCCACCAATTCCTTTGTTTGTTAACATAAGTGTTTTTGTTAAAGGGTTAATAATTGTTTTTAGTTAATATCATTGATTTTTAAAGTGATATTCTTATTTTTCAGATAACCTGTAAGGATAAATATTGGCCGAAGCATTTTTAAGTTTCAATAAAAAACTTTCGCACAGATATTCCCATTCCGAATCTTTTATTGTTTCTTTTACATCCGGATTTCTGATTAAACAAATGTCAATCGTTCTGCTGAAACCACCTTTTAAGGAAACTTCCTTTTTTGTTCCTTTAGAAACCTCAACATCTTTTATTGTATTTTTAAAATGATTCAGTCCAAAAATTCTGATATCAGCCACGGTAACAATTCTGCCACGGGTCAGCAAAGAATTTCTATATTCTAAAATTTTATCCTGTGGCGAAAGGCTTTTTCGTCCTCCTGCAGAAGATTTAATCATCACAGCAGTTTTATCCAGTGCGGAAGCATTCGAGCCTTCCACAGTTAATACTGTTGCAGGTTTTATATCATTTCCTTCTTCGGCGTGAGTCAGCCAATACGAAACATTGCAGGCAACTTCTGAATCCTGAGAATCTGCTGTAATAACGAGATAAGGATTATTGGCTTGTGAGAAACTTTTTTCTTTCGCCAATTGATGCAGAGCCGCTACATTCTGATTAATCTGCCTTAAAGTTTCTTTTGCCGAATCTCCTCCAATTCCTGAGAAAGCAGCTGTTTCATCTTTTATCAATTCTAAAAGATATTGCAAAAGCTCCGAAGCTCCCCGCTGGTCAAATCTTGAAACTCCGCCTCTTCTTAAAACTGCAGAAATCCCATTGTTTTCGGCGGCATAATTTTTTACATCAAACCTTCGCCCTCTGTCATCAGAAACATAATCAAGGTCGAGAAAATAATCTTCTGACTGTATCGGGATAATATTGAGTCTTCCGCTAACCCTGTGATATGAATTTACATTATGAACATTTACCACCGGGACACAGTTCAACGTAATGCTTACATTCTCCAAAACCTCACTCACAACCGCTTCTGAAAATTTGAATTTCAGCCAGATGATATCTTTGTCTTCAGAAAGCTTATTATCATTAAAATATTCCTCAAACAATTCCTCTTTTTCAGGTTTATCAGAACGGTTTAATCTTTCTTTTAAAGTGAAAAAATTCGAGAAATAATATTGGTTGACATCTGCGTAAATATGCTCTAAGTCTGAATAATTTTTAGTAATAATATTTTCAAGATTGATGCTTTCCTGATCAACATTATACCCTTCGCGCAGTGAAAATTCCTTTTCTCCTAAATAGATTTTTGCTTGTTTGAGATAGTAAAAGAATAATTCCTTCTGATAATTATTATTAATGTCGATGTAAAACATAAGGTTTTCCAAATCAGTTTTCTCCTTGCATCGGATTCCCACCCACATTTCTCCAGAAGATATATACCGTTCCGATTTTGCCATCAAATCTGTAAAGAAGAAACTTTCTATATGGTTCAAAGTATTTCCGTAAGCTATGTATTCTACTTTGGCAGTCGTCAATTTCGCTTCAACAGTCGGACAAAAGAAGACCTCTTTGCTTCCGCTTTCACTTGGGTTGAATACATTGTGAACACGTTTATTGGTCTTAAAATGATTTTTCAAAGACACTTTTGACTGGTTCTCCAAAGGAAAAACCTGAATCAACGATCTTGAGGGAATAACGCCCGAAACCTCTTCCGGAAACATAATCTCAAGGATTCTTTCTATAATTCTCGAATGCGAACTTTCCAGCTCAAAACCCAATTTTTCAAGTTCTGAGGCGGTGGCAGAAAGAAGTAGGCTCACAATTGGGTCGAAGGAAGTTTCTGCCTCCAATTCGTTGTATCCCCAAAGTCTTGCGGCTCTTCTTAATATTCTGTCTTTTATTCTTTCCTGGTTCATTAGTGTTTTTATTTTTTAGTATGAAAGCGGTCCAACAAAAAATGAATTCTGAAAAAGAAAAGGTCTGTTGGTTTCCAAAACCTGTCCTTTTACAGAGATTACCACTCTTTTTTTCATCCTTCTTTTAACGAAAGTTCCGAGATTATGGTCTTTTACCGAAACCTCAACATCTTCCAAAAGCAATCTTTTTTCGTGCATTACAATCGCTTTTTTCATCGAGGTTGCAATGAATTCTTTCAGGCTGTTATCCGTTTTCAGAAGGTCAAAATCCATTTCCCATATTTCAACTCCAAAAGTTTCATCAAACTTACATTCACCCAAAGCCGTTGTAGAAATCAAAAAAATCTGCTGACTGATGGAATTGTCAATAGAAATCTTCTCAGCATCTTTTTTGTTGATGATGGATTCAAAATCGATTGGTGTTTTGTAGTAAATTCCTTTCATAGTTATTTGTGTTTTGTAGAAGAACTGTCATTACAGATAAACCACTCTCTTTACATTTCCTTTATCATCATACTCAAAATTCTTCGCTACTTTTTGTCTTTTGATGATTTGTAGTTCAACTTTTGGTGTCAGTTTTAAAAATTTTTCACGGTATAAAATGTCTCCGATAAAGCTTTTCCCTTCATTATGATCAACAATCATAAAATACTGAGTATTTTTTTCAGGCTTTTCAAATTCATTGATGTTCCCCGAATACAAGATGATATTTTGACCGTTGCCCGAAAGCTGATAAATCAGTTGATCCTGACTAAGTTTTCTGTATCGGGAAATATCAAATTTTTGAATATTCTCACGAAGTGGCTCATAAGCAATATTTTCGTACAAAAAAGAAGTTTTATCGAAACGCTTGATTCCTAAAAATGATAAAAAGCTTTTCTTTGTTGTTATTTTCACAAAGCTCAAGGTATCTCTTGTTACCTGATAAGCTTCTGTTTCATTGGTTTTGTCATCTGTAACCGTTAACTTATAAGTAGGAATTTCCACTTCTTTATTATTTATTTTCAAATGAACTTTTCCAACTTCCTGATCTGAAATAATCATCGAAATAGTATGCTGACCAAGTCCTGAATCGGTTCGCACAATAATTTCTTCCTTGTCATCTTTTGATGAAGAATTCTTAGATATTCCAAGATTGAGATTAAGTTCCGGAAGCGGGCTCATTTTTCTTCTTTTTAATTTTTACTTCGTCCGTTTTCTTAATTTTATAAGCCGACAGACAGTCCAATTGATTATCGATATCTATATTCTGAACTTCACTTACGTACAATTCGTAATTCTTTTTGTAGGTGTATAGTTTAATCAGATCAATATCATTAAGTCTCAACTTATCAAATTCTTTTTTACTGAGCTGTTTTGCAAAAAAGCCGTCACAGTTCAATGCGAACCCGTTTTTATAGGTTACCACTTCTCCTGTTTTAAAAAAAATATCCAAAACCTTATCTTTTTTAACACAAACATTTTTATCTAAAATCTGAATGTACATAAAGATTTTACTCTTTCTTTTCCCCAATTGCAATGTTGCGTAAACATAATCACTGTTGTTAACTCTAAGACGCAACGGCGTTGTGCTCGCGAATTGTTTTTTATCAAGTTTTTGTTTTGTCTGTATCAATCCGCAATCGTAACTCGCATACGATTCGGAGCTATCGGCAACTACCTTATCCTGAGCATTTGCTGAGAAAATACCGACGAGAAAAATGATAAATATGAATATTGATTTTCCCATTTTTCCATTATTGAGCCTGATATAACTGACGACAAACATCCAAATCTGTTTTTATCTTGTCGTATTCTTCCTTCAGTGTTTTATTGATGGTACTCAAACTATCCATTGTCATTTGATTTCCCGATAATTGTTTGATTTGCTTTTTTGCATCCACCAAATCTTTGAAGGTCATAATCGTATTGTTATACATTACCTTATTCCTCAGCGTATCTTTCGGGAGCTGTTTGTACATATCCGCAAGAATAGACAAGGACAGTTTCTCATTAAAAAAGTCATTCTGACCGGGAACACCTATCGAATCTACTGCCGCTTTTACTTTTTCCAACTGAAACGAAAACTTCTCCTGCGTTGCCATTTCTTTTTTCATTTTAGCATTTTCAGCCTTCAGCAAACTGTTTTCTTTGAAAGGGAAATAGGCATTAAAAAACACAGCAATCAACAAAATGATAACCGTGATGAGGAAAAACAGAATGAAAAATGAAAATGCTCTCGACCGTTCTTTTTTATTAAGGACTTCCATATATTTTAAAAGTATTATTGATGATTGATAGATGATGAACGATGCCATCATTTATCATTTATAAATTATCATTGATGCTTAATCCGCCAGAAATGTTCTGCTTCGTTTAGCGTGAATGACAGAGTCTCTCTCATCGGTATTCTCTGAAACAAAAATACTTCCGTCTCGTTTTTTACCGATATAATCCAATCTATTAAGCACAGAATACAATTCCTCCAACGTTTTCATAAAGGTTTTAACCTTTACAATGGCAACATCCATCTGATTATGATTATAATCTGTATTGATGACTTCCGAAAAAATAGTTTCAAAATGTCCTTGACTTACATTGCACCATTCTGCAAAATAATTCAGCAATTCTTCTTTCCCGGCTCCTGAACGGGCGTCAATAAAATTTTTCAAAACTCTTGCTAAGGCAACAACCGATAACAGCATATTGGCCGGCGCAGTATGTGGAGACAGCCATCTGAATCGGTTAATTTCCTGCCCCAGATAATTCAGGGTTTTGTCAGCCATCAAAGCCATCATTACAGCCAATGAATTGCTTTGCTTTTTAACGTGAATTTTTTGTTCGATCTGTACAGCATATAATTCAATCTGTCCGTAAAAACGGTCTATTTCAACATACAAATCCTGAAGTTTTTTACTGCTGGAAACACTCACGCAAGGCGGAATATAATCTTCATCTATTCTCGATTCGCTTCCATTAACCAGAATTTTTCCTATGGTAAGATAGCCTGTACCAAAGCCTAAAGTATTTTTAAGTTCTTTTTCAGGGATAAGATTTAATGAATATTCCGGTTGCGTGTAAGGATATCGTGGCGGATTTTCTCCCGGATCCGGCTCTCCAAAAGGTGTTCTTTTAAAATGATTTACCGAAAGGCAAGCCAGCAGAACCACACTTTCGTTATCTTTTATTTCGTAAACTGTCTCAGGATAAGGAATTGATAAGTTGATTGCTTCTGAGCTACCCGCACCAATATCTATCCTGGATCCGCTTGGCGTTATGGCGTGGCATTCTTCTACTTTTATTCTGAGTAACTTATGATTATCAATAATGAGACTTAACTTAATAGAATCATTAACAGGTAATAATCCATAATTAATCATCGAGGTATGAACTCCAATGGCATCTCTCACAGAATCGCTCACAAAATTCTGAACATCTGCGAAATGATTTTTATTAATTTTCATCCCGTCTATCCAATTGACTGGGAAATGGTTTAGTTTTTCTATCATTTTATGTTTTTTATACTATAGTGATTTAATTGTCAATTTTATATATTTTATCTTTTAAAGATCACTTCCTTACTTCTTTCTTTGAAATGCAAAAGCAAAAAACAAAAGGATAATTGCTAAGCCTCCAATAATTGTAGTGAACAGCCAATGGTTAAAAAAACTGTTGATTTTAGCATCCTGCGGATTTTCTTTTGAATAGACAATTTCAACCTGACTGCCTACAGAATAGGGTTTAGAATTCCCTTGTCCAACATTAGATTCAACTTGTGTGAGACGGTTTTGATTATCTTTAAATTCAAATGTCGGATAATAGTAAGTCGTCTTTTTTGTACTTCTTTTATTTCCGTTTTTCTTAGTTTCGGTATCAGTTGTCGTTCTGTAGGAAATTACCGTTGCTTTTGTGGTTATGGCATTTTGTAAAAAAGTATATTTATTGTATCCTAAATATGATGCGATTCCCAAAAGGATTAGTCCTACTAATAATAAGCCTTTGTTCATTGTGTTTCTATGTTTTTAGTTAATTATTCGGTTATAACTCTTTCATTATCCTTTTCTTTATCATATTCAAAATCTGGTTCCTCAACTACTTTTCTGTTGTCGGATAAATTCATTTCATTGGTGCGCATACAGAATATGACGCTGTTTTCTTCTATACCGTTCATATAAAGCGTCAATTCGGGGTCAATGTATTTGGTGGATTCATACCATTTGGGCTGTAAAAAGAACACCCAGCTGTAGAGCCCATTCGGTCCTTCTATCTCAATCTGATCTTCCGTATGTCTTTCATTATAATCGATAACGAAATTGTA
>Ga0302347_1003432_pt1 | contig 14014 bp, 8 predicted proteins | sample PhyWR1_FD_202178 | JGI IMG/M metagenome (GOLD analysis project Ga0302347, IMG submission 202178) | Leaf surface microbial communities from wheat plants in UC Gill Tract Community Farm, Albany, California, United States - DLSL W.R1 (v2)... | ecosystem: Host-associated > Plants > Phyllosphere >...
ACAACTGGCCGCCCTGCATGGCCGCCGACACGGGCGCCTGGCAACGCACGCCGTCCGAGCGGCTGACCGTGGCCTGGCCCTTGCCATTCTGGAAGTCGTATTTCAGGCGCAGCGGCTTGCCGGTACCTGCCTCCTGAATACCGGCCCCGGCCCAGTTGCCATTGAGGAAGTCCGCGTTGCCGTCGGCTGCATCCGGGGGAATGCTCAGCTGGTCTGGCAGTGCTGGTTGAGTGCTGGCTTTCCCTTGCTCTTCGGGGAGCTGCGGCGGGGCGGGTGGCGTGTGCCCAGGCGGCGAATCTTCGGGAGCGCCGGGTGGTGGCGTGTCGGCCGTCGGCTCCGGCGCTGGCTGTTGCTCAGCCGCTGGTTCCGGCGTGCCTTCTGGTGGGGCTTGAGCGGCAGCATCCTGGGCGGGCGTTTCGTTGCCACCTGGTGGCGTGCCATTGCCGGCTTCGGGCTGATCCGTCGGCAGGGCGGTAGCGCCACCTTCAGGCGTCAGCTCACCTGCCACAGGCACACCGGCCTGGCCGTTCGGCACGTCGACAAGGTTCGACGCACCGCTTGGCGCCCTGGAGAGGTCGCTGTTGCCGACAGCGGTATCGCGGCCAAGGTCCGGTATGCCAATGCCCGGTAGATTGACCCCGGGGATGCAACCGCGCAGCCCGAACAGCAGCAGGAGCAGTAGCGCCAACAACAGCAGGAACGGCAGCAGCCAGCGCCAGTTGCGCCACCACGGCAGGCGAGCGACAGCAGCGGCTGGTAGTGCCGCTGCTGCCGGTGCGACCGGTGCAACGGGCGGCGCCAGCGGCGCGGCGACAGGCTCGGGGATGGGGGCTGTGCGTGGATACAGGCAATGCAGGGGCTGCCGGCTGCGCTCGGCGCCGGCATGGATAAAGCCCCAGAAGGTCAGTACCGGCCGGCCGTCGACCAGGTAGACAAAATTCTCGTCAGGGAACGGCACCACACAGGTGAGCAGCTTGCCGAACACGGCATTGTCGCCCTCGGCAGCCTTTCTGGCCGTTGCCGAGGGTTGGCCATTGGCGTCCAGGCCGAGCAAGGTGTTGCTGAGTGCGTTGATCTTGCTCTGCAGCATTTCAAGCTGCACCCGTGCTGGCGCGCGCTCTTCCTCGGTGGCACTGCTCCAGGGGATCACATCGCCCGGGCGGTCGCTGTACCAGTCGATGGTGTTGCCCAGCTCGTCGCTCTGGGGAATGGCCAGGTGCTCGATCAGCTCCGGATGGTCCGGATACTTGCGGCGAATCGCTTCGCGAATCTGCAAAGCCGCGCGATAGACGGGCTGGCCGGTCTCGCCCAATGCGGTGAAGTGCTCACTTCTGCCGCTGCGTAGTAATACTCCGCGCATCCTTGTAGACCTACCTAGTCTATTAGCCGAATCCATTCGGTATCCCTTAATCAATACCGAAAAACCGAGCAACACTAATGGCAAAGTGCTTTTTTCGTCAATTCATATGGCTGCTTTTTGGCGTCAAAGCAAGAATTATCCGGTTACACTCCGCGATCCGATCACCGGCATCGGCACCTCATCATCGACGAATGGAGCACGAAGAGCATGAGCCTTTGGGATGACCTGAAGAAGAAGGCCTATGATGCCAACCCGGAGCTGGCCGCCAAGGCCGCCCAGGCGTTGGAGAAGGCCCGCGACCTGGCGGTGGAGGCAGGGCAGAAAGCCGCGCCCATCATCAAGGAAGCCAGTGACAAGGCCGCGGGCTACGCACAAGAGAAAACCCCGGTGCTCAAGGCCCAGGCCTTGAAGGCCATCGACGATGCGCGCCAGCGCCGTGCCAAGCTGCAGGAGCAGGCCAGGCAAGACAAAGCCGCGCGCGCAGAAATGATCCGCACCATGTACGACGTCACCCTCACGCCGGAAGACGTCAACTTCATCGAAGAGCCATTCAACCACTTCGAGCGGCAGCTGATGTTCTTCGTGCGCAATGGCGAAGTGCTCGAAAGCGAGAAGCGCAACCAGACGCACATGGATGCCTATCACTCGCACCAGGCAGGCGGCGGCACCCTCTGGAAGGGTACCGGGACCATCGCTGGCAGTTCATCCACCCTGCAGGTCAGCGCCCGCAACGTTCAGGAGCATGAGTTCTGGGTGCGCCTGGAAAACGGCACCGAGGCGTGCTTCCAGCTGAACAACAACGATGTCCGCATTCGCCCAGGGCAGCACGTGAGCATGGCGTTTCTGCGCAACGCCAACCAGGACATGGGCCAGATGGTAGCGCTGTACAACCACAATGCCGGGCAGAACTACGTGACCTTGTCGCCCAAGGGGATCAACCAGCAATTCCAGCTTTACCTGAAAGAGCCCGGTATCTTCAACGCCAACGAAGTCAACGGCACCCGCGACCGGCTGCTGCAGGCGCTGGGCAAGCGTATGGATCAGTTGGCCAGGTACATGGCCCTGCACGGCGACCGGCGCGGCGGTCAGGTGATAGACGTACAGCCGGAATAAACGAAAAAGCCCCGGGAGATCTCCCAGGGCTTTTTTGATATGGCGCACTCGGCGGGATTCGAACCCACGACCCCTGCCTTCGGAGGGCAGTACTCTATCCAGCTGAGCTACGAGTGCAACGCGCACGCATGATACCCATCTGTATCGGTGGCGTCCATCGCCTTGATCCGTAGCTGTTTTTACCCGTTGCAAGTCAAAGGGCGATCAGCTCCGGCCGCAGGCCTTCCACCCGACGCGCCGGCTGCGGAAGGTAGCCGCCGTCGCCGGTAATCTGGTGCAGCACTTTTTCGCGCAGGCCGTGCAGGGCAACGCCGGTGCGCAGGCGTGGGCGCGGCAGGTCGACTTCCACCACCGCCTTGATCCGCCCAGGGCGTGGCTCCAGCACCACCACCCGGTCGGCCAGGTAGGTGGCTTCTTCGGCGTCGTGGGTGACCAGCAGCGTGGTGATGCCAGCCCGTTCGCGAATGGCCAGCAGTTCATCCTGCAGTTGCTGGCGGGTCAGCGCATCCAGCGCGCCAAACGGCTCGTCGAGCAGCAGGATGCGCGGGCTGGCCACAAGGCCGCGGGCGATCGCCACGCGCTGGGCCATGCCGCCGGACAACTGGTGCGGGTAGGCCGACTCGAAGCCCGCCAGCCCCACCAGTTGCACGAACTCGTGCACCCGCCGGGCGCGCTCGCCCTGAGTGAGGGACTGGTTGGCCAGGCCCAGGGCAATGTTCTGCTCAACGCTCAGCCAGGGGAACAGGCGATGCTCCTGGAAGACGATGCCGCGTTCGCCACCAATGCCACTTACCGCACGGCCGTCGACGCGGATGCTGCCGCTGTAGTCGGTATCCAGCCCCACCAGCAGGCGCAGCAAGGTGGACTTGCCACAACCGGAAGCGCCGACGATGGCGATGAATTCGCCTTGGTTGATCGACAGGTTGAAGTTGCGGATCGCCTCGAGCGGTTGGCCGTCGACGCTGAACACTTTGCCAACCCCCTCGAAGCTGACCAGCGGCGGAGTGGTGTCGGGCTGATTGGCCGCGTGCAGATGCGAAGTATTGAAGGCGTTCATGCGGTTCTCCAGCGCGTGGCGCGCGATTCGAGGCGTTGTCCAAGGGTGCCGAGCAGGGCGCCGACCAGGCCGATCAGCAGCATGGCGGCCATTACCTGGTCCATGCGGAACAGTTGCTGGGCGCCGATCATCAGGCTGGCGATGCCACCGTCCGAGGGCATGAAGTATTCGGCGCCGATGGTGCCCAGCCAGGCGTAGATCAGCGACAGGCGCAGGCCGGCGAATATCGCCGGGGCCGCGCCGGGCAGCACCAGCAGGCGCAGGCGTTGCCACAAGTTCAGGCGCAAGGTGCTGGCGGCTTCGCCCAGTTGAGGCGAAAGGCTGGCGATACCGCGCTGGGTGGCAATCAGCAAGGGGAAGAACGCCGCCAGGCCGACGAACACATGCTTGGCGCCCTCGCCCAGGCCGAACCAGGCGGTGAGCAGCGGCACCCAGGCGAACAGTGCCACCTGGCGCAAGGCCGACAGGCTTGGCCCGAAGAAGCGTTCGGCAGGCTGCGACAGGCCGAGCAGCAAACCGGCCAGCAGCCCGGCGCCGCCGCCCAGCACCAGGCCGGTCAGGGTGCGCTGCAGGCTTAGCAGCAACGCCTCTGGCAATGAACCATCGGCCAGGCCGACCAGCAGGGTGTGCAACACATCAAGCGGCGAGGCCAGGATGTTCGAGTCGACCCAACCTGAACTGCTGCTGGCCTGCCACACCGCCAGCAGCGCCAGTGGCAGCAACAGGCTTTGCCAGCCGCGTGGCAGCGGCCCGCGCTGTTGTTCGCCGGTAGCTGCTTGTGGCCAGAACAACAGGCGCTTTTCAACGACAGAAAAACCGCGCTCGAGCACCGCCCCGACCAGCCCGATCACCAGGATGCACAGCAGCACCAGGTCAAGCATGAACAGCTGCCGCCCCCACACCATCAGGTAGCCGATGCCCTCGCTGGAGGCCAGCAGCTCGACCGCCAGCAGCGACGTCCAGCCAGTGGCCAGGGCCAGGCGCACGCCGGTAAGGAAAGCGGGCAGGGCGGCCGGCAGCAATAGCCGCAGCAGCACCAGGTGACGCGGCAGGCCCAGGGCAGCCGCCGCCTCACGCAGCTTGGGCTGGGCATCGCGCACGCCTACCAGCGTGTGCAAGGTGACCGGCACCACCACCGCCTTTACCAGTACCACTAGCTTGAGCAGCTCGCCGATGCCGAAGAACAGCATGAACAGCGGGATCCAGGCCAAGGTAGGAATCTGTGCCAGTGCCACGAAGGTTGGCAGCACCAGCGTCTGCGCCCGTCGCGAAGCGCCAAGCCAGACGCCCAGCAGCAACCCGCCGCCGATGCCGACCGCCAGCCCCCAGAACAACCTTTGCAGGCTTATCCACAGGTGCCCCCACAGCTCCCCGGAGCCAAATTCGACCGCGCTCTGCCATACCAGCGCTGGTGCCGGCAGGATCTGCTCGCTCATCCAGTGCTGACGGCTGGCCACCGCCCACAACAACGCAATCCCTATAGGCAAAACCCACGGCAGCAAACGCACACCGACCCTGTAGGAGCGGCCCTGCGTCGTAATAGGGCCGCGCAGCGTCCCCCGAAGCCACCGCCGATTCCTGCTGAGAACTCCATTCATGGGCCATCTCTCGAAGCGTTGTGAGTTTATTCGTTTATGGAATTAAAAAATCCGACAAGCGATATTCAAGAGATAAGAGCACGCCCCCTCTGCATACGGAAGCCTTCATCCGTTGCGTTTTCCTCATATTTTCCATGCGTATTCCGCAAGCTTCGTCCAGGCCCGCATAGCGCCTGATTTATGCCTTCCAGTTACTAAAAAATGAGCTTTTGATCTTTGTAGGTTCTAACCAGACTTGCCTAGCTTCTGGCCATAGCGCCGGCCATCGCCGGTGGCAGCCTGACCAGGAGCCTTGCCATGAAAACCCCGTTGCGCCACCTGATAACCGCCCTTGGCCTGGCCTTCACCCTTAGCGTCCAAGCGGCGGAGCCGAGCAAGCCAGAGAGCATTCGCATTGCCGTGCCCGACCTCAGTGCTGGCAGCAAGCCCAGCGCTGGCGGTGTGGTGGATGTGCTGCGTGACCAACAACTGCTTGAGAAGGCGTTCGCCAAGGACGGCATCCGCATCGACTGGCATTTCTTCAAAGGTGCCGGGCCGGTGGTCAACGAGGCATTGGCCAACGGCCAGGCCGACTTCGCCTACCTCGGCGACCTGGCCGCAATCGTCGGCAAGGCCAATGGCCTGGACACCCGGGTGCTGTCGGCGGGGGTGCGTGGGGTGAAGAGCTACCTGGGCGTGGTGCCCGGCTCCGGCATCAAGACCCTGCATGACCTGAAGGGCAAGCGCGTTGCGGTTTTCCGCGGCACGGCCAACCAGCTGTCGTTTGCCAGCGCCCTGGCCAGCCAGGGGCTGAGCGAGCGTGAGCTGAAGGTGATCAACCTCGACTTCAACGCCGCTAACGCAGCGCTGGCCGCCAGGCAAGTCGACGCGACCTGGGGCTTGTCCAGCCTGCTGTCGCTGCGTGAGCGCGGGCTGGTGGAGCTGCCGGTGAACTCGCGTGACCTGGAAGGCGCTGGCAGTACCCAGGCCGTGCTGCTGGGCACTGGCGACTTCATCCGCAAGTACCCCGATCTGGTGCAGCGCCTGGTCAACGCCCAGGAGCAGGCCAGCGCCTGGCTGCGCGATGAACACAACCGCGAGGCCTACCTCGACCTGGTGGCCAGCAATGCCAACTGGCCACGCAGCATCCTCAGCGATGACCTGGCCAGGGAAGACCTTGCCCACTACTTCGATCCACGCCTGGACGCCGCATTTGTCGGCCAGCTGCAGCAGGGTGTGGACCTGGCTGCCAAGGAACGCCTGATCCGCCGTGGCTTCCAGGTGGCGGACTGGATCGAACCGCGTTTCCTCGACGCCGCCCTGCAACACCAACAGGCCGTGCAGGCCGCCCGCTGACTCGAACAACCCGACAATGACCGCAAGGACCACCACCATGAGTAATGCCGCCCTGGCCACCGTGCCACAAACCCTCGCCCTGGACATTCACCCGGTTGCCGGCCGTATCGGCGCCGAGATCCGCGGGGTGCAGTTGTCTGCCGACCTTGATGCCGCCACCCTCGATGCCATCCAGGCCGCGCTGGTGACGCACAAGGTGATTTTCTTCCGTGGCCAGACCCACCTGGATGACCACAGCCAGGAAGCCTTCGCCAAGCTGCTCGGCGAGCCCGTCGCCCACCCCACCGTGCCGGTGGTGGATGGCACCAGCTACCTGCTGCAGCTCGATGGCGCCGAAGGCCAGCGGGCCAACTCCTGGCACACCGACGTGACCTTCGTCGATGCCTACCCCAAGGCCTCCATCCTGCGCAGCGTGGTAGCGCCGGCCGCTGGTGGCGACACCGTCTGGGCCAACACTGCGGCAGCTTATCAGGAGCTGCCCGAGCCGCTGCGCGAGCTGGCCGACAAGCTGTGGGCGGTGCACAGCAACGAGTACGACTACGCCAGCCTCAAGCCTGACGTGGACCCGACCAAGCTGGAGCGTTACCGCAAGGTGTTCACCTCCACCGTGTATGAGACCGAGCACCCGGTGGTACGTGTGCACCCGATCAGTGGCGAACGGGCGCTGCAGCTGGGGCATTTCGTGAAGCGCATCAAAGGCTATTCGCTGGCCGATTCGCAGCACTTGTTTGCGGTGTTGCAGGGGCATGTGACGCGGCTGGAAAACACCGTGCGCTGGCGCTGGCAGGCGGGGGATGTGGCGATCTGGGATAACCGTGCAACGCAGCATTATGCGGTGGACGATTACGGCACCCAGCCGCGGGTGGTGCGCCGGGTGACATTGGCGGGTGAGGTGCCGGTGGGGGTGGATGGGCAGTTGAGCCGAACGATCCGCAAAGGCTGAAGGAGCCGGGGCCGCGCTGCGGCCCATCGCCGGCAAGCCAGCTCCCACACCGACCGCGCCGGCTTCGAGCCATGTGCAGTCCCTGTGGGAGCTGGCTTGCCAGCGATTGGAAGGGGAGCCCTGCCCACAGGTACTGCACATGGCTTGAAGCCGGCGCGGTCGGTGTGGGAGCTGGCTTGCCGGCGATTGGAAGGGGGAGCCCTGCCCACAGGTACTGCACATGGCTTGAAGCCGGTGCGGTCGGTGTGGGAGCTGGCTTGCCGGCGATTCGGGGGTGAAGCCCCCGCCCGCTACACCTCGGTATCGCAGGCAATCAGTTGCCTGACCAGCCCATGAGCCAACGGCGACAGGCCATATCCCACCCGGCTTACTACCCCATAGCGGGTATAGAAGGATTCTTCCTGCTCTGGCACCAGGTCCGCCAGCTCCAGCGCCACCAGCCCTCCGTCCCGCTGATACGGCCGCAAGTTGGCATTGCAGGCAATGCCGATAGTGTCCGAATGCATCACCACATTCAGCAGCGCATACCCATGCTCGCACTCCACCGACGGCAGAAAGTCTTGCCGCCCGCTCAGGTCGCTGAGGATCTTGCGGATGTTCGGTGGGCGCAAGGTGGTGGCCAGCGGGTAGTCGAACACATCCCGTGCGCGCACTTCGGCCTGCTCGGTCAGCGGGTGGCCGGCACGGCAGCAGAAATGCCAGCGCTGCGGCGTCAGCTTGTGCACCTGGTAGTCCGGGTCGGACTCGAACTGGCGCGTGTCAGCGACGAAGAACTCGATCTCCTCGGCAACCAGCTTGCGGTTCAGTGCCTGCCAGTTATCGACCTGAAAACAGGTACGTGCCGCTGGGTATTGCGCCACGAAGCGGGCCACCGCCCGTGGTACCAGGCCACCGGCTGGCGCCGGCCCGGAACCGAAACGCACCAGCCCGTTGGTAGCGCCGTTGAACTGGTGGATCTCGTTGACCAGGTTATGCGCCCCATGCACCAGGCGCCGCGAATGCTCGAGCACCAGCAAGCCCTGGCGGGTGGGCGCCAGCTCCTTGCTGGCGCGGTCCACCAGGCGGCAGCCGATGTTGTGCTCCAAGGTCTGGATGCTGCGGCTGAAGGCCGATTGGGACAGGTTAACCGCGGCCGCCGCGGCAACGAAGCTGCGGTGTTCGACCAAGGCAATGTAGTGACGCAACTGACGCAGATCGATATGCATTTTCTACATTGAAACCTTCGGTCAAATGCAATTGCTGACAAGGATGAGTCCCCTTATAAAGGGACTTACTTATTCCACAAAATATGAATTACACATATTTATATCTCTTAAAAGAATATAAGCCCAACTGAATGCGATTCGGTTCCGCCAACGGAAATGCTCGCCAGGGCCCATGCCTCAAGGAGCATTTGCATGTCCGGACTTACCCGTTGGCCTGCGCGCGCGTCGCGTTTCACCTTGCAACCCTTGGCCGCTGGCGTGCTGCTGGCAGCATCATCGGGGAGCTACGCCGAAGAGCCGGTCAGCGCTGCACCTGCCGTAGAGCAGGAAGCCAAGCTTGGCACCGTCACAGTCAATGCCCGCCGCCGTGAAGAAACCGCGCAAAGCGTGCCCACGCCGATCAGTGTGCTGGACAGCGAAACCCTTGAAACCCAGCGCATCTACCGTGTGCAGGACCTACAGCAACTGGTGCCCAGTACCAACGTCGCCTACGTGCATGCCCGTCAGTCGAGCATCTCGATCCGTGGCCTGGGCAACAACCCCGCCAGCGACGGCCTGGAAGGCAGCGTCGGCATCTATCTGGACAACGTCTACCTCGGCCGCCCCGGCATGGCGGTATTCGACCTGCTGGACGTGGAGCAGCTGGAAGTGCTGCGCGGTCCACAGGGCACATTGTTCGGCAAGAACACCACTGCCGGCGTGCTGAACATCACCACGCGCAAGCCCACCTTCCACCGCGAGGGCAGCATCCAGCAGTCGATTGGCGAAGACGGTTACCTGCAGACCCAGGGCAGCTTTTCGGGGCCCATCAGCGACACGTTGGCCGGGCGCATCAGCGCCTACCGCAGCGAAGACGACGGCTATGTGAAGAACATCCACAACGGTGACGACCTGAACGGTGGCAAGCGCCAGGGTTTTCGTACCCAGCTGCTGTTCAAACCCAGCGAAACCTTCAACCTGCGCTGGATCGGTGAATACAACGAAGAAGACTCCAACAACGGCATCCTCAGCCTGTACAGCACTGGCCCCACCATCAATGGCGTGAACCGCTACGAGAGCCTGGCCGCCCAGGCGGGCGCGACGCTGGTGTCGGGCAAGGAGCGCAAGGTCAATTTCGACGCCGACCAACAGGTAACGGTGTTTCAGGGCGGTACCTCGGTGGAGGCCAACTGGACCCTGCCAAATGATTTCACCCTGACTTCGATCACTGCCTACCGCTGGTGGGACTTTACCCCGCGCAACGACGACGGCCTGAACGTACCGGTGTTCTACAGCGCCGGAGTGTCGGTACGCGACAAACAGTACTCACAAGAAATCCGCCTGGCTTCGCCCACTGGTAGCGTCTTCGACTACGTGCTGGGTGCGTACTACTTCAAGCAGGACCTGGACAACAAGTCCTTTACTTATTACGGGCCGCAGGCGGATATCTGGAATGTGACCCCGGCCGGCGCCCTGGCCAATGTCGATACCATCGGCAATGGCCACATCGATACCGACAGCTACGCGCTGTTCGCCCAGGGTACCTGGCACATCACCGACCGCCTGGATTTCACCGCTGGCATTCGCGGTACCTATGAAGAAAAAAGCGCCTGGGTGACACGCGATTCGCCGGTCGGTGGTACGGCAGTGACCGGCGCCGCTGCCACGGCACGTCAGGCCAGGGTCGGGGCCTACGACTCGGGTGACCTCAACCAGTACAGCTTCAGCCCCTCGGGCCTGCTGGGCCTGAGCTACCGCTTCAACGAACAGTTGCTGGGCTATGCCACGCTTACCCACGGCGAAAAATCTGGCGGCATCAACCTTACTGTCGGCGCCGCGCCACGTTTGGGCACCGACTCGCTGCTGGTCGGCACCGAGCGGGTCAACAACGCCGAAGTGGGCTTGAAGAGCGCGCTGTTCGACAACCGCCTGCAGCTCAACACCAACCTGTTCTGGGCCGAGGTACATGGCTACCAGGCCAACGTCTACGACCAGATCAACCGCGTGCAGTATCTGGCCAACGCCGGCAGCGTTCGCTCGCGAGGCCTGGAGTTCGAAGCCACGGCGCTGCCGGTACGCGGCCTGACGGTCAACGTCAATGGCTCGTGGAACGACGTGCGCTACACCGAATACAAGGACGCGCCATGCCCGGCCGAGGTGAGCCTGGCCAATGCCACCGCCACCTGCGACTTGTCCGGTCATCAGGTGGTCGGTGCCTCCAAGTACATCGCCAACCTCAACACCCAGTACAAGTGGCGGGCGACCGACCACGTCGAGCCCTACGTCACCGCCAGCTACGCCTTCCGCTCGAAAGCGGTCGGCACCATCGACGATTCCGATTTCGGCCAGATCCCCAGCTACGCGTTGGTCAACCTCTCCGCCGGTGTGCGCCTGGACCAGGGCGACGGCGTGGTCGACCTGTCGCTGTGGGTGAAAAACGCCGGCGATAAAACCTACTTCACCAGCCTGTGGAACTCGGCCAACGGTGGTTATGCCGGCGTGCTCGGCACCCCGCGCACCGTTGGTGCCACTGCCCGTTACGACTTCTGAGCACAAGGAACTATGCCATGAATGCCAAGACCGAAACCCCTGCATTGCCTGAAGGCGCCTGCCTGACCGCCAGGGTCCCCGAGCGTGACCAGGCACTGCTCGGCGATGTTGTGGTCAACCCTTACCGGCTGGCGCCGCTGACGGCCATCATTCGCGACGGTGGGCGTGCGCTGAGTGCTGCACACGTGCGTGTACTGGGGCGTGGCGAGCGCGGCGTGGACATTGTCTACGAGGTGTCTGACCGCTCGTTGTGGACCTACGGTGGCATCCCGGTATTCGGCTTGTATCCGGATCATGTCAACCAGGTGGAAGTGACCTACAAGCTCGACGGCGAGCGCATTCGCGAGCAGTACCAGATCTACGCACCGGCCGTGCGCTTGCCGGTGGTGGCCAGGCAGACCGCCGCATTGCCGCACGTGGAGCCGGTCAAGGTAACGCCAGGCTTCGAAAACCGCCTGTACCTGTTCAACCACCTGCAGGGTGACATCCCCGGCGGGCGGGCCTTCAAGTGGAACGGCCTGGGCGGCGCGGCGGAATGGGACCAGGTAGGTAACAACTGGATTGCCGACAGCAATGGGGATGTGCGCTGGTACCTGGATATCGAGCAGATCCACGACTCCAACCGCCGCGACGGCCTGGGCGGCACCATGGGCTTCCAGCAGACCCGCGACGGCAAGCTGATCTGGGGCCAGGGCCAGACGTATTCCAAGTACGACCTGCTGGGCCGGCGTATCTGGCAGCGCAGTCTGCCCGACAAGTTCGCCGACTTTTCCCATGAAATCCGCGAGACCGCCAACGGCACCTATCTGCTACGGGTGGGCACCAGCGACTATCGCCGGCCCGACGGCAAGCGTGTGCGTTCGATTCGCGACCACATCATCGAGGTCAACGAGGCGGGGGATGTGTTGGACTTCTGGGACCTGAACCAGATTCTCGACCCTTACCGCGGTGATCTGCTGGAGACCCTGGGCAAGGCGGCGATCCAGTTGCCGGACGGGGTGCAGAAGCAGGCCGAACGGCTGGCCAACGAACTTGCCGAGGGCGACCAGCCCTTTGGCGACACCCCGGGGGTGGGCACCGGGCGTAACTGGGCACATGTCAATGCCATCGATTACGACGCAGATGACGACAGCATCATCGTTTCAGCACGTCACCAGGGCGTGGTGAAGATTGGTCGCGACAAGCAGGTAAAGTGGATCCTGGCCTCGCCAAAGGGCTGGCCTGAGCGTCTGCGCCAAAAGGTCCTTACGCCGGTGGCAAGCGAGGGCTTTGACTGGTCGTGGACCCAGCACACCGCCTGGCTGACGGGCAAGGGCACGTTGACCGTGTTTGACAATGGCTGGGGCCGTGACTTCACCCCGACCAAGCTGACCGGTAATTACAGCCGTGCGGTCGAGTACCGCATCGATGAGGACAAGGGCACGGTCGAGCAGCTGTGGGAGTACGGCAAGGAGCGCGGCGACGAGTGGTACAGCCCGGTGACCTCGGTGGTGGCGTACAGGCCCGAGACCGACACCCAGTTCATCTACTCGGCTTCGGTGAATTTCCTGACCCCCGAGAAGCTGACCACTACCGTGCTCAACGAAGTGCGGCGCGGGACCCAGGAGGTGCTGGTGGAGCTGAAGGTGCACAGCCGGCAGCCAGGCTCTGTTGGTTACCGTGCACTGGTGATCGATCTGGCCAAGGCGTTCTGAGCCATCCCCTCCGGGAGGGCCGTCGGTCCTCCTTTCACATTTCTTTCAGTTCATTCGTCTAACCTGTACCGGCCCAATCGCCGGCAAGCCAGCTCCCACAGGGACCCCACTAATTCCAGCACCTGTGCAGTCCCTGTGGGAGCTGGCTTGCCGGCGATTGGGCCGGCTGCCACAACACAAAAATGTGAAATTTCCGCCCGGCTGTTCAACCATTTGTTCTTTTTTTCGAACAGCCTATTGTCCAACACCCCAGCAGCCGCTTAGCATTCGTTTGAGATTTCAAACGCTCGATGCCCTGCCTTGGGCGCTTTTCAACAATCAACAATTCGGGAAGCCGACATGCAGCTCAAAGACGCTCAGTTGTTCCGCCAGCAAGCCTATATCAATGGTGAGTGGCTGGATGCGGACAATGGCCAGACCATCAAGGTGACCAACCCGGCCACCGGCGAAGTCATCGGCACCGTGCCGAAGATGGGCACTGCGGAAACCCGCCGCGCCATCGAAGCCGCCGACAAGGCCCTGCCGGCCTGGCGTGCCCTGACCGCCAAGGAGCGTTCGACCAAGCTGCGTCGCTGGTTCGAACTGATGATCGAGAACCAGGACGACCTGGCTCGCCTGATGACCACCGAGCAAGGCAAGCCGCTGGCTGAAGCCAAGGGCGAAATCGCCTACGCCGCCTCGTTCATCGAGTGGTTCGCCGAAGAAGCCAAGCGCGTCTACGGCGACACCATCCCGGGTCACCAGCCAGACAAGCGCCTGATCGTCATCAAGCAGCCAATCGGCGTTACCGCGGCCATCACCCCGTGGAACTTCCCGGCCGCCATGATCACCCGTAAAGCCGGCCCGGCCCTGGCCGCTGGCTGCACCATGGTGCTCAAGCCTGCCTCGCAGACCCCGTACTCCGCCCTGGCCCTGGTTGAACTGGCCCACCGTGCCGGCATCCCGGCTGGCGTGCTGAGCGTGGTTACCGGCAGCGCCGGCGAAGTTGGTGGCGAGCTGACCGGCAACTCCCTGGTGCGCAAGCTGTCCTTCACCGGCTCGACCGAAATCGGTCGCCAGCTGATGCAGGAATGCGCCAAGGACATCAAGAAGGTTTCCCTGGAGCTGGGTGGCAACGCCCCGTTCATCGTGTTCGACGACGCCGACCTGGACAAGGCGGTCGAGGGCGCGATCATCTCCA
>Ga0302347_1003435_pt1 | contig 14001 bp, 13 predicted proteins | sample PhyWR1_FD_202178 | JGI IMG/M metagenome (GOLD analysis project Ga0302347, IMG submission 202178) | Leaf surface microbial communities from wheat plants in UC Gill Tract Community Farm, Albany, California, United States - DLSL W.R1 (v2)... | ecosystem: Host-associated > Plants > Phyllosphere >...
CTCCTGGACGATCTCCATGTGCAGCAGGCCCAGGAAGCCGCAGCGAAAGCCAAAGCCCAGCGCCTCGCTGACCTCGGGTTCGTAATGCAGCGACGCGTCGTTGAGCTTGAGTTTTTCCAGCGCGTCGCGCAGGGATTCGTATTCGCTGGCTTCGGACGGATACAGCCCGGCAAACACCTGCGGCTGGATTTCCTTGAAGCCGGGCAGCGGCTCGGACGCGGTGAAAGCCGCCCCGCCGGTACCGCCCTTGATCAGGGTGATGGTGTCGCCCACGCGGGCGGCCTGCAGCTCCTTGATGCCGGCAATCACGAAGCCGACCTCTCCGGCTTCCAGCGCCGGGCGCGGCTCGGTGTGCGGCGTGAAGACGCCCAGCTGCTCGGTGTTGTAAGTGGCTTCGCTGGCCATGAGCTTGATGCGGTCGCCCTTGGCCAGCCGGCCATCGACCACGCGCACCAGCATGACCACACCCACATAGGCGTCGTACCAGCTGTCGATGATCATGGCGCGCAGCGCGGCGGCCGGGTTGCCCTTGGGCGCCGGCACCAGGGCCACGACGGCCTCAAGAATCTCGTCGATCCCCATGCCGGTCTTGGCGCTGCAGGGGATGGCGTCGGTCGCGTCGATGCCGATGACTTCCTCGATTTCCTGCTTGGCATTCTCGGGGTCAGCCTGCGGCAGGTCCATCTTGTTGAGCACCGGCACCACCGTCACGCCCAGGTCGAGCGCGGTGTAGCAGTTGGCCACCGTCTGCGCCTCGACGCCCTGGCTGGCATCGACCACCAGCAGCGCGCCCTCGCAGGCCGACAGCGAACGACTCACTTCATACGAGAAGTCCACATGGCCGGGCGTGTCGATCAGGTTGAGGTTGTACACCTGGCCGTCCTTGGCCTTGTACTTCAGGGCGGCGGTCTGCGCCTTGATGGTGATGCCGCGCTCTTTTTCAATGTCCATCGAATCGAGCACCTGCGCGCTCATCTCGCGGTCTTGCAAGCCGCCGCAGCGCTGGATCAGCCGGTCCGCCAGCGTGGACTTGCCATGATCAATGTGCGCAATGATCGAAAAATTTCGGATGTGATTCATCAACAAAAACGCCTGGTACTTTGAATAAAGTGCGAAAAAAGACAGCTCATCGCAGGAAAGCATAAAAAAAGGCGCGTCTTGCATTGACGCGCCCTGAACCAACAATCTATGGCAACTGCGAAAGTTGGAACCTCATTGTAGGCAAAAAGCCGGCCTTGAAAACCCTCGGAATCCGTCAATTGCTGCGCCCGGAAATGGCGACCCAGGGTTCTGGGCACCCGTTTGGCAGCAATTTTACAGGTGTCGCAAGGAGTCGGACATGAGGCGGCGCCCAACGTCCGGATACAACTTCGATCGACCATGCCGGCGTCAGCTCCCTGCTCAAATGCTGCCGCATTCTAACCAAGCCCTGTCGGCCGACCGATTTTTCTGGGTTGAAGCACCGCCTCAGCGCGCCGGCTTGATGATCACGAACTGCGCCAGCTCACCCCGCCGCACCAGCACGGTCATGCTCTTGGACTTGTCGACTTTCGCCAGCGCCGCTTCGAAACTGGCCACATTCGTCACCTCCGTGTTGGCGATCGAGACGATGACATCGCCTTCACGCAGTCCAGCGCGGGCGGCGGCGCCCTCTGCCGCATCGACCTTGACGCCGCCCTTGATGTTGAGCTCCTTCTTTTGCGCATCGGTGATGCTGCTGACCGACAGGCCCAGCGCCTGGGCGGGGCCGGCCGCTGGCGCCTTGGAAGGCGCGGCAGACGCGGGGCGTGCGGGCTTGTCGGCCTCGACCTCGGCAATCGTCACGACCAGATCCTTGGTGGCGCCGCGCCGGAACACGGTCACGGTGGCCTTGGTGCCGGGCTTGATGTTGCCGACCAGGCGCGGCAGATCGCTGGCTTTGTCGATGGTCTTGCCCTCGAACTTGACGATGATGTCGCCTGCCTCGATGCCCGCCTTCTCGGCCGGGGCCCCGCTTTCCACGCCCCGCACGAGCGCGCCCTGCGGCTTGCCCAGACCGATGGATTCGGCCACGTCCTTGGTCACCTGGTCGATCTGCACGCCGATGCGCCCGCGCGTGACCTTGCCGCTCACGCGCAGCTGCTCGGCCACACGCGTTGCCTCGTCGATTGGGATGGCAAAGGAAATGCCCTGAAAGCCGCCCGAGCGCGAATAGATCTGGCTGTTGATGCCCACGACTTCGCCGCGCATGTTGATGAGCGGACCGCCCGAGTTGCCGGGATTGATGGCCACATCGGTCTGGATGAACGGCAGGTAGTCGCCCGTGTCGCGCTGCTTGGCGCTGACGATGCCGGCGGTCACCGTGTTTTCAAGCCCGAACGGCGAGCCAATGGCCATGACCCATTCGCCCACCCGCAGCCGGCTGATGTCCGCGATCTTCACGGCCGGCAGCCCGGTCGCCTCGATCTTGACCACCGCCACGTCGCTGCGCTTGTCGGCGCCGATGATCTTGGCCTTGAATTCGCGCTTGTCCGTCAGGGTGACGATGACTTCATCGGCGCCTTCGACCACGTGGGCGTTGGTCATGACAAAGCCGTCGGCCGTCAGGATGAAGCCCGAGCCGACGCCGCGCGGCTGCTCCTCGTCGGGCTGGCTGGGGTCGGCGCGCGGCGCGCGCGGCATGTTTGGCGGAACAGGAATGCCAAAGCGCTTGAAAAACTCCAGCATCTGCTCATCGACATTGCCTGCGCCCGACGCCTTGACTTTCTCCAGGGTGCGGATATTGACTACCGAAGGCCCCACCTGGTCCACGAGGTCGGTGAAATCGGGCAGCGTGCGGCTTTGCGCCCACACAGGCGCGGCCGGCAGCACGCTGGCGGTGGCGGCAATGGCCATGAGTCCGGCCGCCAGGTAAGGGCGCAGGGTTTTGAGGTTCAATTCAAGCATCTTCAGCCTTGTCATCAAAAGTTTGAAATAGGGTAAAAAAGCAAATTTTTCAGCTGCTCATCCGGATTCTGCAAGCCCATGCTGCCGCGCTGGGCAGCGCTGCAGACGCCAAGAGACAGCACGAATTTTATTTTTTGCGCTCCAGCCCATGGGCAAAGAGCTGCAAGGTGGCAGTGGGAACTTCGCCCACGAGCGTGACCCAGTAGGCATCGAGCTGGCGGGTCAGGGTGTGCGTGGCGCCCATGGCAAGGCTGGCTTCCCGGATGTGGCGCTGGCGGTCGTAAGGCTCAATGAAAATCGAGACCGACGCCAGGCCATCGGAAAAAATCCACTGCAGCGGCCCTTCGGCCATTTCTGCAGGCCCGGTGCCGACGGATGCGGGGGCAAGCCGGCGGTAGCAGCTCATGGGATTGAAGCCAGCCACGGGCGCTTTCAGTGCCCAGCCTTCGGCGCTGGCCATGGTTTTCAGCAGCAGCGGCTTTTCAAGCCGGTAGCCCTGCACCTTGCCCATCATCTGGATGAGCTTTTCCATCTTGACCGGCGCATCCAGCTCCAACTCTGAAAATGCGGCCTGCTCGACGACCTTGCCTTGTGCATCGAGCGTCTGCAGCTTGACGACCAAGCCGTTGCCGCGCTCGGTCCAGACACGGTAGCCAAAGCGCAGGTTATCCTTGGGCGCCAGCACCACGATGTCGGCATCGACACCGGCGACCCGGCCCGCGCCTTCCTGCCGGAAATGGTAGAAGTCGCCAATCCGGCTGTCGGCCGACTGGAACAGCTCTGGAAACAGGCCCAGGGATTCGCGTTTTTCACTGCGTGCCAGCTTGTGATCCGGCATGAAGGTCAGCACCTCGTCGTTGTGCCGAAAGACCGAGCGCGGCGCGCCCGTCAGGGTCTCGACGCGCTCGACTTGCTGATTTCCTTCGCAGACATGCCAGATCTTGGCGCTGGACATGTTGCCGCCGGCGGACACCACGAACGTGCCCACGTAAGAGCGGTTTGACGCGGCTTGGTTCATGCGCATCAGCCAGTCATTCAGGCTGCGCACCTCTGCCGCTGGCGCACCCGCAACCGGCGGCGGAACCGCCGAGGTCTGCGCTGCTACATAATTAATAGCAGACAGTGCATATGCAGCAAGGGCAATAGGCCTTAAATGCTTGAAAACCATGACTTGAACAATATTTCCCGGCGCCTCAGCGCCCACCGGCAGCCTGCACGTCCTGCGGCATCTCGAAGGTGGCATTTCTTAAGAATCCGGAAGACTCCTGCAAGGCCGAGGCCGCGCCAAACTGGCGGTGCGCAGCCAGCAGCTCCTCCAGCCTGGCGTCGCGCACCACGGGACCCTGCGCGGAAGTGACGACGATCTGCGGCGCGGCGACCTGGGCCAGTTGTGGCGCCGGCACTGTCGTCAGCAGGCCCGAGGCGTTCCAGGCAATGGCGGAAACCGCAGCCAGGGAGGCCACGCCTGCTGCGAGCTTCCAGCGAAAATTGCCGTCATTCGATGCCGGACCCCGGTGATGCACAACCTGGGCGGGCCGCAGCGCCGACGCCGGCGCAGATGCGTTGGCCACCAGCGGTGTTGCAGCCGGCGCTTCCTGCGCCAGCCGCGCGCTCAGGCGGCCGACAAACGCCAAGTCCGCGCCCGCCGCGACGGACACAGCCGAAAGGGCCGGCGCGCGCAGCACCTCGCCAATCAGGTGGTAAGTGTTCCAGCAGTCCAGCGAGGATGCGTCATCGGCGCAGGCACCGAGTGCGACGGCCAATTCCTCGTCGCTCAACTGGCCGTCTGCCAAGCCTGACAGGAGTTCGCGGGGGATCACGGAGGATTTCATGCGGTATGGGGCAGCGGATCTGCCGGTTTTTAGTTGAATGAGTGCTGGTGTTGGTTGATAGACAGGGATGAATGCAGAAAAAAATTACCAGCGCTTGCCGGTCTGGTTCTCCAGCAAAGGCTTGACCTTGGCCGAAATCGCTTCACGTGCCCTGAAGATACGCGACCTCACCGTGCCAATTGGGCAATTCATGGCTTCGGATATTTCCTCATAACTCAAACCTTCTATCTCGCGCAAAGTGATCGCTTCACGCAGCTCTTCGGGCAGCTCCTGCATGGCGGCGTTGATGATTTGGGCGATTTCCTTGCTGGCCAGCACTGCTTCGGGCGTTTCTGAACTGGTTAGTTCGTTCTCGACGCGGGAAGTTTCATCATCGTCATCGGATTTATAGGCATTTTCCGAAACCGTCGGATTTCGCTTCAGATCCATCAAGGCTTTCTTGGCGGTGTTGATCGCAATCCTATACAGCCAGGTATAGAACTGGGCCTCGCCTCTGAACTGGGCCAGGGCGCGGTAGGCGCGGATGAAGGTTTCCTGGGCAATGTCCTCGACCAGGTCCACATCACGCACCATGCGGCCGATCAGGCGCTGGATGCGACGCTGGTACTTGATCACCAACAGCTCAAAAGCCCGCTGATCGCCTTTCAATGTGCGCTCCACCAGCAAGGCATCGCTGTCAGCAGGGGTCGGTGGCGGTTCGGTGCTCATGGCGCGGGTGGGCAAACAGGTCGGGCGGGCATGGTGGCCGATACTGCCACAGCCACAGGCGGCAAGGAAAAAGACTCCGACGCGAGAAAATCATGCGGTGGCAAGGCAACGGGCATCCTGTGCGGCGAATACACCGCGCGGCGGATATCGAGCCAGCGTTCAGGCATTACTTTTTTCTCCAGCCATAGCCATGCCGGGATGCCAGCCTGGTTTTCAAGCTGAAGCAGCAAGCCGTGCTGAATATCCACGATGACCGAGAGAGCGCACTCGGCAAGTCCGCCCTGGTCGTCGGTGCCTTGCCAATGCCAGAACTGTCCGTCCCAGGCAAGCTGTCCAGTCGGCATACATTGCCACGCAGCTCTGGCTGCGGCGCCGGCTGCCAAAACCGAAAAACCCGATAGCGCCATCCGCCAGCCTGAAGGCCGCGACCCACTGAACCAGAGCAGTGCCGAAACAATCCCGGCGAACCACAGGCCCAGCAGCAAGCAACCCAGGGACCAGGAACGCCCGAACGGATAAACGACCGGCGGGGCGTTGTGGCGGTTCAAGATGCTGGGCAGATTGACGGATTCGGTTGAAAATCAGGTTATGTCAAACGCGCTTGAACACCAGCGTGCCGTTGGTGCCGCCAAAGCCGAAGTTGTTTTTGACGGCAATGTCGATGCGGGCGTCACGCGCGGTATTGGCGCAGTAGTCCAGGTCGCACTCGGGGTCCTGGTTGAAGATGTTGATGGTCGGCGGAATTTTCTGGTGGTGCAGCGCGAGCACGGTGAACACCGATTCGATGCCGCCAGCGCCGCCCAGCAGATGGCCGGTCATGGATTTGGTCGAGCTGACGACCAGCTTGTCCTTGGCATGCGCGCCAAAAGCCGCCTTGATGGCATTGGTTTCGTTCAAATCGCCCAGCGGCGTGGACGTGCCATGCGCATTGAGGTAGTCAACCTGGTCGGCATTGACACCGGCATTCTTCAACGCCATGGCCATGGAGCGGCGCGGCCCGTCGATGTCGGGCGCGGTCATGTGGTAGGCATCGGCGCTCATGCCAAAACCCAGGACTTCGGCGTAAATCTTGGCACCGCGCGCCTTGGCATGTTCGTACTCCTCAAGCACCACGACGCCGCCGCCCTCGCCCAGCACAAAACCGTCACGGTCCTTGTCCCAGGGGCGCGAAGCGGTTTTCGGGTCTTCATTGCGCGTGGACAGCGCGCGGGCTGCGGCAAAGCCACCGACCCCCAGCGCCGACACGGTAGCTTCGGCGCCGCCAGCAACCATGACATCGCAGTCGCCGTATTCGATCATGCGCGCCGACAGGCCGATGGCATGCAGGCCCGTGGTACAGGCCGTGACGACTGCGATGTTCGGCCCCTTGAAGCCGAACTTGATGGACACATGGCCAGAGATCATGTTGATAATGGTGGCCGGCACAAAAAACGGCGAGATGCGGCGCGGGCCCCGTTCGACCAGTTCACCATGCATGTGCTCGATCAGCGGCAGGCCGCCAATACCCGAGCCGATGTTGCAGCCGATGCGTGTGGCCATCTCGGGATCCAGAGCGTCACCAGTCGGCAAGCCACTGTCCACTACGGCCTGGCAGGCAGCAGCCAGGCCCAGGTGAATGAAGCGGTCCATGTGCCGGGCTTCTTTTTCGGGAATGTAATCCGCGATGTTGAATCCCTTGACCTCACCTGCGAATTTGCAAGCTAGGTTGCTCGCATCAAAATGGGTGATCTGGTCAATGCCAGGTGTTCCGGCAAGCACATTGGCCCATGAGTCAGCTACTGTATTTCCTACCGGGCTGACGCAACCCAGACCTGTGACGACGACACGACGACGGCTCATTCAGTAATCCTGGAAAAGAAACCTGAAAAGACCGTACTTGGCCTTTCAGGTTGATGACGGCAAAGGCGAGAGCGCCTTAAGCCTTGTGATGGGTGTTGGCGTAGTCGATGGCGTTCTGGACAGTGGTGATCTTCTCGGCGTCTTCGTCGGGAATTTCAATGCCAAACTCGTCTTCCAGTGCCATGACCAGTTCTACGGTGTCAAGAGAATCAGCGCCCAGATCGGCCACGAAGGATTTTTCACTGGTGACCTGACCCTCTTCCACGCCGAGTTGTTCGGCAATGATTTTCTTAACACGTGCTTCGATATCGCTCATAAATCCCTCTGAGGGTTGTAAATTAATCCGTAATTTTACCGCGTTAGGACTGACTTCCTAGGCACCGGGCCGGACGGATAAAAACCGGCTTCGATTTTCTGTGTTTTTACCATTGTCAGACTGCGGCGGGCATCAGGCTTTTCAAGGCACGCCACCCGGCAGCTGCTACATGTACATCCCGCCATTCACATGGATCTCCTGCCCCGTAATGTAGGACGCCTGCGGACTGGCCAGAAACGCCACCGCATGAGCAATGTCCTGGGGCTTGCCCAGATGGCCGAGCGGAATCTGCGAAAGGAGCGATTTTTGCTGCTCCTCGGGCAGGCGGGAAGTCATGTCGGTTTCGATGAAGCCGGGCGCCACGCAATTGACGGTGATGCTGCGCGAGCCAAGTTCGCGCGCCAGCGCACGGGTCATCCCAGCCACGCCCGCCTTGGCGGCGGCGTAATTGGTCTGGCCGGCATTGCCCGAGGCGCCGACCACCGAAGTGATGCTGATGATGCGGCCATAGCGCTGCTTCATCATGCAGCGCATCACGGCCCGGCTCATACGGAACACCGCCTTGAGGTTGGTGTCGAGCACTGCGTCCCAGTCGTCATCTTTCAGGCGCATGGCCAGCGTGTCCCGGGTGATGCCGGCATTGTTGACCAGCACCTGCAGGCCGCCATACTCGGTGACGATGCGGTTGACCAGGGCTTCGGCCGCAACGCCGTCGTTCACGTCGAGCGTCTGCCCCGAGCAGCCAGGGTAGGCGGCCAGGGTGCGGCTGATCTTGGCTGCGCCTTCGTCGCTGGTCGCGGTGCCAATGACCCGCAAGCCATTTTTGGCCATTTCCAGCGCAATGGCCGCGCCTATGCCGCGCGAGGCGCCGGTGACCAGCGCCGTCTGTCCCTCAAACTTGATCTCGCTCATGCCAGCGCCTCCTTGACAGCAGCCAGAGACGCCACATCCAGCAAAGGCAACCCATTCAGCGCCGGATCAATACGTTTGGCCAAACCAGCCAGCACCTTGCCGGGTCCGCACTCCACAAGCGTCGTCACGCCCAGCAGACCAATGGCCTGCACGCACTCCACCCAGCGCACCGGCCCAAAGGCCTGCCGGTAAAGCGCATCGCGAATGCCTTCGGCGCTGTTTTCGATGCTGACATCAATGTTGTTGATTACCGGAATCCGGAGGGCAGCCAGTGGAATGCCGGACAGTTGCTCCTTGAGCCTCTCGGCGGCCGGCTTCATCAGGCTGGAGTGAAAAGGCGCCGACACCGGCAAAGGCAGGGTTCGCTTAGCACCGTGAGCCTTGAGAATTTCGCAGGCCTTGTCCACGGCGGCCTTGGTGCCTGCAATCACCGTCTGCATCGGATCGTTGAAATTGACGGCTTCCACGATCTCACGGGTATCCAAACCAAAGCTGCGCACGGCTTCGGCGCAGCCGTCCACCACCTTGGCAGCGTCCATGCCCAGAATCGCGGCCATTGCGCCCTGCCCCACGGGCACGGCCTCCTGCATGGCCTGCGCCCGAAAACGCACCAGCGGCGCGGCTTGCGACAGGCTGAGTACGCCCGAGGCAACCAGCGCCGAGTATTCCCCCAACGAATGCCCTGCCATCACATCCGGAGCCATGCCGGTTTCAGCCATCCACACCCGGTAGGCGGCCACACCGGCCACCAGCATGACCGGCTGGGTATTGGTGGTCAGCGCCAGCACTTCCTTGGGGCCTTCCTTGATGAGCTTCCCGATATCCTGGGCCAACGCATCGGACGCTTCCGCCAAGGTCTGATTGACAACAGGGTGGTCGCCCCACGCATCGAGCATGCCCACGGACTGCGAGCCCTGGCCAGGAAAAACAAAAGCAAACGATTTCAAATCATGACTCCGGTTATCAATCGCAGAAAAACAATTGCGCTCATTGTAGAAAGGTGGCGGACAGCCAGGCAGCGAAATGCCTGATCCTGATCAAGGCGGCGTTTGCCCTATCGCCCGGCAAGGCCCAGGCACTGCCGAGTGCGAGTTTTTCTGGTGTGCAGCCTTACTGCGCCACGGAATGCAGCGCCTGCACGCACCAGGCAGCGCCTTCAGTACTGAAGCAGCACCGCGCCCCAGGTAAAGCCGCCGCCCACACCTTCGAGCATCAAAATATCGCCCTTCTTGACCTTGCCGCTGCGCACCGCGTCATCAAGCGCCAGCGGAATGGAAGCCGCAGAGGTATTGCCGTGCCGGTCCACCGTGACAACCAGCTTTTCCAAGGGCAGTTTCAGCTTTTTGGCCGTGCCGTGCATGATACGCAGATTGGCCTGGTGCGGAATCAGCCAGTCGATGTCGCTTTCCAGCAGATTGGCCTTGGCCAGCGTGGCGCGAGCAGCACTTTCCAGGACGCCCACAGCCAGCTTGAACACCGCCTTGCCGTCCATGGTCAGCAGCGGGCTGCCGATCACCTGGCCACCCGAAACCTGACCGGGAACGCACAGGATACCGACATGTTTGCCATCGGCATGCAGGTCGCTGGCCAGAATGCCCGGCGTCTCGGAAGCCTCAAGCACAACGGCACCCGCGCCGTCGCCAAACAGCACGCAGGTGGTGCGGTCGGAAAAATCAAGAATCCGGGAAAACACCTCGGCGCCAACGACGAGCGCCTTGCTTGCGGCGCCGCTCTTGATCATGGCATCGGCCACCGTCAAGGCGTACACAAAACCGCTGCACACCGCCTGCAGGTCAAAAGCCGCACAGCCCGCAATGCCGAGCTTGTGCTGCAGGATGCAGGCGGTCGATGGAAACACCATGTCGGGCGTGGAAGTAGCCACGATGATGAGGTCGATGTCGGCAGCCTGCAAGCCGGCCGCTTCGATGGCGCGCGTGGCAGCCTCAAGACCGAGATCACTGCTGGTCACATCGGGCGCGGCAAAGTGGCGCGCCTTGATGCCGGTGCGCTCCACGATCCATTCGTCAGACGTCTCGACGTCCTTTTCTGCCAGCTGGACGGCGAGCTGGGCGTTGGTCAGTCGGTTGGGCGGCAGGTAGCTGCCGGTGCCGGTGATGCGTGAATAACGGGTCATGGATTAGTGTGCCGGTGTTGAAACATGTGGATCGACGAGCGTGCAGGACGCTGGCACGGCCTCCTGAACCGGCAGTGCGGCACGAGCCGCCACCAGCAAGGGCGACGCATGGGCAATGCGTTCTCGCACCCTGTCCAGCAGGTTGTTGCGGGCCGCGTCATAAGCCTTGCCCAGTGCCTGCTCGAAAGCGAACACATCGGCCGAGCCATGACTTTTGAAGACCAGGCCGCGCAGGCCCAGGAGCGCCGCTCCGTTGTAGCGCCGGTGGTCAAAGCGCTTCTTGAACGCGGAAAGCACGGGATATGCCACGAGGGCGGCCATTTTGGTGAGCGCGTTGCGCGAAAACGCAGACTTGATGTAGTCGCCGATCATGTGGGCCAGGCCTTCGCTGCTCTTCAAGGCGACGTTGCCGACAAAGCCGTCGCACACCACCAGATCGGTCGTGCCCTTAAAAATATCGTTGCCCTCGACATTTCCGTAAAAATTGATGTCGCCCGCGTCGGAAGCCGCCCGCAGCAGCTTGCCCGCTTTCTTGATCATCTCGCTGCCCTTGATCGCTTCCTCGCCGATGTTGAGCAGGCCGACGGTGGGCGAGGGAATGTCGGCAATGGCAGCGACCAGCGCAGAGCCCATCACCGCGAACTGCAGCAGATGCTCCTCGGTGCAGTCCACATTGGCGCCCAAGTCCAGCATGGTGGTGGCCTTGCCCTGTGCGTTGGGCAGCTGCGAGGCGATGGCGGGCCGGTCGATGCCTTCAAGTGTCTTGAGCACATAACGCGCAATCGCCATGAGCGCGCCGGTGTTACCGCCGGACACCGCCACCTGCGCCCGCCCCTCCTTGACTTGGTTGATGGCCACGCGCATGGACGAGTCCTTCTTGCGGCGCAGCGCGACCTCGATCGGGTCGTCCATCGCCACCACTTCGCTGGCAGCGACGATTTCGCACCGAGCGTGCGCCGCCACCTGGGTATGCAGCGGGTGTGCTGCCAGCGCATCGGGTTGGCCTACCAGCATCACGATGGCCTCGGGATGCGCCTGAAGAAAGGCCAGACTGGCCGCCAGGGTGACATCAGGACCGATATCGCCCCCCATGGCGTCAACAGCAATCCTGATCATGCTCGGACCGGTTCAGTCAAAAATGAAAATTTAGGCAAAAGAAAGGCCCGCAGGATCAGTGCGGGCCCGTGCTTGAGTCGTGGAATTACGCTTCAGCTTTTGTTTTGAGCACTTTGCGGCCACGGTAGAAACCGGTGGGGCTGATGTGGTGACGCAGATGGGTTTCGCCGGTGGTGGACTCCACGGCAATGCCGGGCACGGTCAGCGCATTGTGCGAACGGTGCATACCGCGCTTGGAAGGGGATTTTTTGTTTTGCTGGACAGCCATGATTCGCTCCTGACAGGGATTGAGTAGTGTTGGTAAATTCGCACCAAATTTTGAAGTCTGGTGAACTGCATTTCTCCAGTAAAAGCCTTGGAGGGCAGCATCACTACCTTGGTACGCGAAGCCCTGGATTATAGCCCGATACCAAAGTGTTTCCTATTTCACACTGTTTTGGCCATCCGACCTGCAGTAGCGGCCGCGTCTGGCGCGACCGTCCCCGAACGGTGGATCTCAGCCGTTTTTCTTCTTTAGCTGGGCCAGCATGGCGAAAGGATTGGGCTTGTCGCCGTCCGCAGGCGCGTCGCCCGCCAGCGCATCGTCGCCCGAGCGCATCACCGGCGCCACGGGGCATTCGTCGTGCATGGGCACCAGCGGCAGGGCCATCAGCAACTCATCCTCCAGAACGGACAACAGGTCGAACTGCGGCGCCATGACCAGCAGGTCTTCCTCGGATTCGTCGTCCTCGGCCATGGCGATGTCTTCGGTGGCCACGAAGCGGTACCACTGGTCCACCTGCAGCGGCATGTCCAGCGCGCCCATGCAGCGCTGGCAGACCAGCGGTACCGAACCATGGGCCAGCAGGTGCAGCCAGACATCGTTTTCGGCGCCGGCGCCGGGCCGCAGCTCGGCGCGGGCCTCCCAATGAATGCCCAAATCGGGCGCTGGCGCATGCGCTTCCTGCGCCAGGCGCTCCAGATTTTGTAGCAAGGTGGTTTCGATGAGCGGCACGCCCTCGCGGGCAAAAGCGGGCATGTTGAGCCGGCTGGCTTGAAGAGATTTGGACATCTTCGCAGTGTAAGAGAATCGAGGCCATGAATCCTTCAGCCATCCCTGCTGCGTCCGCAGCACTTCACACCTCCGATTCGCCCCTGCGCAGCCAAGGCGCCAACCGCCCGCTCATCCTGGGCTCGACCTCGCGCTACCGGCGCGAGCTTCTGGAGCGCCTGCGCATTCCGTTTGAAGTGGCCGCGCCCGAGGTCGACGAAACCCCGCTGCCCGGCGAAGCGCCGCGCGCGCTGGCCGAGCGCCTGGCGCTGGCCAAGGCGCGCGCCGTGGCCAGCGCCTTTCCGCACGCGGTCGTCATCGGTTCAGACCAGGTGGCCGACCTGAACGGCGTGCCGCTGGGCAAGCCGGGCAGCCACGCGCGCGCCGTGCTGCAGCTGCGCCAGATGCGCGGCCAGGCGGTGGTGTTCCAGACCGCCGTGGCCGTGGTCTGCCTGGAAACTGGCTTTGCGCAGACTGGGCTGGCGGCCGTTCGGGTGAGGTTTCGCGACCTCAGCGACGCGGAGATCGAACACTACCTGCGCGCCGAGCAGCCCTACGACTGCGCCGGCAGCGCCAAGAGCGAAGGCCTGGGCATCGCGCTGCTCGAATCCATCGACAGCGACGATCCGACCGCGCTCATCGGCCTGCCCTTGATCCGCACCTGCCGGCTGATCAGCGCGGCCGGCATCGCGCTGCTGCCCATCCACGAGGTGGGCGCATGAGCAGCGCCAAAGGAAAACTCTACCTGGTGCCCGCGCCGCTGGACTTCGGCTGCGAGCGCCAGGCGCCGCTGCAGGACGTGATGCCGCTGGGCACGCTGCGGGTAGCCGCCCGGCTGGAGGCCTGGGTCTGCGAGAACGCCAAGAGCACGCGCGCCTACCTCAAGCGCATCCACGAACTCCAGCCCCTGTCCACGCCGGTGCAGGCGCAGCAGATCCAGGAACTGCCGCGCGAGGTGCACAAAAAAGGCGACCACGCCGGCCAGTTCGACGCCCGGCCGCTGCTGGCCGCCGCGCTGCAGGGGCGCGACATGGGGCTGGTGAGCGAAGCGGGGATGCCCGCGATTGCCGACCCGGGCGCCTCAGTGGTGCGCGCTGCGCACGATCTGGGCCTGCAGGTGGTGGCGCTGACCGGGCCGATGTCGCTGATGCTGGCGCTGGCCTGCAGCGGGCTCAATGGCCAGAACTTC
>Ga0302347_1003438_pt1 | contig 13997 bp, 17 predicted proteins | sample PhyWR1_FD_202178 | JGI IMG/M metagenome (GOLD analysis project Ga0302347, IMG submission 202178) | Leaf surface microbial communities from wheat plants in UC Gill Tract Community Farm, Albany, California, United States - DLSL W.R1 (v2)... | ecosystem: Host-associated > Plants > Phyllosphere >...
GTCAGGGTGTTGGTGGCCGAACGTTTGATAATGTCTTGGGATTGCATGGACATAAATTCGGCTCCTTACACCTTTTCCACGTTAACCAGAAACGCCTTGTATTCCGGCGTTTGCGAGTTGGCATCGCCGACAAACGGCGTCAGGGTGTTGGCCAGATAGCCTTTGCGGGCTGCCCCTTCAAAGCCCCAATGCAGTGGAATACCGATGGTGTCGACATCCTGCCCGTTAACCTTCAGGGTTTGCAGACGGCGGGTCACCACGGCTTTCGCCTTGATAAAGCCGCGTTTGCTGCTGACCTTGACGGTATCGCCTTGCTCAATCCCTTTCTCCTTTGCCAGACGTTCACTGATTTCCACGAACTGCTCCGGCTGCATGATCGCGTTAAGGCGCGCGTGCTTGGTCCAGGTGTGGAAATGCTCGGTCAGACGATAGGTGGTACCGACGTAAGGGAACTCGGATTTATCACCCATGCGCTTGGCGTCGGACGGATAGAGACGGGCCGCCGGGTTAGAGATCACGTTTGGATGCAGTGGGTTGGTGCCCAACGGCGTTTCAAACGGCTCGTAGTGTTCCGGGAACGGCCCTTCGGCCATTTTGTCGAGGGCAAACAGCCTGCCAAGCCCTTCCGGTTGCATGATGAATGGCCCAACGCCGCTGCCCGGTGCGGCGGTATTATAGTCTGGAATATCATTCCCGACCCACTTGCTGCCGTTCCATTCAATCAACATGCGTTGCGGATCCCAAGGTTTACCCATTGGGTCGGCGGAGGCGCGGTTGTAGATAATGCGGCGGTTCAGCGGCCATGCCCAGGCCCAACCCAGCGTGTTGCCCAACCCGGACGGATCGCTGTTATCACGGTTGGCCATCTGGTTGCCCTTGCTGGTCCAACTGCCGGTATAGATCCAACAGGTTGAAGCCGTGCTGCCGTCATCGCGCAGCATCGCGAAGGAATCCAGCAACTGGCCTTTTTTCGCCAGCAGATTACCGTTGGCGTCATACAGATCTTCCAGCGCGTAGCCGTTGCTGTCTTTGGCCACTTCCTCGGATTCTGGGTGGTCTGGCCGTTCATAGTGCCAGCCCATCTTCAGTAGTGGCTCGACACCTTTACCGCCCTCGCTGCCATACATCTGGCGCAGGCGATGGTACAGGCCGGCCAGGATCTCGCCGTCGGTAATCGCTTCACCTGGGGCATCGCCGCCTTTCCAGTGCCATTGCAGCCAGCGGCCGGAGTTGGCGATTGAGCCGTCTTCTTCGGCAAAGCAGGTGGATGGTAGCCGGAACACTTCGGTTTGGATCGACGCGGTATCGACATCGTTCATCTCGCCGTGGTTCTGCCAGAAATTGGAGGTTTCCGTGACCAGCGGGTCGATGATCACCAGATACTTCAGCTTGGCCAGTGAGGCGACCACCTGATTCTTATCCGGGAAGGAGGCGACCGGGTTAAAGCCCTGGCAGATATAGCCGTTGACCTTATTCTGATCCATCATCTGGAAGTACTTCATGACGTCGTAGGACTGATCCCACTTCGGCAACCAATCAAAGCCCCAGTTATTCTCTTTCTGAGCAGCGTCGCCGTAGAAGCTCTTCATCAGGCTGACGAAGAATTTCGGGTAATTGCTCCAGTAGTTAACCTGGCCAGGCAAGGTGGCCTTTGGCGTATTGGCGGCCAGATAGGTGGTCAGATCGGTCTGTTTATCCGAAGGCAGCGTCAGGTAACCCGGCAGGCTGGTGGACAGCAGGCCAATATCGGTCAACCCCTGAATGTTGGAGTGACCGCGCAGGGCGTTGATGCCACCACCCGCCATGCCCATGTTGCCGAGCAGCAACTGGATCATCGCCATGGTACGGATGTTCTGCGCGCCGACCGTGTGCTGGGTCCAGCCCAAGGCGTACAGGAAGGTGGTGGTTCGGTCTGCTGCGCTGGTGGAAGCCAGGACTTCACACACCTTCAGGAAATCTTCCTTCGGGGTGCCGCAGATATTTTCCACCACTTCTGGCGTGTAGCGGCTGACGTGTGCTTTCAGCAGATTCCAGACGCAACGCGGATGCTGGAGCGTATCATCACGCAAGGCATAGCCATCTTCACCAAACTGGTAGTTCCAGGTGGTTTTGTCGTACTGACGTTTGTTATCGTCATAACCGCTGAACAACCCGTCTTCAAACGTAAAGTCATCGCGGACCAACAGGTTGGCGTTGGTGTAATGCTTGACGTATTCAGCGTTGATCTTGTTGTTGGAAATCAGGTACAGCAACACGCCCGACAGGAAGGTAATGTCGGTGCCGGAGCGGATCGGCGCGTAGATATCGGCTACCGATGCGGTACGGGTAAAGCGGGGATCGACGACGATTAACGTGGCGTCGTTGTTGTTTTTGGCTTCCATCGCCCAGCGGAATCCCACTGGATGCGCTTCAGCGGCGTTGCCGCCCATCACCATCACAACGTTGGCGTTTTTGATATCAACCCAGTGGTTGGTCATCGCACCGCGACCAAATGTTGGAGCAAGACTTGCTACCGTTGGTCCGTGTCAGACACGCGCTTGGTTATCAACTGCCAGCATGCCCAGCGATCGGACAAACTTTTGTGTCAACATGCCGGTTTCGTTACTGGCCGCAGAGGCGCATAACATCCCGGTGGAAAGCCAACGGTTTACCGTCACACCAGCGGCGTTGGTGGCTTCGAAGTTGGCATCCCGGTCATTTTTCATCAGCCTGGCAATGCGATCAAAGGCCTCATTCCAACTGATCCGCTGCCACTTGTCTGAGCCAGGCGCGCGATACTCAGGATAACGCAGGCGGCTATCACTGTGGATATAGTCCAACAGGCCCGCACCTTTCGGGCACAGCGCCCCGCGGTTTACCGGGTGATCCGCGTCGCCTTCGATATGGAAAATCGTCGATTTGGCGTTTTTTGCCCCATCGCCCAGGCTATACATCAATAAACCGCAGCCTACGGAACAGTAGGTACAGGTGTTGCGGGTTTCTTTGGCGCGCAATAATTTGTAGTTGCGCGTTTCCGCTAACGCAGCCTTGGGCGCGAAGCCTAATGCTGCCACCGTGGTCCCAGCCATCCCGCCAGCGCAGATTTTAAAAAACTGTCTGCGATTGACGTCCATTGCTTTCCCTAATGCTTATCAGTGGTTTTTTAGTCATGGCAAACTAACAGCAATAACCCAAGCGTTATTGAGGGAAATCAAAATAAGGGAGAGTTAGCGGAAAAATACTCCTTAATAAGTAGTCTGCGGTGCGGTGAGTAATCCTTAATTTATCGTGTTCGGTCTAAATTTGGTAAGGGGTTAATTTACCTTATTAATTTCAAATAAAAACTATCTGTGAATATTGAAGATAAACCTGTTTCACCGATTGCCGGGAGAATTATCGACGGCATTGAGTTTCCCATTTCCGAATGGAGATTTTTAAGTGGTTATTTTCTTGCAAGAAATAGAGTTAATTTGGAATTTGCTTCGCAAAGTTAATACGCGATCCGACCGAATCATTGAATAGTTCGTTTTGTGAGCAACAATAGGCAGGGAACTAGCCGCTAGAATGACGGATAGATTTTTTAAGGACGGAAACCATGATGCAGACCTACCTGACGTTGCGTGCGTTGGCGAGGGGGATTAACCCAGAAACGGGGGAGTTTTTGAATCATACCTCGCTGGTTCATTCTCCAGAGACGATCCGGATGCTGTTTGCCCTGGCGGATGAGTTTTACGCCGAACGTGAACGTGTCAAAAAGGTGAAGTTATCACCCGAGGAGCGGCGGCAGAAAAATATTGCCGAGGGTAGGCCCGCAAACTTCAATTTTCCCTGGTCGGAAGAAGACAGGAAGCTATTGGAGGAAGGCTACAGCGGTGGCAAAACGATAGAGACGTTGAGCGTGGAGTTTGGGCGCTCACTGCGCGGCATTGCGGTTCAGCTTGAAAAAATGGAGCTGATCACCGAAGAGCAGGCCGCCGCTTATAACTGACCGGGTTAAGCCTCCCTTCAGGAGGCCACTTGTCAGCAAGCTTCAATCCACCGGCGAGGTGGGTAGGCGAACGATGTCCTGATTGTCGTTCCCCATCCAATAAACGCCTTCTTTTGCCCAGAATGGGCCTTCGACAAAGTCGAGCAGGTCGGAATACTCTTCGTAGAGCAGCTTGCCGTTGCGGTCATAAACCCGCATGTAGCCGGAGTAATGCCCGCCATCGCCAGGCATGGTGAAACGCGGAATAAACTCGAAGGTTTTATAATTGCGCACCACATACTGCTGGTTGGGGCTCCACTCTTCGTATCGCAGTGTCCCTTGTTTCCACCACAGGTAGCAGCCAACAATGGCCGCTACCAGGATTGCCACTGCTACCCAGCGCTTACGCTCGCGTACCAGAGTTTCTTGGCTTTTTATTTTTGGCATCAGTATTCTTTCAGACCCATTCCAATTTAGCTTTTGGCCAGCATACCAGCACCGCCGCTTTTACTGACCTATGTCACATACATCGGTCGTATCAATCTCTATCATGCTGCATAACGTCCGAGGTTCGGAGTTATTTGGAGTCACATCCCTCATGCAGCATCCTACCTTCCCGACGCCATTTCCCTATTTTCCGTATCACTAAACCCACTGGGGTAAAGGATCTTATCGTGGAGACATCAACGCCGTCTACGGCACGGTTTTATGCCTTGCGTCTGTTACCGCAACAAGACCTGCTGGCCGCACTTCGTGATTTTATCCGGCAGCAGGATTTGCGTGCTGCCTGGATCAGCGGTTGCGTCGGCAGCTTGAGCGACGTGGCGTTGCGTTTTGCCGGTTGCGAAGGCACCACGTTGTTGAGCGGAAAATTTGAAGTGGTCTCACTGATTGGCACGTTGGAGGCCGGAGGCGAACATCTGCATCTGGCAGTGGCCGACGAGCATGGCCATATGACTGGCGGCCATGTAATGGCAGGCTGCACAGTGCGCACCACGCTCGAATTGGTGATTGGGGAATTGAACGATGTCGTATTTAACCGACAACCTTGCGCGCTTTCGGGCTATGACGAATTAAACGTCGAGCAACGCTAATTTTCCTACTTTTTGAGTGAGGTTGTTATGGCACGTAATGGGTTATCGAGTCAGACGTTGGTGTTGATGGTGATTTCAATAGCCATCAACATGATCGGCGGGCAGTTGGTATCGATGTTGAAGCTGCCTATTTTCCTTGATTCTATCGGTACCTTGCTGAGTGCAATTCTCGCCGGGCCGATTATCGGCATGTTGACCGGTTTATTGACCAACCTGATCTGGGGCTTGCTCACCGGCCCGATTGCGGCGGCGTTTGCACCGGTGGCAATGGTGATTGGTTTGGTGGCTGGCTTATTGGCGAGCATCGGTTGGTTCCGAACGTTACCAAAAGTGATCTTAAGCGGTGTGGTGATCACCTTGGCCGTGACGATTGTTGCCGTACCGATCCGTACCTATCTGTTCGCCGGGGTCACTGGCAGTGGCGCAGACTTCTTTGTCGCCTATGTGCATACAATGGGTAGCAATCTGATCGAATCCGTCGCAATGACCGTGCTGGGGATCAATCTGATAGATAAAGTGCTGGTTGCCATCATCGTCTGGCTATTGGTACGTAATATGTCGCAGCGAACCTTGCGTAATTTCCCCGCAATGGCTGCCGTACGTTAATGCACCCGTTTACCTTGCTGGCTCTTTGGCTGGTACTGGGTACCAGCAGCTTGCTGATGCCGTTTGGCTATCCGTTGCTAGCCTATAGCCTGGCGAGCTTTCTGCTGCTGATCTTGATGAAAAGTACCCGGCATCGCTGGCGCTACGTGGCGTGGATCATGTTACCCATGGCGGGCGGCTTATGGCTGGTGCATAGCGGTTGGCTGGCGTGGTGGCTACGGGGGGAGGCACGTGATGATAGTGAAATGCTCAACGCCGCCGCGCTCTGGCTACGCTTGTTGGCGTTGCTAAGTTTTGGGCAAATCTGGCTGCAATACGTGCCGCCGCAGCGTGTTATTCGCGCTCTGTTTGCCAGCCGTTTGCCGCTCGGGCTGGCCTACCTGCTGGCAGGGCCGCTGCTGGTTGCCGAACAACTGCGAGCGCAACTAGCCGCGATTTATCAGGCACAGCTGGCGCGAGGCGTGCCGCTAGACGGTTATTGGTATCAACGATTACGCTACATTCCGGCATTGGTTATCCCGTTAACCCACAGTGCGCTGAATGATTTAACCGCGCGCAGCACGGCGCTGGATATGCGCGCTTTTCGGCTGCATCCCAGACGCACAACGCTATGGGCACCGAGCGACAGCCCGCTGCAACGTAGCGTACGTTATGGCTTGCTGTTGGTGGCGGCATTGGAAATAGGAGCCTGGCTGTGGTTGTGGCACTGAATGCGCTGAGCTTTATTCCTCAAGGTAGTCGCTGGCAGTTGGAAAGCATCGAACTACATTGCGAGGTTCCAGGTTTATATGGCATTAGCGGTGGGAATGGCAGCGGAAAAACCACGCTTTCCCAACTGCTGGCAGGCTGTTTCCCCGACTTCTTACCCGGCACAATACAGGGATCGGGACTGGTCCTCGGTGAGGAAATAGGTTCGCGTCCGCTGGTTGAAATGGCGCAGCAGGTGCAGCTCATTCAACAGGCACCCCAGCTGCAACTCTCCGGCTGTACCTTCACGGTCGAAGAGGAGATCGCCTTCGGGCCGGAGAATCTGTGCCTGGATGAAGCCGAGATCATGGGGCGTATCGAACAGGCGCTGACGTTCACCGATTGCCACGCCTTACGCCATCGTCATCCAGCTACGCTCTCTGGCGGCGAGGCGCAACGGGTGGCGATGGCCTGTGCGCTGGCGATGCGCCCACGGCTACTATTGCTGGATGAAGCCTTTAGCCGCCTGACCCCCGATGCTGCCACCAAGCTGTTGCAGCAGTTGGCCTCCTACGCTAGTCAGGAGCATTGCGTGATTATGCTGTTTGAACGGTCGCTCACCAAGGTTGCCGCTTATTGCCTGCAAACTTGGGCGCTGGGGCAAGGCAGGCTCTCATTATGTTGACGATTGAATCGCTGGACTATCAGTGGCCAGGCGTGAGCGAACCCATCATTAACGGTTTGGATCTCACCATTAGGGCCGGGGAATGGGTGGCCTTGATCGGGGATAACGGCGCCGGGAAATCCACATTATTACGCCTGATGGCCGGGTTGCTAAAACCGACCGGCGGCAAGGTTTTCTTGCAGGGCCAAAATATTGCCACCCTTAAAGCGGCACAGCGTGCGCCGTTGCTGGGAGTATTATTTCAGGCAGCGGAACGGCAGATATTTCGTAACCGGGTACGCGATGAGATCGCTTTTGGCTTACGCCATCAGGGCATGCGTGGTGATAGTCTGGAGCAGCGTGTTGATCAAACGCTGGTGCTTTGTGAGCTAACGGATGTTGCGGATGCTCATCCATTGGATTTACATGCCGGACAGCGGCGTATGGTTGCGGTAGCCAGCCTCGCAGCTGTAGCACCGCCTCTGATACTGCTGGATGAGCCCAGTCGTGACTTTGATAGCTATTGGTTGGGGGTATTTACCCGCTGGTTAGCGGTTTGCCGTTCGCAAGGCACCACCGTGCTGGCCATCAGCCATGATTATGCTTTTGTTAAAACGCACTTTCCTCGCGTGATCCGCCTGGCCGATGGGGTTATTGCGCAGGATGGCGATACGGGTCGGATAGTGGGCTAGCCTTCAACTCCATCATCGTTTTATCCCATTCTTGACGCATATCGAGTGATGATTTTCCCCGGTTTATTCTTACCGTATCAACGGCTGCCTGGGCATATTTGGACATAGGAAACCTCGATTGGTGATGGTGATATTAAAAAGCCCGCTGTTATGCGGGCTCTCTGTCCGATGATGACGCTTAAAACTTACTCGATATTCTGAATTTGCTCGCGCATCTGCTCTATCAGCACTTTCAGCTCGATAGCTGAGGTAGTCACTTCGGCATTGATCGACTTGGACGCCAGCGTATTCGATTCACGGTTGAACTCCTGCATCATAAAGTCGAGGCGACGGCCAACGGCTTCTTTCTTCTTCAGGATGTTGTGCGTTTCTTTGACGTGCGCTTCCAGGCGGTCCAGCTCTTCGGCGACGTCGATACGCTGTGCCATCAGCACCAGTTCCTGCTCCAGTCGAGTGTTTTCCAGCTGTACCTGGGCTTCTTCCAGCTTGCTGACCAAACGTTCGCGCTGCCATTGCAGGATATTAGGCATCTGGGCGCGGACTTTGATCACTTCGGCGCTCACGCCGTCGAGGCGTTGCTCGATCAGGGCTTTCAGCGCGGTGCCTTCGCTTTCGCGTGCCACGATGAAATCATCCAGTGCGCCTTCCAGCACCTGCATCAGCTCGTTGCTGATGAGGTCCAGATCCTGTTCCTGAGCGGACATCACGCCCGGCCAACGCAGGACGTCGATTGGATCGATTTCCCCTTCGTCGCTCTGCATTTTGACCCAGTTGGCGGCTTCAACCAGCTGCTTGGCCAGTTTTTCATTCAGGATCATCGAGCTTTGCGCGCTTGGGTCGAGCTCAAAGCGCAGGTTGCACTCCACTTTGCCACGTGTCAGGCGGCCACGGATACGCTCGCGGATCACTGGCTCAAGGCTGCGGAACTGCTCAGGCAGGCGGATGTAGGTTTCTAAGTAGCGTTGGTTAACGGAACGCAGCTCCCAAGCTGCGCTGCCCCATTCACCCTTGATTTCACGCCGGGCGTAGGCGGTCATGCTGCGGATCATTGTGCGTACCCGTAAATAGGAAAAGATGGAACGATTATAGCGTTGCACCTGCGGGCAGGATAGGCATAACGTCACGAAGCCCGTATAATGCGCAGCCAAACGTTAATAAGAAGCCGGAGAGAGCCCATGCGTCCTGCAGGCAGAGCACCACAACAAGTTCGCCCCCTGACACTGACCCGTCACTACACGAAACACGCTGAAGGATCAGTGCTGGTTGAGTTTGGCGATACCAAAGTTTTGTGCACAGCCACGGTAGAAGAGGGCGTTCCGCGCTTTTTGAAAGGCCAAGGGCAAGGGTGGATCACCGCAGAATACGGCATGTTGCCGCGTTCTACCCACAGCCGTAATGCTCGCGAAGCGGCTAAAGGCAAGCAGGGTGGCCGTACGTTGGAGATCCAGCGTCTGATCGCTCGTTCACTGCGTGCCGCAGTGGATCTGAAAAAGCTCGGTGAGTTCACCATCACTCTGGACTGCGATGTGCTGCAAGCCGATGGCGGTACCCGTACCGCTTCTATCTCCGGAGCCTGTGTGGCGCTGGCCGATGCGCTGAATGCGCTGGTTGCCGCCGGTAAACTGAAAGCCAACCCGATGAAAGGGCTGGTGGCTGCGGTTTCGGTAGGTATTGTTGGCGGCGAAGCGCTGTGCGATCTGGAGTATGTGGAAGATTCCGCCGCAGAAACCGATATGAACGTGGTGATGATGGAAGATGGCCGCATGATCGAGGTGCAAGGCACCGCCGAGGGTGAGCCGTTCAGCCACGATGAGCTATTGGCGCTACTGGCGCTGGCCCGAGGGGGCATCGAAACCATCTTCCAGGCGCAGAAAGCGGCGCTGGCAGACTGATTTTTAAAGGCGACCAAGCAGTCGCCTTTTTTATGCCCGGAAAATAGAACCAAAGTTATCGACCAAATTAGGAGAAGCAGTAATGAAAGCCTACCAGCGCCAGTTTATCGAGTTTGCGCTCCGCAAGCAGGTATTAAAATTCGGCGAGTTCACCCTGAAATCCGGCCGTACCAGCCCCTATTTCTTCAATGCCGGCCTGTTTAATACCGGGCGTGATCTGGCGCTGTTAGGGCGTTTTTATGCCGAAGCGCTGGTGGATTCCGGCATCGAGTTCGATCTGCTGTTTGGCCCAGCCTACAAAGGTATCCCGATCGCGACCACCACCGCAGTGGCATTGGCAGAACATCACAATCTCGATGTGCCTTATTGCTTCAACCGCAAAGAAGCCAAGGAACATGGCGAAGGCGGCACGCTGGTAGGCAGCCCGTTGCAGGGCCGCGTGATGCTGGTGGATGACGTGATCACCGCCGGGACGGCCATCCGCGAATCGATGGAAATTATCAGTGCCCATAACGCCAGCCTGGCTGGTGTGCTGATTTCTCTCGATCGTCAGGAACGTGGCCGTGCCGACATTTCTGCGATCCAGGAAGTGGAGCGTGATTATCACTGCAAAGTGATCTCGATTATTACGCTCGAGGAACTGATTGCTTATCTGGAAGAACAGCCGGAAATGGCCGAAAGCCTAGTGGCAGTGCGAGCCTATCGCGAGCAGTACGGGGTTTAAAATAATAGCGCCGGGTTGAACCCGGTTATACCCGTCGTCTTTCAAGCTGCAGCGTTGTTACCTGCACTTACTCACCCCAGTCACTTACGAAAAGTAAGCTCCTGGGGATGAGTAAGTTTGTCGCCTAGCTGCAACTCAAAATCCATAGGGTATAAACGGCTATGGAGTACTACCGATTCAATCCTTTATTATTGCAGTTGCGCTGCTAACAGCGGCCAGCGGGCATCGAAATCCTGCGTTGGGCGGTAGCGGAATTCGGAGCGAATATAGCGCGACAGCATCCCTTCACAGAAGGCCAGTATCTGGCTCGCCAGCAAGGTTTCATCGACGATAAAGCCCTTTCCTTCCCGGAGTTTACGTTCCTTCAACACTTGACGCAGTTGCGCTTCAATACGCTCGAACAACTGGTTGATCCTGCCCTGCAGGCGATCTTGTTCAAACATCAGCGCGTGGCCGGTCATGATCCTGGTCAGGCCTGGATTGCGTTCTGCAAACCCCAGAACCAACAGCACAATCAGGCGTAGGCGGTTGAACGTCTCTTTTTCATCCTGCAAGATCAGGTTGATGCGCGTTATCAGGCTATCTTCAATAAACTCGATCAGGCTATCAAACATCCGCGTCTTGCTGGGGAAATGCCGATAAAGGGCAGCCTCAGAGACACCAACGTTTGCGGCAAGCTTGGCTGTGGTAATGCGCTGGCTGCCGTCGCTGGATTCCAGCATCTGGGCTAAAGCCTGCAATATCTCCTCACGCCGATTCCTTTTGGTATTTTCTTTTTCTGCCATGTTTGATTAGACCCTTGCTAAAACGGCTTATCCCCTCAATCTCTTCGGGTATAGATTTGCGAAAACCCGCGCACCGGCCGTTGCAGAGTAAACTCTGTGCGGCTTATAAGATCGCTGTTGTACGGTGTAATGGCTAACAGGTCTTTTCAGACCCTTATTCTCCGTGCGTTACTCTCAGTTGCCAGACCAACCATGCCGCATTGCAAGCGGCGCGGTGGCAGGCGCCATCCCTGTAAATCATTCGGTTACGGGCAGGTTCTATTGGCGACCAGAGTGGCCAAAACCACCGGTGCCCCGTTCGCTGCTATCGAACTCTTCTACCAGATTAAACTCGGCTTGCACTACCGGCACAAATACCATCTGTGCGATGCGTTCACCCGGCTCGATAGTGAAGGATTTCTGGCCACGGTTCCATACGGACACCATCAGCTGGCCCTGATAATCGGAGTCGATCAGGCCAACCAGGTTACCCAGCACGACGCCGTGCTTATGGCCCAGGCCGGAGCGCGGCAGGATCACTGCAGCTAGACCGGTATCGGCGATGTGGATAGCCAGGCCGGTAGGCAGCAGGGTGGTTTCGCCTGGTGCCAACTCAACCGCGCTGTCCAGACAGGCGCGCAGATCAAGCCCGGCAGAGCCTGGGGTGGCATAGGTTGGCAGTGGGAAATCTTGACCGATACGTGGGTCAAGGATCTTAACGTCGATTTTTTTCATCATAACGGCTGACTATCTCGTCTAGTAAACGTTGGCCAAGGAGTGCCTTGTCGCTATGCGGCAGGCGCTTGTCTCCATCCTGCCAAAAAAGATGCAGGGCATTGGTATCACTGTTAAAACCGTGCTCTGCAAGCGATACATCGTTAGCGCAGATTAAATCCAGTTTTTTACGCAGTAGTTTTTGTCGCGCATATTCTTCCACATTCTGGGTTTCAGCCGCAAACCCGACGACAAAGGGACGATTTTTGCTCATCGCGGCAACGCCCGCGACAATATCCGGATTCTTGATCATCTTGAGGATGATTTCATCACCTTGCTTTTTGATTTTCTCATCGGCAATCTGTTCTGCCCGGTAATCCGCCACGGCAGCGCAGGAGATAAAGATGTTCTGCTGCGCGGCGTGCTGTTGTACCGCTTGCTCCATTTCCAGCGCGCTGACGACATCCACACGGGTTACCCAAGGTGGCGTAGGCAGGCTGACCGGCCCGGCGACCAACGTGACTTGCGCACCGCGAGCGGCGGCGGCCTTGGCGATAGCAAAACCCATTTTGCCGGAGCTGTGGTTGCTGACGAAACGCACCGGATCCAGTGCCTCACGGGTGGGGCCCGCGGTGATCATAATCTTTAAATGTTGCAGATCCTGCGGCGCAGAGAAATGAGCGTTAGCCAGCTCCACTATATCCAACGGATCCAGCATGCGGCCAGGCCCTATATCGCCACAGGCCTGGCTACCGCTGTCTGGCCCCCACAGCAGCAAACCACGCCCTTGTAGGGTCTGTAGATTGGCCTGGGTGGCAGCAGCGCGGTACATCTGTTGGTTCATGGCCGGTGCTGCCGCGATCGGGGCAGCGGTAGCCAGGCAGACCGTGGTCAGCAGATCGTTGGCCATGCCGGCGGCAACGCGGGCCAGCAGATCGGCGGTGGCCGGGGCCAGGATCACCAGATCGGCCCATTTGCCCAATTCAATATGGCCCATGGCGGCTTCTGCTGCGGGATCCAGCAGATCGTCGAAAACCGGATAGCCGGAAACGGCCTGCAGCGTCAATGGGGTAATGAAGGCTTTGGCAGCGCTGGTCATTATCACTCTTACCTCGGCGCCTCTGTCGCGCAAGCGGCGCACCAGCTCAGGGCATTTGTAAGCGGCAATACCGCCACTGATGCCAAGCACAATATGTTTGCCGGAAAGTCCCGTCATCATGATTGTCCGATTGAAATCCGAAAGAGGCGGACATTTTAGCATAACCGCCGTCAGGTGGAGCGATTCTGCTGTGTATGCAGCCAGTTACATGCGGGTTTTCGTAACACTTCGCAATATTATCAATCACCTGTCGCACGATGAAATTCCCCGTGACATGCTGCTGTAGCAGGCAGGGAGGTGGCAATGAGCAATCAGGATATGTCGTTATGGTCTGGGGCTTTGGCACCCAGGGAAAAATTGATGCGTGATGGCGCAGCGGCGCTCTCCGATATGGAGCTGTTGGCAATTTTCTTGCGAACCGGGCTACCTGGGGTTCACGTCTCACAGCGGGCCGAACAGTTGCTGGCGCACTTTGGTTCGCTGTATCACCTGGTTTCGGCGGACTACGAACAATTTCATAGTCAGAAAGGGTTGGGGATTGCCACCTATGCACAGCTGCAGGCAATTTCCGAATTAGCTTTCAGGCTGTTTTCCGGCCCCCATTTGCTGGAAAATGCGCTGCTGAACCCGAAAATTACCCAGCATTACCTGCACAGTTTGCTGGCTCACCATGAGCGAGAGGTGTTTTTAGTGTTGTTTTTAGACAATCAGCATCGGGTTATTCGCCATCAGGAGATGTTTGCTGGTACCATCAACAGCGTCGTTGTCCACCCAAGAGAAATTGTGCGTGCGGCGTTGAAGGCTAATGCAGCAGCCCTCATTCTGGCGCATAATCATCCTTCGGGTAAGGCTGAACCCAGTCACGCCGACCGTTTGATAACCGAGCAAGTGGTTAATGCTTGCCGGTTATTGGAGATCCGAGTGCTCGATCATTTGGTGATAGGCCGGGGTGAATGCGTCTCTTTTGCCGAGCGCGGATGGCTATAAGCAACTTTTTCGCGATCCTTGAGGGATCTTTAGCTGTTCGGGACTTGAGCACTTACGCTTCAGAGCGTATACTACGCCACCTTTGAGAATCTTGGGTTTGGCGTTAAGAGCCTATCTCAGCAGGTTTC